>Ga0209536_100009781_pt1 | contig 14224 bp, 9 predicted proteins | sample DeeMarSeWOR28_12_FD_187461 | JGI IMG/M metagenome (GOLD analysis project Ga0209536, IMG submission 187461) | Marine sediment microbial communities from White Oak River estuary, North Carolina - WOR-2-8_12 (SPAdes) (version 2) | ecosystem: Environmental > Aquatic > Marine > Intertidal zone >...
CCGCCGCGCCGTTGATCATCAGCATCGGGATCGAAAACGGGCTGATGCGCCGCGGGCCTTGCTCCCGCAGGACCAGGACCCCATCGCTGGTGGTGCCGATGCCGCCGATAGCCGAAGCCACGTAGACCCCCACCCGGTCGGCGCTGGCTTGATCGACGGTCAGCCCCGCCTGGCGGTGGGCTTCGCCAGCGGCAGCGGTCGCCAGCTGTTCGAAGCGGTCGCGGCGGCGCGCCTCACGGGCGCTCATATAGTCATCGGGGTTGAAATTCTTGACTTCGCAGGCGATCTGCACGCCCAAACGAGAAGAGTCGAACAGCGTGATCGGCCCGACGCCGGAGACGCCGTTTACAGCGTTGCGCCAGCTCTCCTGAACGGACAGCCCCAACGGGTTGACCGTTCCCATGCCCGTGATGACGATGCGTTCGTGCACACTCACCTCCCGTTCGCGGACGCCAGCCGAACCGCGCCAGCGCGACCCGCTGCCGCTCGTGGAAGCATACGCCCTCGGCTTCGAGAAGTGAACGCTGCACCCCTTCCCACCCGGGCTCCGCGCGGCGGCTGATCTCGCCGCGCGCATTGAGCACACGGTGCCACGGCACGCCCGAGCCCTCGGGCAGGGCGTGCAGCGCGTAGCCCACCTGGCGGGCGTGCCCCGCGAGGCCGGCCAGTCGCGCGACTTGGCCGTACGTCGCCACTCGACCGCCGGGGATCCGCCGCACGACCCGGTAGATGCGCTGGTAGCTCTCGGCACGGCTCACGCTCGGACCTCGAAGCGAAGGCACCTCGCACAATGACAAGGTCCCCGGGGCCGTTCGGACCCGGGGACCGTTTGACTCAGCCTTCGGTGCTGCCCGTCAGCCGGTGTGGCACAAGGTGCAGTACTTCACGTCCCTGCCCTCGTGGCTCGCCGGCGCGTCGGGGATGGCCTCCATGGCGCCGGGCGTGTGGCACATCATGCACTGCTCACGGCCCTGCACGCCGTGCGAGATCGCCTTCGGGGGCGTCGTCAGCATCGGCGAGTCCGTCGCATGGCACCACATGCAGGTCTCGTTCCCCCGGCCCGCGTGGCTGGCGGGGGCGTCGGGCACCGCCTCCATGGCGCCGGCCGTGTGACACATCAAACAGTTGTCCCGCCCCTGCACGTCGTGGTTCACCGGCGGCGGCGGGTTCTGTCCGAACGCCGGAACGGCGAGCACGCCGGCCAGGAGCAGCACGCCCATGGCACTCACGAATCTCGCATGGCTCATGAATCCCCTCCCCTGTTGGTGTCAGCCAATCCTCATTACTGGCACGTTGAGGGCGGCCCCCCGCCGCCCTCAACCGGACATCTACTTCCCTGTACTGTAATACCCCGTCGAGCGGAGTCGGTCCACCCCCGGCTACGGCGAGCCCCCGGGCACGGCCGTGCCGTGACACACCGTGCACGCCTGCGGGTTGCGGCTCCGCAAACGCTCCGCATTGAAGTCGGGCCCGTGGGGGCTGACGCTCCTGTGGCAGCTCACACACGAGCTCTCCGTGTGGCATGCCACGCAGCTCTCGAGGCTCTGACGCGCCGCTTGCCCATGGCCTGCATTGAAGCTCTGTTGGCCGTCGTGGTAGCCCGTGCTCCGGATCTCGTCAGACGTCAACCCGGCCGTCTGGTGGCAGTCCTGACAGAACTGCCCGGGATTGTGGCACGAACTGCACTGGGCAGACTGGGACCACGCCTCCGCCGGGTGCGCCGCCACGTAGTCCGCCTGGTGGTAGCCGGGCGCCGGGTCGGCGCCGCCGGGCCGGTGGCAGGCGAGGCAGTCGGCCCGAACGTGACAACTGGCGCATGCCTCCGGGGCGGGGGCCGCCACCGCGGCGTGCTCCTGCACCCACAGACCGATATGCGACGCAGGCTTCGGTGCCGCCTGGTGGCACAGACTGCACGGCGACTGGGGCGCAGCCTGGTGCTCCGCTTCGATGCCGTGGCAGCTGAGGCAATTGTCGACCACTGCCCGCTGGACCGTCATGGCCGGGGCGCCCGCCGCCCGGTGACACGCCGCGCAGTCGATTGGCGGGTGCGCCGCATGACTGAAGTTGTCCGCCGCGTAGGCGCCCGCCGTGGGCGGTTCGTACTCCACGACGGGCTGGATCTGCCCATTGTGGCAGCCGGCGCACATGGAGGCCGCCGGGTACACGGCCCCCTCACCCGTCACGCCGGAGTGGCACATGGTGCACGATGTGAACAGGGCAGCATGCCGCTCGTGCGGGAACTGCCCTTGCGATGCGAGCTCCGGAGCCGGCGCCGGGCCCGTTCCCGCGACGGCGGCAATGACCACCCCCACGGCCAGCGTCATCATCGTCTTCATTTCGCGCTCCGGGCTTCAGGAATCAGGAGGATCGACGGGTGCAGCGTCGGCGTGTCCGGGCTCGACCCGAAGTAGAGCGTCAGGCCGAAGTTGAACCGCCACTGATCCCACTTGAACGCCGCTGCGTCGGGCCGCTTCCGCTTCTCCCACAGGTAGCGGGCCTCCGCCATCACCTTGACGTCGGCCATCGGCGTGTAGTCGGCCCGCAGCCCCCCGTTCAATGCCTCCACGTCGTTGTAGCGGTATTCCATCGGTCGGGAAATCCGGCCGCCATGGGCCGTCAGCACGAGGTCCGGCAGGGGCGGCACCCACGTCGCGCGCAGGTCCCACCCGACCTGCGTGGACCCGGTGCCCTTGTCGACCCAGTAGTTGCCATCGAAGCGCCACTGCTGGATCCCCGAGTAGGTCACCCCGAACAGCCCGCGCCACCCGTCGTCCTCGACGGTGCCGAAGCGGTCGGTGGCGTTCGCATCCTCGTACTTGAAGATCTCGCCCCGGCCGCGCAGCTCGAGCCCCCGGAGGGGCCACCAGTAGACGCTCCCGAAGCCGGCGTTATAGCCAACAGGATCGAAGGAATTCCAGATCTGCCAGAGGGGGAAGTTGGGACGATAGCGGCGCCACCCGGCGCTCGCCCGCAGGTTCCGCTTGGGGGTCGTGTAGCCCGCTGTCACGTCCGCGGTACCGACGACCGCCTGCCCGATGTCGTACTCCACGCCTCCGGTGAGCGAGATGCCGCGCTTGGGGTACCAGGCCAGGTCGAGCGCCGTGCGCTCGGCGAAGAGGTAGTTCGCCGACGAGGCGGCGTCGATCTCGCGGTGGTAAAGCCAGCGTCCCTCGAAGCCCTTGAGCCGCCATCCCAGCCCGCCGCCGAGGACGTACTGGCGCTCCGTCGGCTGGTACTGGTCGAGCGGATTTGCATACTGGCTCGTGACCACGAGCGGCGCGCCCGGGGTCATTCCCCAGCCGCCGTAGCCGAAGAGCTCGAGCCTGCGATCGAAGAGATAGAGGTCGGCTTTGGCGCCATCCACACCGATGTAGCCGATCCGGGATGGCTCATGGAACCGGCCCAGGAGCACCGTGAGGAACTTGTTCTTGTACTCGCCGTAGGCCTCGAGCAGCTGCATCGTGGGGTCCACCGCCGGCCAGACCGTCGTCGATGACAAGTCAGTCCCGGCTCGTGCCTTGAGGCGGAAGCTCAGGCCCTGAACGCCAAGTCCCCACAGCGCCGCGTCGAGCGTGCTGACCAGCGGCGCGCCCTGCCGCTTCCCGCCCTCGGTGTAGTAGTAGCAGGTCGATGTCGCACCCTGCCCACACCTCACGGCATAGCCGTTGTACTCCAGGCCCCCGGAGGAGTTGGTGTCGACACTCGCGAATGGGACGCTGTCGAGCTGCCAGCCCTGGTAGGCGACGGACTGGAACCAGGTGTCGAGACGGACCTGGTACCCTTGGGCGAGCGCCGGTGCCGTCCAGAGCGCCAGCGCTCCGGCAGCAACCAGCACGCGGACGAAGGACCGTTTCATATACCCCTCCCCCCAACGGACCGTGTGCGACTATAGTATGGTCCGACCGGGAACGCGTCCAGACCCGAACACCCGCGTCTCCGTTCGATTTCTCTTAACATTCCTTCATGTTGCACACGGGCGCTCCTGAGCGCCACGCGTGAGCATCCCTAGCGGTAGCCGAACAACATCGAGTACACGATGAGCGCGATCAGCGTCAGCCCGACCGCCAGCGCCGTGAAGCCGAGGATGCGGAAGCCCAACTCGAGCCGGCGCGGATAGGGCTCGACGAGTTTCTCCTCGAGCTTTCCAGACGCCACCAGATCCTCGTATTCTCCCGGCTTGTCCTGCTTGAGCTCCTCGATCGGCACCCGGCCCGTGAAGATGACCGGATCCATGGGGAACTTGTCCGGCCGGAAGTGCGTGTTGAAAAAGTGCACCGTAAAGATGAACGCCACGGCCAGCAGCGCCTCGTCACTGTGGAGGATCGTGGCCACGTTCACCGTCCACCCAGGGATGACGTGGGTGAATAGCTCCGGGAACCAGAGCAGCAGACCCGTCGAGCCGATGATGAACATCCCCCAGAAGACGGCGAAGTAGTCGAACTTCTCCCAGTAGGTGTAGCGGCCATAGTGCGGCCGCGGCCCCTTGCCGAAGAACCACTTGATCGACTGCCAAAACTCCCTGAGGTCACGTCCGTTGAAGATGATCGAGTTCGGCGACTTGATGAACTGCACCCACGTGAGACCGGAGTCCTTCTTCTGCTTCCACGCATCCCACAGGTGGATGAGGAAGATCGTGATGAGCGTGACTGCCCCAAGGCGGTGCAGCACTCCGGTGGTCTGGAAGCCGCCGGCCACCCGGGCAGTCAACTGCGCCCATCCCATATAGGAGAACTTCAGCACCATCCCCGTGAGCGCCAGGGTGAAGAAGCTGAGCAGCATCACGAGGTGGAGCGTCCGCTGGAAGCTGTTGAAGCGGCGGTAGAGGCGCTCCCCGGGCTGCGCTTGGTGCTGCCGTCGCGCCTCGGGCGAGCGCATCAACCGGAACAGCCATGCCAGGGTGTGCAGCGTCGCGAACGTCAGGGTCCCCACCAGCAGCGCCGTCATGCCCCAGAACGCCCAGAACAGGAATGGGTACTTGTCGGGATCGTGGTGCGTGGCGTGAGTCAGATAACCCGTGAACCGCAGGTTCGCCCCGGCGTGGCACGCGGAGCAGGTCTCGACCACGTTGCGCCGGCTCAGGGTGGATGCCGGTTCGCTCGTGGGCAGGATGTTGTGGGTACCATGGCAGTCGTAGCACTTCGCTGCGGCCTGATCGCCCAGCCGTGACACCTTCCCGTGGAAGGTGTCGAAGAAGGTCTCCGCCTCGTCTTCGTGGCAGCGACCGCACTGGTTCATCATGAGGAGTCGGAAGTCGCCCCGGTCCACTCGGCTGATCGTGTGCGAGGTGTGGCAGTCCTCGCAGGTGGGCAGGCGACGGTCGTCCTCGGGCTCCCCCACCTCCGGCGAGTGGATGCTGGTGTTGAACCTCTCCTCGATCCCGTGATGGCATGTGCCGCACGTGTGGGCGAGGTTCTCGGCGTGCACACTCGAATTGGGGTCGCTCGCCGGAAGCTCCCGATGCGCCGTATGGCAGTTGCTGCACGTGGCGGTCACGACGAGCCCGCTCTCGAACAGCCCCTTGCCGTGGATGCTCATCTCGTAGCTCTCCACGGGCGGCGGGAAGGCAACGGCGCGCGCCGCGGCCTCGATCGCTTCTGGCCCCTGGGCCTCCCTCTGCTCCGTCAGGTGCGCCGATTCGATTCGCACCGCCGCCGCCTCACCCTGCCGGTGGCATTGGGCGCACAGCGCCGGCACGTTGCGGGCGAACGTCGGCGACGTCGGGATCCGCTTGCTCTGCGTGGCGTGGTTGTCGTGGCAGTCCAGACAGACCGGCGCGTCGGGATCGCCCTCGGCGGCGAGCCGGCCGTGCATGCCGGCCGAATACTCGCCGACCTGATCCTCGTGGCACGCGGCGCAGTCCACCGGCCGGGAGATCGCGGCGCAGGGCCGCGACAGCACGGGACTGACCTCGGCATGGCACTGGGCGCACGGTGTCTCGGCGTGGCTCGAGAGCGCGTACGCCTGCTCATTCACATAGAGGGACACCGTGTCGCCCTGGGACACGCCCACCAGGTCCTCGTCAGCGTGGCAGCGCAGACAGTTGGCGTTGGCCGAGCCCGCGTCGTAGAACACCCGCCGAATGCGGTGCGGCGCGTGACAGTCCACGCAGGCGGGGATCTGATGGGGCTGTTCCTCCCACAGCCGCCCCTCGATGACCTGTACGTGCACCTGCTCGATCTGTGCGTGGCACTGCGTGCAGGTCGTCGCGACGTTGTTCTCGTGGATGCTCGATCGGGGGTCGGTGTGAGGCAGAATGAAATGCGACGTGTGGCACGACGTGCACACGGCCGTCACGGTGAGCCCCTGCCGGTACAGTCCCGTGCCGTGGATCGACTGGGAGTAGTTCTCGAGGATGCTGTCCTGGGGAATCTGCAGCCGCCGTGAGACCGGTGTCCCTTCCTGATGGCACTCCCCGCACAGGAACGGGATGTTCATCACCCGGGTGGGCGATCGGGGGTCGCGATGGGACAGGATGTCGTGCGTGCCGTGGCAGTCCACACAGCTCGGGGCGAGCGGGTCGGCCCGGGCCGCCGCCTGCCCATGCAGCGAGGCGTTGTGCTCTTCGGCTTGCTGGCGGTGGCACAGGGCGCAGTCCACCGCCGGCACCTCCTCCGGATGCGGGAAGCTCAGCCCAGCATGACACATGACGCAGGCCATCCCCGCCTGCCCGTGCGCCGAGCCGCCGAACTCCCCTTCGTCGACCACGAGCTGCGCCGCGTCGGGGCGCCCCTGGAAGAGAGCCGGGTTGGTGTGGCACATCAGGCAAGCCTGGTTGTCCTGCGCCAGGCCGAGCGTCGCCACCAGGCAAGAGGCGGCGGCGAGCAGCACGCCCCTCCCAACCACCCGTGCCCGATGGATCCGGCTGCTCGACCGCCACCCCTGATGGCTATGCATCCACGTCACCACTCATCCCCGCCTTGACTCGATCCAATCCTGCCCACGCCAAGATACACCGGACCCGGCTCTGCGAGGGCGCCACTCGTCGATCCTAAAGAATTCCTCACCCCAATTTGTAAGTCGGTGCCACACAGCCTTTTAGGGGAAGGGCGGGGGTGCCGTGGCACCGCCCGCCCCCGCCGGTCCCGATTCCGGTGGAAGGTCACGAATCGGTGTATTGCGTCCCCCCGGACTCTGGCGCCGGGGCCCCCGGCGCATCGGCCTTGCCGGCAGCGCTCTCCGCCGGGTGGTGCGGCTCGGAGTGCGCCAGCTCGTCATCGTACCACTGCGCGTGATGGTGCTTCACGAAGTGCTCCGGCAGGCGGCCGGTGAGCCAGGCCCAGTTCATCGGATAGGCATCGGGATGCGCGATCACGAAGAACAGGTGCCACACCAGGATCGCGAGCGTCGCGAGCCACGCCTCGTAGTAGTGCACGGTCTGTGAGGCCGGCACGATCCACCACGGCAGGATCTGGACCGCCTGGACCGGGAACCAGAGCACGAAGCCGGTGAGCGCCATGATCACCGTGCCCCACACCAGCGCCCAGTACTCGGCCTTCTGGGTGTAGTCGTACCGGCGAAAGCGCGGGTAGCGCTTGGTGCGCCAAGTGTAGTACTGCAGGTATCCCACCGCGTCGGTCGCGTCGCGCCAGTCCGGCAGCATCGCCTTGAACTCCTCCCTGCCCCGGCGCGACATCACCACGTACAGCACGTGGCTCACGGCCACCACGATGAGCAGCACCGCCGCGATCCGGTGCACGTTGGAGCGCACCGGCTCGTTCATGCCGAGGGCGGTGAGCCACCGCACCCACCAGGCATCGGGGAACCGCAGCGCAAATCCAGTGACCACCAGCACAATGAACGCCGCGGCATTGAGCATGTGCTGCGTGACCTGAATGCGGTCGAGCCGCGTCACGTAGCCCACCCGCCGCTCCTCCCGCCGCCGCTCGATCAGGTAGTAGTTGAACACGACGGCATTGTGCAGCGCCATGAGCCCGATCGTCGCAGCGATCAGCACGTAGTAGAACAGGCGGATCGCGTTGTTGATCGGATTCGCGGCCATCGAGGCGGTGACGTGCGTATAGCTGGTCGCGAACGCGGCGTCGGCGTCCGGATGGCACTGCTGGCACGTGGCCGTGAGGTTTGCCGGGTGGATGGTGGACGCCGAGTCGCTCTGGGGCAGCACCGCGTGGGTGGTATGGCAGCTCACACAGGTGGCGGCGCGCGCGTAGTCACGGCGCGTCGCCCAGCCGTGATAGCTGTCCTCATAGGTGCCGATCACGCCACCCTGCAGCCCGTACTTGGCGACGATCTCCGGATCACCGTGGCACTCGCCGCACGTCTCGGTGGCCAGGCGGGCGTCGTAGGTCCGGGCGTGGGGATCGTTGTGGGAGAGAATCAGGTGCTCCCCGTGGCAGTCCGTGCAGGTGGGGCTGTCTGCGAGGCCGGCGCGCAACGCACGGCCGTGGATGGAGGCGTCGTAGATCTCCTGGACGTCCCCGTGGCACTGGCCGCACGTGCTGGCCACGTTCACCCGGTTGATCCTGGACTGGGGATCCAGCGCCCCCCGCAGGTCGTGCACCCCGTGGCAATCCGTGCAGCGGGCGGCCTCACCCTCGCCGTTGCGGCCGTGCACCGACTGGGCGTACGACCCGTAGATCTGCGGCAGCCGGATGGCTTCCTCGGTGCGCAGGCCGGCCTCCCCGTGGCAGGCGGCGCACATCACGGGCACGTTCTCATGGTGGGTGCGGGCCTCGGGATCGGAGCTGCGCCGGATGTCGTGGCTCCCGTGGCAGGACGCGCACGTGGGGGCCGTCGCCATGCATCGCGCCAGCGCGTAGCCGTGCAGGCTGCCGCTGAACTCCCGTTCGACCGAGCCGTGGCAGCCGCCGCAATTCGGTGGCGGTGCGTCGTCGGGATGCGGGAAGCCCACGTAGCCCTGATGACACAGCACGCAGGCCATGCCGAGCGCTCCGTGCACGGAGGACCCGTACTCCTCCTCCGTGACGACCATCCGGGTGGGGTCCTCCAGGCCGGAGAACATCGCCTCGTTACCGTGGCACATGAGGCAGGCCTGGTTGCCCTGAGCCATGGCGGGTGCCGCCACAACCGACGCGAGCGCCGCGCAAAGAAGGGCTGACATCAGACGTGTCCGCATGAGGCTCCTCCCGTCCCAACGGGAGGGCGGGCACCTGCCCGCCCCGCCACCGGGGTGAAGGCTAGCCCGCGCGCCTGAGAACAGTATGAAGAATAGATGAAAGGCGAATACTGCCGTTATGATACGGTGCTATTCCTAACGTCCCGGTTGGAATTCCTGTGCAGGGTTCCCTGGCAGGTTGGACAGAACTCCGCTCCCTTGAGGTCCACGTCCTCCACGTACGTAGAGGCCCGCATCACACACCCGTAGTCGGCGCAGTGCACCAACCCGAACGCGTGTCCGAGCTCATGCACCACCTCCTTGACGCTGCGCTCGAGCAGGAGACCATCATCCCGTGGGAGTCCGTAGAACTCGTTGCGCAGCCGATAGGTGGACATGACCGCCGCGGGTCCGTCGAGCTGCGACTGGCCGAACACGAAGGTCAGCACCGGGACGAACAGGTCGACATCGGTGATCCCGATGATCTTCGAGGACGTCGGCGGCCGGTTGCGGAGCACGCCGGCCACCATCAGCGTGGCGTGGTATTGTCCCCGCTCTTGCACCAACTTCGCCCTGAGATCGAGCCGGATGTCGAGGCGGACCGCGGGACGCGAGAAGATCTCGGCCACCGCCTCCACCAGGGCATCCGCCCACGCTGGGACGTAATCGTTGAGATACGCAACGGAAATGGGGCCGGCCACGCTCACCGCCGAATGCCATACCGCTTCAACTTGTTGTACAACGTGGCGCGATCGATACCCAACGCCTTGGCCGACCGCGAGATGTTCCCATCCATTTCCCGGAGCACCCGCTCGATGTGCTCACGCTCGAGGGCGGCGAGCGACTGCTCCGCCGGCTCGGCGCGCTGGTTGGTGGCCGAGAGCGGCAGGTCCGCGGGTGTGATCGCCGGGCCCTTGCCGATCACCACCGCTCGCTCGATCGCGTTCTCCAACTCCCGTACGTTGCCCGGCCAGCGGTAGCCCTGCAGCGTCGCCTCGGCATCGGGCGAGATATCGGTAATCACCTTGCCCATGGCCCGCGCGTACTTGCCGAGGAAGTGCTGCGCCAACGGCAGAATGTCTTCGCGACGCTCCCGCAGGGGAGGCACCTCCACACTGAAGACATTGATCCGGTAGTACAGGTCCTCTCGAAACGTCCCCGCCTCCACCAGCTGCTCGAGGTTCCTGTTCGTGGCGCACACGAGGCGGAAGTCCGACGACACGTCCTGCGTACCGCCCAGCCGCGTGAACCGCTTTGTCTCCAACACCCGCAGCAGGTCCACCTGCATTTTGGACGCGATGTCACCGATCTCGTCGAGAAAGAGGGTCCCACCGTTGGCAAGCTCGATCTTGCCCTTCCGCCGATACTGGGCACCCGTAAAGGCACCCTTCTCGTGCCCGAAGAGCTCGCTCTCGAGTAGCGTCTCCGGAATGGACCCTGAGTTCACGGCCACGATGGGGAAGAAGCGTCGCTTGCTGTGTGAGTGGATGGCGCGGGCGACGAGCTCCTTGCCGGTCCCGCTCTCGCCTCGAATCACGACGCTCGAATCGGTCTCGGCCACGGTGCGGATCAACTCCGTCACCCGCTGCATCTTCGCGCTCTGTCCGATGATCTCGGCCGTCCCGACAAGCTCCGACACCTGCTCCTTGAGCTGGACGTTCTCTTCGGCCAGTTCCTTCTGCCGCAGGATGTTCCGCACCAGGTTGGAGAGGTCGTCCGGATCCACCGGCTTGGTCACATAGTCGTACGCCCCGAGCTTGAGCGCCTCGACCGCCGTTTCCACCGAGGCGTAGGCGGTCAGGATGACGATCGCAGCCTGGCGATCGATCTCGCGCACCCGCTTCTGCAGGGAGATGCCGTCCATACCGGGCATCTTGAGATCGATGATCACGATGTCGAACGGCCCGGCGTCCATCTTGTGGAGGGCCTTCTCGCCATCGCCGGCCGTCCACACCTGAAACCCGTCCTCGACGAACCACTCCTCGAGGGATTGCCGCACCGACAATTCGTCGTCGACGATGAGGATCTTTCGTTGCTTCATGCCTCAGACCTGGCTGGTTGTTTGGCAAGCTGCGCACGCTCGCGCACGACCGTGTCGGGGTCGCGTGGCAACTCCAGTGTGAACGTGGTTCCCCCCCCCGGGTTGGACGCCAGGCTGATGCGCCCCTCGTGCCGCTGCACGATGCCGTAGACGACGGCTAGACCCAGGCCCACCCCCTTCGCTTCCGTCTTCGTACTGTAGAACGGATCGAACACCCGCTCCCGGGCGTCCTCGGGAATTCCGATCCCGGTGTCGCCCACCGAGAGGCTTACCCGCCTCCCGGAGTCGTGCTCCACGGCGCCGGTCGTGACCGTGAGGCGACCACCGTCCGGCATCGCCTCGACGGCGTTGATCATGAGCGCGATCAGCGCTTGCACGATCTGCTCCGCATCGCAAATGACCCTATCGTCATCGAGCCGGAGGTCGGTCTGGGTCTCGATTCCCTTCAGCTCGGTGTGGTGACTCACGAGCTTCAGGGCCCGCTCCGCCAACTCGTCGAGATGTGCCTCCCGGAATTCCGCCTTGTGTTCCCGCGCATAGGTCAGCAGGTCTCGGACGATGTTACCGCAGCGCATCGACTCCGAACGGATCAGGTCGAGATTGTCCAGAATCCGGTCTCGCTCCTCGCCGGGGCTGAGCTTCCCGCGGATGCGGCGAGCGACGAGCTTGGCGTAGGTGAGGATACCTGTCAGGGGGTTGTTGAGCTCGTGAGCCACCGTCGCCGCCATCTTCCCCAGAGAGGCGGTCTTCTCGATCTGGATCATCTGCTGGTGGATCTCCTCGAGCTCGGCGGTCTTCTGCTGCACCCGCTCCTCCAGCGTACGCGACCACGCCTCCCGCTCCACGTGCGCGGCCTTGAGCCGGCGCGTCATCTCGTTGAAGGACTGGGCCAGCTCCCCCAACTCGTCCGGCCGGTCCAGCTCGATCTCCACGTCGAGATTCCCCTCCGCCAACGCTTCCGTCCCGCGATGGATGCGCTTGGTCGGTACGTGCACGCCCTGATACACGATGCCCGCCATGAACAGCGCGGCGAGGAAGATGACTCCGCCCGCGAGCGCCAGCGTCCTGCGCCGGCTGGCGGCGAGGGCGGCGTCCACCGATCGCATCGACAGCTGGACCTCGAGCATCCCAAGCACGGTCTGCCCGGGGGCGTGGGCGTGGCACGCGCCGCCGGAACACCCCTCGCTGTTGCGAATGGGCGCCACATACTCCATGACCCGGTAGCCACGCTCCGTCTCGTGCAGCCGAGCATTCAGCGCCGGCGGCACGCTGTCGAGCGGCACGTCCGGCGCGTGGCAGGCACGGCACATGGGGGATCCCAGATCCACGGAGACCCCGATGTCCGCCGCGGCATTGGAGTACCGAATCACGCCCAGCTTGTCGTAGATGCGGATCGCCTCCACGCTCGCCTCGTTGGCGATGAGGTCGATGGTCGTGGAGGTGCGCTCCCGCTCGTTGCGCAGCATGCTGGTGAACAGGCTCTGGTGAATCAGGACGCTGACGCGCTCGGCGTCCGAACGCAGGTGCTGCTCCAACATGTCGCGCTGGAAGCCGCTGCTCAGAGCGGCGTGAACCGCGAAGAGGAGGAAGATGGCCAGGAATGCCACGAAGAACAGCCGCAGGCTGAGCGACGCGGTGAACTTCCGTAATCTGGACGGTGCGCTCATCAGCGCCCCCTCGAGCACCCCCACACCAGCAACTGTCCCACCGTCCCGCCTCCCGGCCGGGGATGCAGGACCCCGACTACCATTTAAATGTGCATGTGGAACAGCTGATCTACCAGTGCCTCGAAGCGCTCCCGTCCCAGAACCTGCTCTACATTGAGGTTGGCTTCACCCCCGTCGGCGAGCGTCGGACCCAGGGCGGCCTGGCCATCGACAGCGACGACCTCGCGCAGAGAGCGCTTCACGAGTCGGATCTTGCGAAGAAACCAGACGAGCGTTCGATCGCCGTGGTAGACATTCGGGACGGCATCCAAGGACTCGTGAGGGGAGATGCGCAGCAACCACTCGTCACCGGCCCCGGACACCGATCCCGCACGCAACTGCTCGACGTAGCGCTGGTTGACGCTCGCGACCTCCCCCGAGATCGGCGTCTCGAGGGGGATCGTCATCCGGCCGCGCACGACCCACCCGCACGGCTCGCCCCGCTTGAGCAGCGCGCCGGCGCGGGGGGCCACGACGTCGTCCAGCGGATGCAGGACCCGCATGACGTGCCCGTCGAGCCCGGCGGTCACCCCGTCGGGTCCCGCATCTCGTAGCCAGAAGTGGCCCGCCGTATAGGGCCGGTCCAGATGGAGCTCGCAATCCGCGATGAGCCTCGAGACATAGGCGTTCACCTGATCCTCCACCGCCACCTGCGACGGCTCGAGTTCCGTTGCCTCGTCGGCCGGCAGATACTCATTCGCGGCGACCGCCCCCGACCCATGCCCCCGCAGTGCGTGGAACAGCTCGCACTGTTCACAGTCGTAGTTGCGGTCGCACAGCCTGTAGCTCAGGACACCCGCCTGGACCCAGATACAGGGAAGCTCTTCGTTGCGTTGGATTGGGGATACCGCCATGATCATTCCCCCGAGCGTTGCGCACCGCCGGGCGCGCTACTCGCTCAACAGAAACTCCCGTGCCACCTCAGCCCACTGCTCCGGCGCCAGCACCCGCGCAAATCCGTCGACCGGCACGCCGCCGTCGGGCAGCACCGTTCCCAACTCCCCAGCCGGCATCGCCCGCAGCTTTTCGACCGTGTCCGCCATCCAGGCCCGCGCCAGGCGGCCGCTCAGCAGATTCTTGAGCACGGCGCCGCGATTCGGTACGCGCACCTTGAGGAACCAGCCCTCCCCGTATGGATCGGCCGCGAGCTGCGGCGAGCCCAGCACCGCATCGTTCACCGCCACGACTTCACCGGTCACCGGGGAGAGCATGGGGATGGATTCGGCTTCCACGTCGACGGCCCATCCCCGCTCGCCCTGCGACAGCCGGGCGCCGACCGTGGGGAGGCCGAGGCCCCCTGGAGTCCCCAGCAGTCGCCGGGCGAAGTCGTCCATCCCGACCTTCACCAGGTCACCATCCTCGGGCGTGGCCCACGTATGGCCCTGGTGGAAGTAGACCCCCTCC
>Ga0209536_100009782_pt1 | contig 14224 bp, 13 predicted proteins | sample DeeMarSeWOR28_12_FD_187461 | JGI IMG/M metagenome (GOLD analysis project Ga0209536, IMG submission 187461) | Marine sediment microbial communities from White Oak River estuary, North Carolina - WOR-2-8_12 (SPAdes) (version 2) | ecosystem: Environmental > Aquatic > Marine > Intertidal zone >...
TCCATTAAAACTGTTAAAGGTGGACAACAAGAAAATGGACTTGGTGCAAATTGTAAATCCGAATATGAAAAGTTTTTAAGTAAAGCTGAAATAAAAGATATGAGTGTAGATGTTGATGGACAAAAAGTTAATGTGGATGCGAATTCATATATTGCTTCAACAATAATCATATCTCGTTTGCCCATTTCGCCGGGAGCAATATTTGGGGGATTACTTAAAATATGTCGCGCAAAATCATCCATTTGTAATTTTTGCTGACGTTCATGAGGAAAACTTAAATCCCCACTGGAAGTCGCACCTGCCAATGGTCCATAAGAACTGGCAGGGTTTAATTCATACCACCCTTTATCACAGCTGGCGTACATTCGATTTACATTGGTATTATGCGATGTCATGATATTACCAAATGCCCCGCTTGAAAATTCGAATTGTGCCGTAATGGTCTCATCTGTATCCTTAAAATATTCCGGTCTAGAACTAAATTCCTGCGCGGTTACAGATATTGGGTTCTCCCCTGTTCCGTAAATTGCACTTTGTATTGCATAAACTCCCATATTCATTAATGCCCCACCCCCGGAAAGCGCTTTATTTAATCGCCATTGATCCGGGTTACCACCAGAACGGTAGGCCGCTTCAGCTGAAATATATTGTACATTTCCAAAAACCTTCTCAGCGACTATTCGCTTTATTTCCTGAGTATACGGTTCTGAGTGCAGACGGTAGCCTACACTTAATTTAACATTCGCTTTTTTACATGCATCTATCATTGCATCACATTCCTCTACGCTTACGGCCATTGGTTTTTCACAAATTACATGTTTACCGGCTTTGGCCGCCCTGATTGAGAAATCGGCATGCATAGAATTAGGAAGTACTACATATACTATATCAATTGAATCATTAGATGCAATACTATCAAAATTCTCATAATTATAAATATTCTTATCCGGGATATTGTACTTCTCCTGCCATATCTTTTCTTTTTCAGGAGTCCCGGTAACAATTCCTGCCAAATAACACAATTCACAGTCTGCTAAAGAGGGTGCTAATTGATACGTACTATAACTCCCCAATCCTACCAGAGCTACACCTAATTTCTTTTTTTCCTGTTTTTCTCCACCTATCGCACAGGCCCAGGGCATTCCGCCAAGCAGAGTAACACCACCAATACCTTTAGACAGTGTTTTATTAAAAGATCTTCTGGAAATATTTCTCATACTCTTAGATTTAGTTATTAGAATTGTTTTAGTGCTAAGCTAAATCTAAAGATAGGCAACAAATTTCTATTCTTTTCAATTTTAGTGTTAGTGATAATCTGGTTTTTCGGCCAAATTCCATACTTTAGGTCTTTCAAAAATCACTCAGGAATGAAACGATTAACCCTATTCGTATTATGTTTACTAAGTATCAATATCTCATTAGCCCAAAATCGTAAATTACCTTTAGACACCGTTGTCATTACACAGCACAATGTGACTGTTAACGGGAGTGCATTTTCCTATACAGCCAAAACCGGAACTCAACCTGTCTGGGATGAGCTGGGTGAGCCAATTGCATCGTTGCATTATACCTATTACACCCGTAACAATGTAAAGGATAGAGCAAGTCGTCCGTTACTCATATCATTTAACGGCGGACCCGGTTCTGGCTCAGTTTGGATGCATTTGGCATATACAGGACCACGAATTTTAAAGATTGATGATGAAGGGTATCCTGTACAGCCATACGGTGTGAAGCAAAACCCCTATTCCATATTGGACGTAACAGATATAGTTTATGTAAATCCTGCTAATACCGGATATTCACGAACTATACCGGAAAGTGGCAAGGAAGTAGATCGCAGCAAATTTTTTGGTATAAATGCGGATATTAAATATCTGGCAGAATGGCTGAATACCTTTGTTACCCGCAATAACAGATGGAGTTCTCCAAAATATATAATTGGTGAAAGTTACGGGGGTACGAGGGTAATGGGGTTGGCTCTTGAACTCCAGAACCAGCAATGGATGTATTTAAATGGGGTAATCATGGTTTCCCCGGCTGATTACAAGGTAATTCGCACAGATGGTCCTGTAAGCAATGCTTTAAATTTGCCTTATTATACTGCGGCAGCCTGGTATCAAAAAGCCCTGGATAACAATCTTCAACAAAAAGATTTATTGGATATTTTACCAGAATCTGAGGCTTATACCATTAACACATTGATACCGGCCATAGCAAAAGGGGGATTTATAAGTGAGGAGGAAAAGAATTCCGTAGCAGAAAAAATGGCATACTATTCAGGGCTCTCTAAAAAGGAAATTTTAGATCATAATCTTGTAGTGCCTACTTCATATTTCTGGAAAGGGTTATTAAGAGATCGCAGCGGTTATACCATTGGCAGGCTGGACAGTCGATACCTGGGCTTAGATAAGCAAATTTCAGGCAGCAGGCCAGATTATAACTCTGAGCTAACGTCGTGGTTACACAGCTTCACCCCTGCTATTAATTATTATTTACAGCAAGAACTTCAATTTAAAACAGATATCAAATATAATATGTTCGGCCCTGTACGCCCATGGGATAATAAAGATGATAATACCAGAGATAATCTGAGACAGGCCATGGCACAAAATCCTTATCTGCACGTGTTGGTTCAATCCGGATATTATGATGGTGCCACTACTTACTTTAATGCAAAATATACGATGTGGCAAATAGACCCCAGCGGACGCATGAAAGATCGCTTTGAGTTTAAGGGTTATCGCAGTGGACATATGATGTACCTTCGTAAAGAAGATTTGGAAAAAGCTAACTCCGACATTAGAAGTTTTATTGAAAAGACCATGTCTAAAGGAAAATCTGCGAAATATTAGGAAGACAAAACTCACGCTATTGCTTATTGTTGCTTCGAAGCAATAACGTTTATTTCTATTAATTGAATTTGCGATTAGAAGTCCTATGGAAAATGTATATTTCAAAGCATATGTATACGAAAGCAGCAGGCAGGGTTTTAGTGATATAAGAATTGAATGGAATAGAGAGGCCTTTTTTGGCAGAGTAAAATCATTGGATTATTTTGAAGATGAAGAATGGCATTGCTGGGATGGCAATGGAGAAGATGCTCCATCTCAGTAATCGGGCATTTTAATTATATAATCCCATGCATTTAAACAAATGCAGGGTTTTTTAATCTTATTATCTACAACATTGTAAATTCTGTTAGACCTTTTAATTTATGTCACTTATATTTATAATATTTTATACCTTTTGAATCAATATAATATAATTGCAAATTATGATTTTAAACTTATTAAAAAACACTTTAGTTATCTGCCTGTTTTTTGCGTCTTCCATTTTAAGCGCCCAGGATTGGCCACAACTTGAGCACTTTAGCTCTGCCAACAAGGAACTGCCCAATATTAAAACCAATGAAAATCGAGTCGTTTTTATGGGAAACTCAATTACTATCGGATGGTCTCATCACCAACCGGAGTTTTTTGAGGATAAACCTTATGTGAATAGAGGTATAAGCGGACAGACAACTCCGCAGATGCTGGTAAGATTCAGGCAGGATGTGATTGATTTAAATCCAAAAGTGGTAGTAATCCTGGCAGGCACTAATGATATTGCCGGCAATACGGGACCATCTTCATTAGAAATGATTGCCGATAATCTAATGTCCATGGCAGAATTGGCAGAAGCCAATGACATAAAAGTAGTCTTATGTTCCGTCTTACCTGCTTTTGACTATCCCTGGCGCAAAGGACTTAAGCCAAATGAAAAGATTCCGGCCTTGAATAATATGATAGAGGAATACGCCAGACGCAAAGGCTTTGTTTACCTGGATTATTTTTCAGCAATGACAGACGGAAACAATGGCCTGCGGCAAGATCTTGGTAGTGATGGGGTCCACCCTAATAAAAAGGGGTATGAATTAATGGCGCCTTTAGCTGAAAAAGCGATCGCGAATGCATTGGGCAGCTAGTAACTTTTCAATTCATTGATAGTTAGCCTGGCCCTCTCCCTTTTCACTTTCAAATATTGAAAAGAACAATATAAAAGCTCAGTTTGAGCTATTAATGGAAAATCAGCTTGTTAGCATATTAATCCCATTCAAGAATACTTCTGCTTATCTGCCGGAATGTATTGAATCCATTATATTGCAGAATTACCAAAACTGGGAGGTAATTGCTGTGGATGATCACTCCTCAGATAACAGCAGGGTTATTATGGAGAATTATTCTTCGTTGGATGCAAGGATAAAAGTTCATACTAATAAAGGAGAAGGCATTATTACGGCACTTAGGACTGCCTATTATTTTAGTAAGGGAGAATTCATGACAAGAATGGATTCTGATGATATCATGTATCCTAATAAGTTAAATATCCTGGCTTCGGCATTAACAAAACATGGAAAAGGACACATAGCCGTAGGCGGTGTCCAATATTTTTCCGACCGGGGAATAAGCAATGGCTACCAGCGTTATGAAAGTTGGTTGAACAAGCTTACCGCAAAAGGTGATAACTACTCTGAAATCTATAAGGAATGTGTCATTCCCTCCCCTTGTTGGATGGTCCATAAAGAAGATTTAGAGGAATGTGGCGCTTTTGAACACAATAGATATCCGGAGGATTATGATCTTACATTTCGCTTTTATGAGAGTGGGTTGGAATGTATTCCTTGCAGCAAAGTATTACACCGATGGCGCGACTATGATAGCAGAACCTCAAGAACCAGCGAACACTACGCACAGAATTATTTTTTGCATATAAAACTATATTACTTTTTAAAACTTCACCATGACAAAAAACGGCCTTTGACAGTATGGGGTGCCGGAAATAAAGGAAAAAGTATTGCCAGAGATTTGATAGGACAAAAGATTCCTTTCTACTGGTTATGCGATAACCCAAAAAAAATTGGTAAAAACATTTATGGCCATGAATTGCGACATTACAGTTATCTGCATAAACTGAAAAACCCAAAGAGCATAGTTACTGTTGCCAACGAAGAAGCTCAGAAAATGATTAAAAAATTCTTCATCAATTTAGGACAACACCCCATGGTCGATTATTATTTCTTTTGCTAAAGAACTTGTTTATTGGTCCGGTCTTACGGAATTTCAGAGTAATGTACTGAGCAATAATATTTAATGCAGCTATATGCTATATTGGTTCCTTCCCAATTTTGTTATAATTACTAAGCAATTTCTTCTCAATACTTTATATATTTGTCAAATCAAATTTGGGAATGCTGTTTAAATATCCGGAACTCCTTTGGGCCTTTTTTCTGCTTCTGATTCCGATATTCATTCACCTGTTTCAACTTCGCAGATTCAAAAAAACTCCTTTTACCAATGTAAAGCTCTTACAAAAGGTTGTTGCGCAATCCCGTAAAAGCAGTGCAATAAAAAAATGGCTTTTACTTATCTCCCGGGTATTATTACTTTCAGGACTGATCCTTGCCTTTTCACAACCATATTTCGCCAGTGAGTCGGCTGCCTTTGCCAAAGAAACGGTAATATACCTCGATAACTCATTTAGTATGCAAGCCAAAACTGAGAATGGGACCATGTTGCAGGACGCTGTTCAGAAATTACTAAAAGATCTGCCCAAGGATAAGATTTTTACCCTTTTTACTAATGATAAAGTTTTCTCTGACATCACTTTGCCGGATATTCGCAATGAACTTTTGATGCTTCCCTATACTTATGATCAATTAGAACTGAAAGACATTCTGCTTAAAGGAAAAAATTTCTTTAGCAAAGACGAAAAATCCATTAAATATTTGGTGCTTATCTCTGATTTTCAAAACAGAACAGCTATTAAGGAATCCGATACTCTTGGAAATATCCAAACTTTTTTGGTTGGATTAAAACCGGAAAATACAAATAATACTGTTTTGGATTCGGCATATATAGCTGAAAAAAATCCGACAACAACAGATCTTTCTGTAAATTTAACTACAACGGGGGCATTAGAATCCATTCCTGTTTCATTATATAATGATGATAAATTAATTGCCAAGACCGCGGCAAGTTTTGATAAAAATAGAAAATCAAATATCATATTTACCTTACCTTCTGATGAGGTTATCAAAGGGAGAATTGAAATATCGGATATTGGTTTGCCTTATGACAATCAGCTATTCTTTAATATTAACCAAAAGGATAAGGTCAAAGTATTATCCATAAGCGAAGCGGACAGCGGATTTTTAGAAAGAATATTTACCGAAGATGAATTCATATTTACGGATGTTGGAATCAATACTATTAATTACAGCGTTTTAGAGTCGCAAAATCTGATAATTCTAAATGAATTGAAAACTATTCCTGTCTCCCTTAAAAACATGCTGGGAGATTATACCCAAAAAGGAGGGCATCTGATAATTATACCCGCATCTGAGGCAAATATTGAAAACTACAATAGTTTTATTGGAAAATATTTCTCTACTTCTATTTCAAATAGAGTTGATGAGGAACGAAACATTACACAAATAAATTTTGATCACCCTCTTTATAAGAATGTGTTTGTTCAAAGAGTCAGTAACTTTCAATATCCAAGAGTAACAAGCTATTTCAAAATTGGAACAACAGCACCAAAAATTCTTTCTCTGCAAGATCAGTCTGCATTCCTTGTTGGACTAGATGGTATATACTTGTTTACAGCTGCAATCAATACCAATAATTCTAATTTTAAGAATTCGCCACTTATAGTACCTACATTTTACAGCATTGGGGCAAATAGTCTTAAATCTCCCGAATTATACAACACCCTTGGTCAACTAACCACAGTCGATGTAAAAGCCTCCATGACAGGTGATAATATCCTGAAAGTCACACAGCAAGACTATGAATTTATTCCAGAACAGCAGTCTTTTGCAAACAAAACTATATTATCCTTTGCTTTCAATCCTACAAAAGATGGTATTTATGACATAAGTGAACAATCCAGATTTATTCAAAATATAAGTTTTAACTACCCCAGAGCTGAAAGTGAATCAAAATACCTGGATTTAGACATATTAGAAAACAATGCTGTTATAAATAATTTAACGGAAGTCTTTGAAACCATGGAAAAAGACGATAGTGTAACGGAGCTATGGAAATGGTTTACTATTTTTGCTTTGCTTTTTATGCTGGCCGAAGTTCTTATTCAAAAAATATTTAAATGAACATACTTCTAAAATCAGCCACGATTGTGGATCATACCAACAGGAAACTTCATTTTAAAAAGCGGGATATTCTTATTACTAATGGGATTATTGAAGAAATTTCACCATTGATAAAACCTGCCAGAAATCTAAAAACCATAAAATTCAAAAATTTGCATGTCTCTGCTGGCTGGTTTGATAGCAGTGTAAGTTTTGGTGAACCGGGATTTGAAGAACGTGAAACTATAAAAAACGGACTCAATGTAGCGGCCAGAAGTGGTTTTACGGATATTGTTCTTAACGGAAATACTTACCCTTCGCCGGATAGCAGTGGTGCAATTGTTTTTTTGAAAAATGAAGCTAAAGGACAACCCACAAAATTACACCCCTTAGGTACACTTACCATGCGCGCAGAAGGTAGTGATCTTGCCGAGCTTTATGACATGCAGAATTCTGGTGCTGTTGGATTTTACGATTTTAAGAGATCTATTTCAAATTCCAATCTGCTAAAGATAGCCCTTCAATACTCACAGGATTTTAAAGGATTAGTTTTTTCTTTTCCAATGGATGATAAAATTATGGGTAAGGGCATTGTAAATGAAGGTATTTCATCTACCAGGGTCGGTTTAAAAGGAATTCCCGCACTGGCAGAAGAGCTTCAAATTGCCAGAGATCTTTTTATCCTGGAATACACCGGTGGGTGTCTTCATATCCCAACCATATCATCTGCCGGATCTGTTAAGATTATTGGCGAAGCTAAAAAGAAAGGGTTAAATGTGAGTTGTGGCGTTGCTATTCATAATCTAATGTTTACTGATGATGTTCTGGACAGTTTTGATAGTAATTATAAAGTACTGCCGCCACTCCGAACAAAAAAAGATATCAGTGCTTTGATAAAAGGTCTTAAAGATGGTACCATAGATTTTGCAACCTCGGATCACACACCAATAGATATTGAAGAAAAAAGAATAGAATTTGACAATGCTGCCTATGGCACAATAGGTCTTGAGAATGCATTTGGCATTTTAAATCAGATATTTGATACGGAAATGGCTGTGAAGCTCTTGTCTAAAGGAAGAGAGCGTTTCTCAATAAATCCGGTATCAATAGAAGAAGGAGCCCTGGCCAATCTTACGCTTTTTGATCCGGAGTCCGAATATGTTTTTACAAAAAGCCATTGCTACTCTACATCCAGGAATAGTATGTTTTTTGGCACAAAAATGAAGGGTAAGGTATATGGTATTATCGCGAACAATCAAATCTTTGTTTGAAACATTACAATTTTAAGTGCGAATTAGAAAAATAATATTTTGGGACAAGATTCAGTAGCCGAAGGAAAAACAACCGCTATAATAGCATATTTTACTATTATTGGATCTTTGATAGCTATTACTCTGAATATGGAACCAAAAAATGAATTTGCCCGGTTCCATACGAGGCAAGCTTTTGGGTTACATCTGGTTTTTATGGGTTGTGCTCTTTTTTTAAGCCAGTGGTTTAACTTTTATGTTTGGGTGGGCTTGTATATATTTTATTTTGCTCTCTGGTTTTACGGGTTTTTGGGAGCTTTAAACAATAAAAAGCAAATGATTCCATTCCTGGGAACTTCGTTTCAGAAATGGTTTACTTTTATTCAATAGAATGGATACAATTCCCTTATCCCTTTATCATTTAATTCGTCCATCTTCGCTTAAAGATAAGCGTCCACCAGTGATATTTTTATTTCATGGCTACGGCAGTAACGAAGAAGATTTGTTTTCATTTGCTTCAGAATTACCATCTGAATTTTTTATTATTTCTGCGAGAGCTCCTTACCAGTTACCACCTTTTGGCAATGCATGGTATGCCATTAACTTTGATGCATCCTTTGGCAAATGGAGTGATACTGACCAGGCTGTCTCATCGAGGAATAAAATTGTCAGTTTTATTGATGAAGCCTGTGAAGCCTATCGGTTAGACAAAGACAATGTTACTTTACTCGGTTTTAGCCAGGGGACAGTTCTGAGTTATGCCGTTGCACTTTCATATCCGGAAAAGGTCAAAAATGTGGTAGCCCTGAGTGGTTATATAGATGAAAATATTCTGGAGAAGAATTATGTTCAAAAAGATCATAAAAATCTTAAAATTTATGCATCCCATGGTCAGGTAGATCAGATAATCCCGCCTGAATGGGCCCAAAAAGCCCCAGTAATATTAAAAAAACTTGAAATTGACTTTAAATATGAGGAATTTCCGGTGGGTCATGGAGTTTCGGCTGAAAATTTTTACTCATTTAGAAAATGGCTTGAAGAAAATGGTTAATTGCTTCGCGTATATAAAAGGTGGTCCATCATTGTAAAGTCTACACCCATATCATCCTTTAATTCATATCTGACCAGTAGTTCTCCCCAGTACTTACCATCTGAAAAATCGGCTATAATCCACTGATGATTTAATATTTTTATCTTATTGATCTTAAAATCACTTTCCATACCTTCATAGGGAACCAATGGATTATCCCCTTTTTGTTCGTTGGTTTCCAATAACTTATCTGAAATATAGCGAGAAGGGTTGTCCAGACCAAGATGATCATAATAAGACAGTGCGTCATCGTTATTTTCTAATGAAAAATATTGCATATCAAAAACCTGAAATTGTAATTTTTGAACCGAATCCTGAAGCATGTCAACTTCAGAACCAAGATTCTTAATTTTTAAATCCTTATTCTCCAGCATCGTATTGCTGCTTACAAATAAGTAAAGTGCTAACAGGGCAGTAAAAATAAACAGATAAATAAAAATTCTACTTTTCATAAATTTAAAGAATCAAAAATCAAACTATCTAATGTATTAATTACGTTACTCATACTGAGACAACAAGGTTGTCATAGGCCAAATGTACTTTTTTAGGTAATTTTTTTTCTACTTCATCATGAAAACCCAAATGATGACTGATATGGGAAAGATATGCTATTTCCGGATTAATTTTATTGACTAATTCCAGGGCTTCTTCCAGATTTAAATGAGAATGATGTGGCTCTATTCGTAATGCATTTACAGACAACACTTTAACCCCCCTTATCTTTTCTATTTCTTCATTAGAAATGGTCTTAACATCCGTAAGGTATGCAAAGTCTTCTATTCGGTATCCGTAAACCTTTAATCGATTATGAAATGCCTCGATTGGCATGGCTTTTTTGTCCCCGATAATAAAGGGTTCATTATTCTGTATCGTGTTAACTTTTACCGCCGGTGCACCGGGATACCTGTTCTCATCTGCAAAAATATAGTCAAATCTCCTTTTTAATGAAAGAATAACATCTTTATGCGCATAAACCGGAATATCCCCCTGCCTAAAGAAAAATGGCCGAATATCATCAATACCTGCCGTATGATCTGCATGTTCATGTGTAAAGAGAATACCATTCAATTTCTCTACCTTGTGGGTTAACATTTGCTGCCTGAAGTCCGGGCCACAATCAATTACATAATTGAAGTCCTTCCATGAAATAAGCACTGAAACTCGCAGTCTTTTATCCTTGGGGTTTTTACTTAAACATACCGGATGTTTGCTGCCAATAACCGGTATTCCTTGCGATGTGCCAGTGCCTAAAAAAGTTATTCTCAACCTGTCATCTATTTATTTCAAATTTATAACTTATTTATTTAATAGATACCCCAATCTTATTAACTTTGCTGAAAGCAAACAACGCATATGGCTTCAGTCTTCAAAAAGGATCCGGCTTTTGAAAATATTCCTTCAATAAAAGCAAAGACCCTAAGAATAAACCTCAATCCCGACATATATGGGACCTTTGCGGAAATTGGGGCCGGACAAGAAACAGCCAGATGGTTTTTCAGATCAGGTGGAGCCTCAGGGACTATAGCAAAAGCTATGAGTGCCTATGATAAATCCTTTAGCGATGCCGTTTATGGCGTGGAATCAGCAGGCAGGTACGTTACTCAAAGCAGGCTAAAAAAGATGCTTTCTCATGAAATGCATCTAATGGAAGAACGAATCAGCAGGGATGAAAATCCGGATAAATTGTTCTTTACCTATGCAAATACAGTTGCTACCATAGATTTTTCAAAGCGATATAAGGGACATGGTTGGGTAGGAATCCGTTTTCAATTAGATCCCACTCAAAAGGAATTTGACGAAATAATATTACATGTCAGGTTCAAACAAAATGAAGCAAGATTACAGCAAGAGACCCTGGGTATAGTTGGTGTAAATCTTATCTATGGTGCATTTTATAAATATCACAAGCCAAGAAAATTACTCAAATACCTCTATGATCATATAGACAGGGATACTCTGGAAATTGATATGGTAAATTTCTCGGGACCTAATTTCAAAAATGTTGACAACAGGCTAATGAGTCTTCAGCTTATCAGAAATGATATGACGGATGCGGTCATGTTTGGTCCCGATGGAAATAATCTTCTTCCTGCGGCTGTTCTCTATAAGAAGAATATCCTTGCACTTCGAGGCAGCTTTAGGCCGGTGACCAAGGTAAACATGGAGATGTTTGAAAAGTCTTATGAGATTTTTATTCGTGATCCGGCAGTTGATGAAGACAATTCTATAGTAATATTTGAAATTACATTGTCTAATTTGAAAGCTTCTGGCGAAATAGATGAAAGCGATTTTATGGCCCGTGCCAAATTATTATGTTCTCTGGGGCATTCTGTAATGATTTCTAAATTTCAGGAGTATTATAAATTGGTTGAATACTTCAACAATTATACAAAGGCAAAAATTGGTCTTACTATGGGGGTAAATAACCTGGTAGACATTTTTGATGAGAAATATTACAGGCATTTAAGCGGTGGTATTCTGGAAGCCTTTGGCAAGCTATTCTTTAAAGAGCTCATTGTATATCTGTATCCGATGAAGAATCCCGAGACCGGTCAGATTATGACTAGTAATAATGTGAAGGTTCATCCGCGAATGAAAGAGTTATATAAGTTTTTTAAGTATAATGGAAAAGTAATGGATATCATAGATTACGATCCCGAAATTATGGATATATTCTCCAGAGATGTACTTAAAAAAATCCAAAATGGAGAAGGTGGCTGGGAGGAAATGCTTCCGGAAGGTATTGCAGAAACGATAAAGAAAGAACACCTTTTTATGCGTACTACACCTGAACTAAAAGAAAAAGCCTGATTATTTCATAAAAAAGGCCTAAAATCTTAGGCCTTTTAAATTGTCGTCTCTTCCTTATTAAAGAATTTGGGCAGCATGATCTTTAGTTTTGACCTTTTCAATTACTTTACTAACGAATCCTTTTTCATCAATAATAAAAGTCATTCTGTGAATCCCATCGTATTCCCTGCCCATAAATTTTTTGGGGCCCCAGACTCCAAACGTATTAATTACAGTATGATCTTCATCAGCTAAAAGCGGAAATGGGAATTCATATTTATTCCTGAAACCAGCCTGTTTCTTTTTAGAATCTGCACTAACCCCCAAAAGTTCATACCCTTTTGCCTGCAGTTCTGCATAATTATCCCTAAGATTACAGGCTTCAGCAGTACATCCGGGTGTATTAGCCTTGGGATAAAAAAATACCACCAACTTTTTACCGGAATAATCGCTTAAATTTACCAAATTGCCATCCTGATCAACGGATGAAAAATCAGGGACTTTATCACCCTCTTTAAGTGTGTTCATATTTATATTAAATTAAGTTTGTGTTCATTTTTTTCATTGTAAAGTTAAACAAAAATGACTAAATCGGAAAAAGTTTCTTTCGCAATAAAAAAGCTGCAGGAATTGTATCCGGAAATACCGGTGCCTCTGGAGCACAAGGATCCATATACATTGTTGATCGCCGTACTTTTATCGGCCCAAAGTACGGATGTCCGTGTAAACCAGATAACACCATTATTATTTAGAAGAGCTGACAACCCCTATGATATGGTTAAAATGTCTGTTGAGGAAATAAGAGAAATTATTAAGCCGGTAGGTCTTTCTCCGATGAAATCGAAGGGAATCCATGGCCTATCTAAAATTTTGATTGAAAAATATGATGGGCGCGTCCCGCCGGAAATAAGTCTTTTGGAAGAATTACCCAGTGTGGGACACAAAACTGCCAGTGTTGTGGTCTCGCAGGCTTTTGGCATTCCTGCTTTTCCTGTGGATACCCATATTCATCGTCTTATGTATCGTTGGGGGTTTTCCAGTGGGAAAAATGTAGTTCAAACGGAGCGGGATGCAAAAAGGCTATTTCCTAAAGAACTATGGAACGATCTGCATCTTCAAATAATTTGGTATGGTCGTGAATATTCTCCGGCCAGGGGCTGGGATTTAGATAAAGACTTGATAACCAAAACGATCGGAAGAAAAAAAGTATTAGAAGATTATTTTAAAATAAAAAAGGCCCGCTAAATGCGGGCCATTTTGTTCTAATTCAAAGTTGTTTCAAATTTGAATTTCTTGTACTTCGTTATTCTGAAGGACCTGGAATAATCCAGTAAAAACCGGATCGTCTCAGGACTGGTTTTGGCCAGTTTACAAGCGTTTTGTTCTTCAGAGTAAATTTTTTCCATATTAGTATAGTATTGTTATAAACTTATAACGCAACTTAAATGGAAATATTGTTTTAATGTATTCTTTGCTCTTAATTTGTTAAAACGATATTGTGTCTTTCTATTATTTTTCTAAGATTTATTAAAGCATATCGCATTCTTCCAAGTGCGGTATTTATACTCACTCCTGTATTTTCAGAAATCTCCTTAAAGCTCATGTCCTTATAGATTCTCATAAGTAAAACCTCTTTCTGGTCATCTGGTAATTCTTCGATCAAAGCACCCAGATCACTATCTATCTGATCTTTGATAATCTGCTTTTAGTTTCTGGATTTCCAACTCCTTTTTTTGGATTTCCAGTTTTTGCGGTAGGATGAAGGTCTGCTGCTTGGATTATTCTCACCGCAGCCAAACAGTAGATTCATACCTATGCGAATATTCATGGTTTGTGCACTGTATGGCCATATCAGTCCACTTTCACTGTCCCGCACATAAAACACAGGGATATGATCGCTTACAAGGTAAAACTGTACAGGTCCGTCTCCCACAGCGACACCGAAGCCCAGGTTATCGAAGC
>Ga0209536_100009783_pt1 | contig 14223 bp, 15 predicted proteins | sample DeeMarSeWOR28_12_FD_187461 | JGI IMG/M metagenome (GOLD analysis project Ga0209536, IMG submission 187461) | Marine sediment microbial communities from White Oak River estuary, North Carolina - WOR-2-8_12 (SPAdes) (version 2) | ecosystem: Environmental > Aquatic > Marine > Intertidal zone >...
TACTGGAGGTTCCCAGCGGTTATACACAATTCCTGTCAGGATTATATTTTCTCCTTGCCTCAACAACTGAGGTGGTGATCGTTGGAGACCCCGAAGCCCCGGATACCAAAGCAATGCTTTCTGTTTTAAGAAGGGAGTTTCTGCCTCACGTTACAACCCTTTTGAAAGACACCTCCACAAATCCTGAAGCCCTTGCCGGGCTGGCGCCTTTTACAGTCAATCACAGCGCAATTGAGGACAAGGCGACAGCATATGTCTGTCGCAACTACAGCTGTGAATCACCCGCCAACGATGCAAAACAGCTGCTGTTGTTGCTGCAGTATGAAAAACAGAGCCGGAAAGGTTGACTCAACCCTTGAGAAATATGTTGTAATGAGATACATAACACAATCCTGATATCATATTTTTTACTTTTATTTATAAATTTACTCCAGACGAGGCCTTCCATGAACCCAGATAACAGATCACTTGATGAATTATGCATAAACACCATCCGCTTTCTTGCTGTTGACGCTGTCCAGCAGGCCAATTCAGGACATCCCGGCATGCCCATGGGCGCTGCTCCCATGGCTTATGTCCTGTGGACAAAATTCATGCGTCACAGTCCCAGGAATCCAGGCTGGCCTGACCGGGACCGTTTTGTCCTGTCTGCCGGCCATGGCTCCATGCTACTTTACAGCCTGCTCCATTTATGCGGCTATGACCTTTCCCTTGAAGATCTGAAAAATTTTCGCCAGTGGCAAAGCAAAACCCCGGGGCATCCGGAATACGGTGATACGCCCGGAGTGGAAACGACCACCGGCCCTCTCGGCCAAGGATTTGCCAACGGAGTCGGCATGGCCATTGCCGAGCGTCATCTGGCGGCAAAATTCAACAAACCTGGCCATGAAATTGTCGACCACTTTACGTACGGTATTGTCAGTGACGGCGATCTTATGGAGGGCGTCTCGCATGAGGCTGCCTCACTTGCCGGCCACCTCAAGCTGGGCAAACTGATCTATCTCTATGACGATAATAAAATCTGTATTGAAGGAAAGTGCGATCTGGCTTTTACCGATGATACTCTGAAACGGTTTGAGGCCTATGGCTGGCATGTTCAGCAGGTCGAGGACGGCAATGACCTTGATGCCATAGCCGCCGCCCTGGAGGCAGCCCGTGAAGAAACAGGTCTCCCCTCCCTTATTGCTGTAAGGACTTTGATCGGCTTTGGCAGCCCGAACCGACAGGATACTGCCAAGGCGCATGGCGAACCCCTTGGTGACGAGGAAAGAAAACTGACAAAAGCCAACCTTGGCTGGCCGCAGGAGCCCACGTTTTATGTTCCGGAAGAAGCCCTGACGCATTTCAGAAAAACTGTTGACAGGGGTCTGGAATATGAGCAGGCCTGGACCGCATCGTTTCGCAACTATCTGAAAGATTACCCGGAGGAAGGGGCCTGTTTTGAAAAACAGCTTAAAGGCGAACTGCCTTCAGGCTGGGACAAGGATATTCCTGAATTTCCTGCCGATGCCAAGGGCAAGGCCACCCGCGTCACCTCGGGAGTGGTGCTTAATGCCATTGCCAAAAATGTGCCGGCCCTGATGGGTGGTTCTGCTGACCTTGCTCCCTCAAATAAAACTCTGATTGACAATGAAGAGAGCTTTCAGGCCGATTCCTATGACCAGCGCAATATTCATTTCGGCGTGCGGGAGTTCGGCATGACAGCAGTTCTCAACGGCATGGCCCTTCACGGGGGCCTTATTCCCTATGGCGGCACCTTTCTGATCTTCTCCGACTATATGCGTCCTGCCATACGCCTTGCCTGCCTGATGAAGCAGCACGTCATCTATGTCCTGACCCATGACAGTATCGGCCTCGGCGAAGACGGCCCGACCCATCAGCCTGTGGAACATTTGGCTGCCCTGCGGGCTATGCCCAATCTCACTGTGCTCCGGCCGGCGGATGCAAACGAAACAGCCGAAGCCTGGAGATATGCTGTCAAAAACAACAGGGGTCCAACTGTTCTGGCCCTGACACGACAATCCCTGCCAACCCTGGACCGCTCGGCTTTGGCTGCGGCAAAATTATTGCACCGGGGCGCCTATGTCCTTAAGGATGTTGACGGGACTCCAGATGCCCTTATCCTTGCAAGCGGCTCTGAGGTCGAACTTGCCCTTGCAGCTGCAGAAACTCTTGCAAAAGATGGTATTGGTGCCAGGGTTGTCTCCATGCCGAGCTGGGAACTCTTTGATATGCAGCCGGAGGATTATAAAAACAGCGTTCTGCCTGAAAATGTTTTAACCCGGGTTGCCATTGAAGCCGGAGCCTCCCAGGGTTGGCACAGATATGTGGGCCCAAGCGGCAAGGTTATCGGGCTTGATCACTTTGGTGCCTCTGCACCCATGCTTGACCTGTTTACAAATTTCGGCATCACCGCTGATGCTGTTGTTCAGGCGGTCCTGACTCTTATTAACCGGTAATACCGAATATGATTATTGCTTTGGGTGCAGACCACGGCGGTTTCCCCCTTAAAAAATCAGTTATTGATACAATCTCGTCTACCAATAACAAGGTGCTTGATCTGGGCACCTTTGATGACAACCCTGTGGACTACCCTGATTATGCCAAGTCCGTTGCTGAGGCCGTGGTTAGCTCCCGGTCACACCGGGGGATTCTGCTGTGCGGCAGTGGTGTGGGGGCCTGTATTGCTGCCAACAAGATTAAGGGTGCTTATGCCTGCCTTTGCCACGACACCTATTCAGCCCACCAGGGTGTCGAACACGACAACATGAACATCCTCTGCCTCGGGGCCCGTGTGATTGGACCGGCACTGGCTGCTGAACTTGTCATATCCTTTCTCGGGGCAAAGTTCAGCGGTGCTGCCAGGCTCAAACGCCGGCTGGAGAAAACCGCCACTCTAGAAAAAACTTTCGGACATGAATGATGCTCCTGAAAATCGGGCTCAGTGGAGGAATACACTCCATGCCATAATTTTTGAGGCCGAAACCCCGTCTGGCAAATGGTTTGATATTCTTCTCATTGCCAGTATCCTGGCCAGCGTCTGTGCTGTCATGCTGGACAGTGTCAGCAGCATTAACAGCCGGCATGGCAATTTTCTCAAAGCAGTTGAATGGTTTTTTACCATTGTCTTCAGCGTCGAATATATTCTCCGTCTCATCTGTGTCGGCCGTCCTCTGCTTTATGCCAAGAGTTTTTTCGGCATTGTGGATCTCATGGCCATTGTCCCGACCTACCTAAGCCTTATTATTCCCGGTACAGAATACCTGCTTGTAGTGCGCATATTAAGGATTCTGAGAATATTCAGGGTCCTTAAGCTGGTACAGTATATGGGCGAGGCCTTGCTCCTGCTCAAGGCCTTACGGGCCAGCAGCAAAAAAATAACAGTGTTTCTTTTTACTGTACTCACACTGGTCATTATTCTAGGCTCAATGATGTATCTGATTGAAGGCGCCGAGCACGGCTTCACCAGCATACCCCGCTCCATCTACTGGGCCATTGTTACTCTGACCACGGTCGGGTATGGCGACATATCACCGCAGACCAGTATCGGGCAGATGCTGGCTGCTTTTATAATGATTCTGGGCTATTCCATTATTGCAGTACCAACCGGTATTGTGACCGTGGAACTCTCCCACGTTTCAGCAAAGAAGGCAACGCGTTCATGCAGGGAGTGCAGTGCTGAAGGTCATGATGCCGATGCTGTTTTCTGCAAGTACTGCGGAGCCAAACTTTAACTTTGGACATCTGGTGACTGGAAATAATGCAAAAAAAGAATGTACCCGTTGCGGCACCTGTTGTTTGAAAGGGGGTCCCGCTCTGCATTATGAAGACAGGGTGCTTCTGTCCAAAAACTTTTTAACCCTGGAGCATCTTGTTACCATAAGGAAGGGAGAGCCTGTCTTTTCTCCTGAAGCTGAGGCCCCAGAACCAGCCACATCTGAATTTTTAAAAATTAAAGGCAAAGGTAACGAGTGGTCTTGTTTTTTCTTTGATAAAGAAAATGCCGCATGCGCAATCTACAGCCACAGACCCCTTGAATGTTCCCTGCTGAAATGTTGGGAAACTGCAGACATAGAAAAGGCTGCAGGCCGAAATCTAATAAGCCGTCATGACATAATTGCACCGAATGACCCGGTACTGCCGTTCATAAAAGAACATGACGATGCATGTTCACTGCAGAACCTGGACCGTTTGTTATCTGCCCTAAACAGAGAAAACTCCCGACAGCAAGCCCTAAGAGACCTGACAGCCCTGGTGAATACTGATATGGCAATACGCGCACACGCCTGTGCACGGTTTCACTTCAGCCTTGAGCTTGAGCTTTTTTTCTTCGGCCGTCCACTGTTTGTCCTTTTGGATCAATTCGGCATTGAAACGCGCCAAGAAAACGGTGGTTGCAGCCTCTCTTTGGCTAGCTCTATGACATCGGCAAAGTTGGTTAAGCGAATGTGAACCAAAATACCATTTGAACCATGCAGCAGAATTCTCCGGATTAAGACTGCAACTGACCTGATGCAAAATGAAAACCGGAACGGAACTATGAAACTCAAGAGCGTCGGCGTTAAAGACATAAAATTCCCGGTGTGCATCCGTGAAAAAAACGGGTCCTTTCAGGAGACCGTTGCAAGCATCAGCCTGCATGCTGATATCCCAAAACGATACCGGGAAACATGCGTTTCCACGTTTATTGGAGCGCTCAATAAGCACCAGGACGACATGAGCGTCAACATCCTTGCCAAGCTGCTTTCAGAAGTACAGGAAGAACTCCAGGCCGAAGCAGCCCACCTGGAAATGACTTTCCCGTACTTCATAGAAAAAAAAGCCCCGGTAACCTTGACCGCCAGCCTCATGGAATACCCCTGCCGCTTCACCGGCAGTGTCGGCAGGGACGAGGATTTCATGCTCTCTGTCTGGGTGCCGGTTACCACTCTCTGTCCCTGCTCCAAGGAAATCAGCACAGGTGGCGCTCACAACCAGAGGGCTGAGGTCAATCTCAATGTAAAATTTAAAGGATTTATCTGGCTGGAGGACCTGATCGACCTCGTGGAGTCAGCCGCATCAAGCCAGGTCTATGCCTTGCTGAAAAGACCTGATGAGAAATATGTTACGGAACAGGCCTATGCAAACCCCATGTTTGTTGAGGATGTTGTCCGCAAAGTCGCGGAACTAGCCAAGAAACATGAAAATATATACTGGTTTTCAGTCAGTGCGGAAAGCTTTGAATCAATACACAAGCACAGCGCTTATGCCTATGTTGACAGCAACGAAATATAATCCCGGCAGTTTCATTCAGCAGTTTCCAGGTTTCTCAGCATCGGGCTGTCGATATCATATTGACTAATTAAAGAATTATTAATATTTTTTCCCGGATTTCTTAAATGACAGTTCAATTGAAGGACACTCTCATGCCAAAGGATAAAATGTCGAAAACATATGTCAGGCCAGACAACACTGCAGTGATAAACTGTCCGCACTGTGGTCTTCAAAAATCCATACCGGCGGATTCATTCAGGGGTTCCAAGTCCAAAGTTAGAATAAAATGCGCCTGTAAAAATATCTTCGCAGTCCAACTTGAGTTCCGCAAAAGAGTCCGCAAGCGAGTTAATCTGCGTGGAACCTACACCAATCACTCACAGAAACTGAGCAGCGGCAATATTATCGTACGGAATGTCTCTGTCAGCGGCCTGGAATTTACCAGTCTCGATATCGATAATTTTAATGTAGGCGATGAACTTACCTTGACATTTACCCTGGATGATGAACAGCACACAAAAATCACCAAAGAAGCTGTTGTCAATGATATACGCTCGAACTCAATAGGCTGTGAATTCCAACACTCGGGTGAAATGGCCTTTGACGGTCCTTTGGGATTTTACATCATGTCATGATGTGCGGCTGCTTCCTACTCCCGTTTCATTGCAGCAATCCTCTTGTTTTTCTTTACTCATCCTTGAAAATTAATTTATACTTCCGATTATTGCAGAAAAATAATTCAGGCTGTACCCATAATATCACTCCAATGTTTCAGGTGCAAAAATGAATAAACATCTTGTACTTGTAGGCGGCGGCCATGCGCACATGGTGACCCTTAAGAACCTGCATTCCTTTATTGCCAGGGGTCATGAAGTCACCGTCATCGGTCCCTCGCGTCACCATTATTACTCCGGCATGGGCCCCGGGATGTTGAGCCGCACCTACTCCCCGGACGACATCCGTTTTGCCACGGAACAGGTGGTAAGCAGCCAGGGGGGTAATTTTATCCTGGACAAGGTTGTCCGGATAAATCCTCGGGAAAGAAGCGTTCACCTTGAGTCCGGCAACAGCATCAATTACGATATCCTTTCCTTTAACGCCGGCAGCTATGTCCCCTGGGACATGGTCACAGGGGACCAGAGTGACATTTTCTCAGTCAAACCCATTGAAACACTTCTTGCGGCCCAGAAAAGGATACTTGAACTTACAGAACAGAAAAAGATCAGGATCGGCATCGTTGGCGGAGGGCCTTCTTCCCTTGAAATAGGCGGCAACATCTGGCGTCTTGCCAAGGATAATGGAAAATTTCAGCCTACTATTCAGATTTTTGCGGGCTCTGAACTTATGTCCAGGTTTCCGGCAAAAATCAGGAAAATGGCCTACCGGTCATTGAACAAAAGAAACATTGAAGTTGTTGAGCATGATTATGCCAGGGAAGTCACTTCAGGACAGGTCACCCTTGCATCTGGGAAAAGCTTTCCGGCAGATATAATTTTTCTGGCTGTGGGAGTGAAGCCGTCAACCATTTTCAAAGAGTCAGGCCTGCCGACAGGACCTGATGGTGGCCTTTTGGTCAACAAGTTTCTGCAGAGTGTTGGGCATCCGGAAATCTTTGGCGGCGGCGACTGCATCTACTTCCAGGACCAGCCGCTCGATAAGGTCGGTGTCTATGCTGTCCGGGAAAACCCCATCCTTTATCATAACCTGATGGCAAGTCTTGAAGGAGGCGAATTGCAACCATTTGATCCCGGAGGCGCATACCTGCTTATTTTTAACTTGGGAGACGGCAGGGGTATCCTGGGCAAAAACGCCCTCATGTTTGACGGCCGGCTGGCCTTTATGATCAAGGACTACATTGACCGCAAATTCATGCGGGAATTCCAGGCCATGGAAAAAGAAAAATAGCAGCTGTCTTTCTGCTTTATTTATTCCAGGTTTAAAGACCCAAGAGATATGTGTTCAGAAGTTGAATTTCATTAAAACCGGCAAGCCGGCAGGAAGCTATATCCTGCTTCTGATAATTCAGGAATCGTTTCACACGGTTTGTTTTTATTGACTTTATACAATCCTTGTATAATAACAAATATATAAAGTAGGCATTGGTATTCATTTTCATGACATGACTATACCCAGTACTGTGGTTTTCTAACAAAACAGGAGCGTAATGGCTGACAACAGCAAAGAAAAGATTCCAGCACCGGAGATCGGTCCCTTTGTCTTCCCAACACTGCTGGCCATCTTTGGCCTGTGGTGTTTCTACGACGGCTGGTTGACCTCAAACCCAAGTATGCAGGAGCATCAGTTATTGAACCGAATTGGCAGTCTTATATTGATACCCTGGGCCATATTAGACTTTATCCGTACCCGGAGAAATCAAAAGGCGGACAGATCTTCGCCAGCCAGTCGTGAGACCCCGAAAGAGGAGGATTCCTGATCATATAATTATGCCGACATACCTGTTATCAGCCTTAATGCTATATTCCAGTTCATGGCCAGCCTGTTAACTACCCGTAATCTTTTAATTCTTGCCCTTGCTTTGGCGGTCAGCGCCATGTCCGTATTTGTCCTGCGTTCTTACCATGACTGGGAACCGGCAACGACTTTCAAGTCAATTCCAAAAGACGTAGATCTGGCCCTGGAAAACATTCAATATACAAAAACCCATAATGGCAAAACATTGTGGACCCTGGTCGCTGATTCAGCTGCCCATTCAATGGAAGACTCCATTATCCGGATTGAAAATATTCGAATGGTATTCTTCGACTCTGACATGGGAGATATTGTTCTAACTGCTGACCAAGGCGAAATCATCCCCCAAAACAAAACCGTAAAGGTCCGCTCCAATGTCACAGTTGCAAGCACTTCCGGCAAGGTAATGCAAACTGAATACCTTGAATATATAGAGGCAACCAACTCGCTGCATACCGACAAAATGGTACGGATGAGTTTCGATCATTTTACAGTGAGCGGCAAGGGCATGAAAATGGATATTGAAAAAAGGATCATTTATTTATCAGGCAGTGTAAAAGCTCTTCTTGGCGGATAAGGATCTCAATCACAATCACTTGAAAAATTCAATAATGGTCAGAAAACTTTTAGCACAGGGACTGGAGAAGTCCTATAAAGGACGGAAGGTTGTTCACGGCGTCAGCCTCGAGGTCAACTCGGGACAAGTCATCGGACTGTTAGGGCCTAACGGGGCCGGCAAGACAACTACATTTTATATGGTAGTCGGCCTGATTCAACCTGACAAAGGCCGGATCCTGCTCGATGATCAAGATCTGACCGGTTTACCCATATACACCAGGGCCCGTATCGGAATCTCCTATCTGCCCCAGGAACAGTCCGTTTTTCACAAACTGAACGTTGAGAACAACCTGCTGGCAATCCTGGAAACTCTGGGTATCAGCCGGACCGAGCAGCAGGAACGCAAAGATCAGCTGTTAGAAGACTTTCGTCTGACACATCTGGCAAAAAGTTTGAGTTATACACTCTCAGGCGGCGAACAAAGACGCCTTGAAATTGCCAGAGCCCTGGTTATTGAACCGGCATTTATCTTGATGGATGAACCGTTTGCCGGAATAGACCCGATTGCCGTTATAAATATTCAAAACATTATCAGCCAATTGAAAAACAAAGGGATCGGAGTGCTGATCTCAGATCATAACGTGCGGGAGACCCTTGGTGTCTGCGATCAGGCATATATTCTCAATCATGGAGAAATACTGGAATTTGGCGAACCGGACCTCATAGCCGTCAGTCCAAAGGCTAAGGAGATCTACCTGGGGGAAAAATTTAAGCTTTAACTCCTCACTCCCGCATACATCAGACCCCGGAGAATCAGAATATTTTGTCTTGCTACTTTTCTATAATACTGGCAAAGCCTTTTTCCAGGCGGTATGCCCTGTCGGCTGTATCCAAAATGGCTGTCTGGTGAGAAATTGCGAGAATTGTGAGTTTTCCGCGCATCTGCCACAGAGTAGCACAAATGTCAGCTTCAATGGCAGGGTCAAGAGCACTGGTGGCTTCATCCAGGATCAACAGTTGTGGCTTGTGGACCAGGGCGCGCGCTATTGTGATACGCTGACGCTGGCCACCTGAAAAACGGCTTCCCCGTTCCCCGACAACTGCATTTATGCCTTCGGGCAATTTAGTGACAAAATCCCAGGCCCCTGCATCACGCAGAGCATTCTCAACATCAGAATCGGTAAACTTTGTGTCGCCGAGGGTTACATTAAAACGAACTGTATCATGCAACAACAGTGTTTCCTGCGGAACATAGCCGATCATTTGCCGCCAGGCCTTCATATTCACCTCAGTCAGATCCATTTCATCAAGCCATACATGCCCTTTCTGTGGCAAAAGCAGACCGGTAATCAGGTCAACAACTGTTGTTTTGCCGGTACCGGAAGGACCGATAATCGCAGTGAACGAACCCTTGGGAAAGGTGAGGGAGATATTTTCCAGGACAGGCTTTTTGCCGTAAGAAAAGTAAACTCCCTGCAGTTTAATCGCATCATTAAATCGGGGTTCAAGTGTTCCAACAGATACTTCCCGCTCTTTTTCGGCCTCTTTAATTTTAGACCTTAAAGACCAGTAGGCACTTTCTGCTATGGCCATATCCTGGTGTGCTTGCTGAACCCTTTGCAGTGTTTTTAATATTTTTATCAGCATAAAAAACATGATTAAAACAGTTGCCAGTTCCATCTGAAACCAGACCAGCGCCACATAGAGCCCCAAGGCAAAAAAGATGGTGACCAGGGGTTCCTGGAGTGCATTCAGTGCTTCCTTGCTGAATACCTGTTTCCGTAAAGCTTTATTCAGTTTTGTTGTTTCTTTTTGCAGGACCAGGTCGGCCATTTTTTCACGAGCCATGGCCTTCAGGGGTTTTATTGACTGCAGGGTATCGGTCAACAGGGCCAGAAGCAGTTTTAAAAGTTTCGTCTGCCGTGTGCCGGCCTTTTTCGCCTTGGTAACAAAATAACGCAGGGCATAGAGTATAATAAACCCGGCACCAAGGGTAATAAGGGTTTCCTTCCAGGCCAGCATCAGGGCTACAATAACGTATACGGCAGTATGCAGAAGGAGTGCCACTACCCGTATGGCAAACAGGTAGGCTTTTGAAGAACGCTGGGCCTCAGTTGCAAACGCGTTGGTCAATCTGCCGATTGGTTGATCGACATAATACTCCCAACGGGTTGCAAACAGGGATCGGATGAGGGCGAGACGAAGATCGGTGGCCACCTGGGCAACCGTATAGCCAACCCTTTTATTAGCAAGCAACACAAGAACGGCCTTCAATAAAATACTCCCCACAAAAACAGTCAAAACCAAGCCGATTGTCGGGGTCATACCTAAAGCATCAAAAAATACGGCCACCAATTGTTCCAGGGAGGATTTTGACTGCTCTGCAGCAACACCAGCACCACCGGAATCATTGATAACAATAGCCAGTAGCGGCAGCAGCATCGCCATCCCGAATCCTTCGGCAATACCGGCAAAAAGCATGGCCAGCAGGGTAATAAAGCTTTGAGCTGGATAACGCTTAAAAAAGATTATGATTAAACGCATGGCTTGCCATTGATGCTAATAGTCTCTTGGATTGTCATTATCAAGCGTGCTTTTTTTACTGTGTCAGGGTGAAAGGACCGGGAAGTTGACACATTTTGCCGCAAAGCAGGCTTCCGGAATAAAGATCTGGCACCGGCCAAACAAAAAAACAATTCAGGCTGTTCTGCTTGATAAAAACGGCTACAACAGCAACCTGCAGATTATCTGAACGATATGCATCAGCTGTCAATCTCTTTTAAAGAAGCAAACGCATCAGCAATTCTTTCAACCTGTTCTCTGGTGTGAGCGGCACTGAGACTGCAGCGGAGCAGTGCTCCTCCATCAGGTGTGGCAGGCGGCAATACCATGTTAACATAAATGGTTCGCTCCAAGAGTCCGTGCCATATGGCAAATGCTTCTTCCACACTCTTATAGCGGACTGCTATTATCGGACTTGCCTCCGGTCCGACTTTGTAGCCGAGTCCTTTGAGGCGTTCATAAAGAAAATTGGCGCTATCCCAAAGCCGCTTCCGCAATTCAGGCTGTGAACGCATAATTTTCAAGGCTGTCCGGGTGGATGCAATAGTTGACGGGGAAGAGGAGGCGGTGAATATATAAGGTCTGCTGGCATAGCGTATAAGGTCCAGTTCCGTATGGTTGCTGGTACAAAAGCCGCCGATTGCCCCCAAACTTTTACTGAAAGTGCCGATGACAAAATCGACTGCGTCCTCAACCTTTGCTTCTTCGGCCAAACCTCGGCCGTTCTCACCCAGCACACCCAGAGAGTGGGCTTCATCGACAACAAGATAGGCACCATACTTCTTTTTGACTGCCACAATATCAGCTAATGGGGCCCTGTCACCCATCATGCTGTAAAGGCCCTCGACTACAATCAGAACATTGATATCCCTTTTTTCAAGGCGCTGTAACCGCTTTTCCAGATCACCAGCATCATTGTGCCTGAAACGGATAACCTCAGCCCCCCCCAGCCGGCACCCGTCATAAATACTGGCATGACAATCAGCATCCAGGAGAATCACCTCACCGGGGCCAACGAGGGTTGACAGTATCGCCAGGTTGGCTATATAACCTGTAGAAAATACAATAGTTTTATTGCGGCCAAAAAAATCAGATAACTCCTGTTCCAAGGCCACATGTCCGGCAAAAGTACCATTGGCCATTCGTGAACCAGTTGTACCGGTACCTTCCCTCTCAACTGCCAGGCATGCCGCCCTAATGCATTCCTTATTAAAGGTAAGTCCCAGGTAATTATTGGTGCCTGCCAGAAGCACTGGACGACCTTTCATCACTGCCTCGGTAGCTGAAGAGATGTCTTCCATGACGATGTTAAAAAAATCGCTGTAATTCTCCTCCAGAGACTGCCGGGCATGCGCCAGTTGTTGAAATTTGTCAAAAATAGCCATTCTCATTTATTTCCAGTTAATTTTATCCGTTCACTCAAAAGGGTAACGATGTGAGACTCCCGTAAAATCGACCACAGATCGTATGAAATTTATAGCTTTTTAATTACGATAAGCCTGAGTGTAACAATAGTTTTATTTAGGCCGCTGTCAACTTTTGAATCTCTCTAACCAGATCTTCTACTGTGCGTATCCCTGGCAGTATATTAATTGGTATGGAAACATCATAAGTATCTTCTAGTTTTTCCAGAACTTCCATGACTTTCAGTGAGTCGAGATTTAGGTCATTAATAAGATCGAGATCTGCAGTAAGTTTGGGGCCGGCTTTAGGCACCAGCGGCTTGAGCATATCCAGAATCTGTTGCGCTATCTGTTCATTTGTCGGCATGGCATTTATTTTCCTTTTTCTTTCTTAACCATAGATGATCAACTGTTAAATATCAGGCCCGATCGTTTGCTGCAATCCTTCCTCGAGCAAAATCCTAGGGATCCACCCGGTTTCACTGCTCAGCTGAGTGTTATCGGCAACCCAGTCTACATGGATTAATTCACGCACCTTTCCGGGAGTCAGCATTGGCGAACCGCCCACAATTTTTGCCGTTACAAGGTTTAGGGCTGCCAGCATTTTCACAAAAGATACCGGGATAGTGGCCCGGACAATTGACCTTCCTTTTAAACGTTCGACAACAGTAATAATCTCCTGCCATGAATAACCGCTCTGGTGTCCATCATGCAACTCATAAATACGTTGCGAATGGCTGCTGTTATTGAACCAGGAAATTATTGCTTCAGCCAGGTCCTCCACAAATAAAAGTGAGACACGGTTTTTGTCGGACCCAATTACTGGTGCCAACCCTCTCAGCATCCATTGAAAAAGCGGCAGCATCTCCCGGTCCCCGGGGCCATATACTGCTGGAGGCCGGAAAACACCCCAGAACATATCTTTCGCAAGGGAGGCCAGCGCCCTTTCACCTTTGTGCTTACTTGCTGCATAAAAAGAGAGCTGGGGTTCACGGGCGGCCAGCGATGATATGAGAAGAAATTTCGGTTTGGGGCTCTGTGCCGCTGCCACCTCAACCAATCGTGCTACACCTTCAACATTAACCTGCTCAAAATCTTCTTGGCTGGCTCCGCGAACGGCACCGGCGCAGTGCAGAACAGCATCCGTACCTGATATCAGCCTTTGCAGACTCTCTGTAGCTTCAAGTTCGCCTGCAATCCACTCTAATTCAATATTTTTCTGGCGCTTATGGAGTGAAGCGGAACGAACCAGTGCCCGTACCTGCCAGCCTGCTTCTAGCAAACGTTTGGCAACGACACTGCCAATAAATCCCGTCGCTCCGGTTATTGCAATGGTACGAGACATAAAAAAAATCTTACTATACGACGGTGGAGAAGAGAATAAAATAATATGCTGCCGCTGAAGCTCGGCATGAAATTTGATTAACTACAGGCGGATTCAGCAAACAGCTCACTTGACGGATAAAGCATTTGATTCGGAACTGTTTTCTTCCTGCTCAGTGGTTAATTGCTGCAGATAATCATTTTTGGTGGCATGGCGGGAGGGCTTGCCGGAAGTGGTCCGAATCAGGGTGTTTCGGGGCACCAGTTCAATAATACAGTCGATGCCCAACTCCTTACGGATCAGTCGGTTTAAATTCATGACCAGGTCCAGACGTTTCTGTTCGTCGCTTTCACGGCACTCAACCATGACAACCGCCAGATCGTAGCCCTGTGAATTGGGGATTGAAAATGCTGTTGCATCTCCTGTTCGTATCTCTGGCTGTAGTTCCGCCAAATATTCAATATCCTGAGGCCAGATATTTCGGCCATTGATGATTATTAAATCTTTTGACCGACCCGTAATCACGACTTCAGAACCGACCAGGTAAGCAATATCACCGGTATTGAGCCAGCCATCAGGGGAAAGGACTTCCCGCGTGGCTTTAAGGTTGCCCAAATAGCCTGCCATTACGCTTGGCCCCCGCAGATAAAGCGT
>Ga0209536_100009784_pt1 | contig 14223 bp, 15 predicted proteins | sample DeeMarSeWOR28_12_FD_187461 | JGI IMG/M metagenome (GOLD analysis project Ga0209536, IMG submission 187461) | Marine sediment microbial communities from White Oak River estuary, North Carolina - WOR-2-8_12 (SPAdes) (version 2) | ecosystem: Environmental > Aquatic > Marine > Intertidal zone >...
CGTCCCGTCGCTGTTGAAAGTGATGTGACCGAGTCCGCCCATGCAGATCCCGGCGATACGCCGCCCGGCCTCGAGCCCCCCGGGCACATCGATACCGGCATCGATCACACGGCAGCCGTTTGACAAACGTTCCTCGGCCACGCGCAAGCGCGCGGCATCCGCACGCAGGGCATCAAGCAGCAGCAGCGCGGATTGATTGACGCTGGGCTGGCCTGCCGCTGCCGTTGGCGGGTTCACAGCCGACATGGCGAGCTCTCCGCCATCCGCTGAACCCCTGGCGGGCGCGCCGCCGCCAGCAGCGCCTCGCTGACAGCACGACTGCGCCGCTCGAGCAGGCCACACAGCTCAGCCCGGCTGCTGCCGCTGGCATGCACCGTACACAGCGGCTCTCCGGCACCGATCCGGGTCTGTCGCGGCGGGCGGTCGCTGCACCAGTCGGGCCATTGGAATCCGCGGCGTACCCTCAGTCCCCGCTCGGCGTAAACCAGCAGGTGTCCGTGCCTGCGCCCCGCTCGGCGGCAGTGCGGGAGCGCGTGACCACGGCAGGCCTGCACATGCAGTCCGAACAGGCTTGCCTCGCGTGCGCTGTCGTACAGCTCGACTGTCGCCGTCGGCCGCGCATTGATTTCCAGCACCTGAAATTCATCCCCCGCGACCACCAGGTCCATGCTGTTCAGCCCCCGCAATTCCGCCTGCTCGACCAGGGCCTCGATAGCGAAGCTCAGCTCGGCCCGCAGGCGCTGACTCACCGGCTGATCCGATACCGCGCCGCCGTAACTGTAGGGCTGCGCCTTCAAAGCCGCGTTCCACTGCTCACTGATGCCAATTATGCGCGCCTCGCGTCCATTGGCCAGGAACAGCACCGACATGACCCGTCCACGCACCTTGCGCTGAAAGTAATACCCGCAGCCATCCGCCACCTGCCGCGCCGCACGCACGTGTCCGCCACCACTGGCGCCGGCACGTTTGGCCAACCAGTCGTCGGCATTCTCGGGTCGCCGGTAACGGGTCGTCGGGTAGGGGATACCCAGCTGCGCCAACAGCCCGAAGAACGCGTGCGGCGATCCCATGCGGGCCAGCACCCCGGGGTCGTTACCCAGCAGTTCCCGGCCCTCGGACAAGCCGGACAACACCTCCGGACAGGCCTCGAAGCCGGCGCCGTACACCAGGCCGCCACAGCGGTCGGGTGGACACAGACGCTCTGCGGCCTCCAGCACCAGGGACCGGTCGATGCCGCTGCGCACATCGCCAACCCGCGCCCAGTCATCGGCGCAGGCACGCATGTCTATGTCGCCGAATACATCCAGCACCACCACCGGCAGGCAGGCGGCCTGTGCAGAGCAGGCCAGGGCGCGGCCCGAAAGCGCCGCGACCAGTATCCGTCTAGCCGTTTGCAACATACTTGCGTGCCTTTTCGAATGCATGTTGAAAATCCAGATACAGAGGCCTGTCTGCGTCCCGCATATCCTGGAACAAAGACTGCTGAACCTGGTATTTCACATTGCCAATCGCCAAGGCACCGATACCGACGGGGCCGTCCAGCCCCGGAATCGGTTTCCCGTCATCCATCAGTTCGACACCTTCGACCCCGAGCGGGGGCACTGCGTTCAGGTCGCCGACCACCTTGAGCCGGGTGGCCGCCCGCAAATGCGCCAGCGCCAGGATCTGTACCCCCGCCTTGGCGGTGCCGAACACGACATCGGCGCCGTCCAGCAGCGCTTTCTTGCGCTCGTCGCTGCTCCCGGCCGCCGCATCGATGTCGACCTGGTAGCGTTCTTTACAGGCCTCGGCCACCTGGCGGGCAACCCGGTCGTCGCTGTGTCCGACGATGCACACATCGGCACCGGCACGGGCTGCAAGCACCGAGGCTGCCGTACCCACCGGACCGCTGCCGCCAAACACCAGCACGCGCTGATCCGCGAGCGCCACATCATACACCTGGCGCAGTTGTCGCTCGACGCAGGCGACCAGGCCCGCCGCCGTCGTAAAGGCGCCGCTGGGATCGGCGAACACCGACACCTCGAACGGAGGCACCATGGCATTGCGCGCCAGCTCCAGCATGTCCATCGCCATACCGACATCGCGTCCACCGATAAAAATCCCGGTGCGTCGCACGCCGGCCGGTCCGCGGGAAAAGATCGCATCCTGGACCAGTGTGGTGACGTCTGCGGGCTCCACCTGGGTGTAGGGGATGACACTGTCCCAGCCGGCGTCGCGCGCCATATTCACATCGAACGGACTGACGTGCTTGGTAGGCGTCAACATGTGCAGCAGAAATGGCTTGCTCATAGGGGATATCCTGAAGAACCGCAGCTTAAAGAACCGTAGCGTATTACATGGCCGTGCGCAGGGCGGCGCGCGACGCGGGCTTACTGAGAACCTGGATTTCGCTACCCCGGTTGCGTGCGCGGGCAACCATGAAGGACAGGTTAGGCCGGTCGGCGTAACGGGACTGGGCCGCGCGCAGCGCCTGCCGCGCCCCTGCCTCGCTGTCGAGGATGGCGAATCCGGTCGGCCCCCAGGAACTCTGACCGACACCGAAGACACCCTGGCCCTCCAGCCAGGCGAGCACCTCGGCGACATCCGGGCTGGCAAATCGCCCTGACTGCGCCGGCGCGAAGTGATCACCGACGACCTGCTGAACCCGGCCGATCGCCTTTCCGAAACGCTCGCAATCGCCTTCCGCCAGGGCAGGCAACACCTGCATCAGTACCAGGCGACACAGGTCAGCGGCATGCTGTGCCGGAAACGGCGGCAGCGCCCGAAAGGCCGAGACCTCCTGAGGGCCATGGATACCCGGGCCACGCTGGTCAAAAATCAGCAACAGCCGCCAGGCATCCGGAAAGTCGCGCTGCACGATCACCGGCGGCGGCGTGTCTCGCTCGCCGCGGCCACCGTCAACCAGGAAGCCACCCGTGTCGAAGGCGCCGATACCGATGCCGGAGCGCATCCCGCGCTTCAGCAGGCCCGCCATCTGGCGCGTGTCGAGGTCGAGGCCGTACAGGCGCGACAGGGCAGCGGCCAGGGCGAGGGACACCTGTGTGCCCGATCCCAGGCCAATATGACCGGGGATGACCCGCTTGATCTGAATCGCCACGCCCTGCGGCAAACCGAGCTGCTCGACCAGGGAGGCGGCACAGCCAAGCACCCCGACCCGCACCGACACAGGGCCTTCCACCTGCAGTGTCGCGGCCGGCGCAACTTCGAGTTCGGTGGCAATCCCCTCGATGGTCAGGCCCAGGCTGCCGAAGCGGCGGCCCAGACCACCGTTTAGATCGAGGAAGCCCAGATGCAGGCGCGCCGGCGCTTCCACCCGCACCGATTCGAACAGCGCCTGCCTGACACGCTCGTGATTCATGCAACTTCCAGAGCAACTGGCATGCCAGATGGAATTTTCCCGTATTTCTGCAGCCTTTACTTGAGCCCGGCGAAGGCACTGCCACAGGCGTGGGGCACTGTGTACCACTTTCTTTCACTGCCGTGACAACTGGCCGCAGTCGCGGCGATTGTCGCTGACCCGAGGCTTTGTGCAGTGTACTGAAAAAAGCCAGTCGCTACGAGCGTTGGCATCAGCCGGAGAAATCCATCGCCGGCACGCGCGCCCTTGGCATGATCCATGCTCCGCGGTGTTCTATTACTGCCGGAACCCGTTGCCACTGGAAGGGACGCGAGAGTTCACGCACCTCCGGCGGTCCCGACCATTTCACCAGGACTCCGGGAGCTGGCGGAATTTGCAGCCGTCCTGGCCCAGGTCTGGGCGGAGCCAGGTAAGTGAAAGGTCCAGTAGAACTTTAACCTGGGGAGCGGGCTTGGCGTAGCCGAGCCCTGGGCGCGAAAAAGTTGCCGCCATAGCCACAACCTGAGTGAAGACCCTGCCACGGCGAGCAAGAAACTGCCAGAACCGGGATTGGCCAACGGCGGAGACAGACTGTGACCGCTCAATACAGGTCCAGCAGCGATGACTTGTTCAGAGAGCTCGATCGCTTACCCCACAGCCGTTGACCGCAGGGCGAGGGTGTCGGGCTAACTTCCTCGAGGCATACCAGAGCGTAACGACAGACTGGCCAGCGCGCATGAATCAGCAACCAACAGAAAGCCTGCATCACAACGTCGCCTGTCCTTTCTGCGGTCTGTGCTGCGATGACCTGACTCTCGTGCTTGCCGACGAGCAGCTCGCTGTGCTGGCCAATGGCTGCCCCTTGAGCCAGCGCGGCTTCACGGCGGTTTCGATTCCCGACGCCGGCGACCACCAGCCGCGCATTCAGGGCCAGGCCTGTTCGCTGGACGAGGGCGTCGCCCACGCTGCGTCGCTGCTGGGCCGTGCACGGCTGCCCCTGTTCGGCGGACTCGGCACCGACGTGGCGGGGGCGCGGGCCGCGCTGCACCTGGCAGACCGGACAGGCGCGGTTCTCGATCACATGAACAGCGCTTCCATGCTGCGCAATCTGCTGGCGATCCAGGACAGCGGCTGGATGACCGCGACACTGGGCGAAGTCCGTAACCGCGCCGATCTGCTCGTGATCTTCGGTAGCGGCCTCGAACAGCGTCTGCCGCGTTTCCATGAACGCTTTTTCGCCGACGCCGAATCCATGTTCGGGCGGCATACGGCCGGACGCGAACTGATCCTGATCGGTCCCGATGCCGAGGCCTCGGCGGCGCCGGACCACACCCGCATTACGAGGATCACCTGCCCCACCGAGCGGCTGGGCGACGTCGCCATGGCCTTGCGCGCGCTGCTGCGAGGGCATTCCCTGCAGGCTGAGGATGTCGGCGGCGTCGGCATCGATCGGCTGCGCGAGCTGCTGACACGCCTTGGCGCCGCGCACTATGGCGTGATCGCCTGGGTGACCGCGGCGCTTGATTTTCCGCACGCCGAACTGGCCGTGCAGGCCTTTTGCGAACTGGTGAAGGCCCTGAACGCCAGCACCCGCTGCTCCGGCCTGCCCCTCGGGGGCGACAACGGCGATTACACGTTTTCCCAGGTGGCAACCTGGCAGGCGGGTTTTCCGACACGCATCAGCCTGGCGAACGGCTGCCCGCATTTCGATCCGGTCCAGTACCACGCGGCGCAGCTGCTGCGGGACAAAGAGGCAGACCTCGTGCTGTGGATATCGGCCTTCGATGCGCAGCGCATGCCGCCTTCGGTCAGTATCCCCGCTATCGTGCTGGGGCGCGCCGGCATGCAGTGCGAGAACGTACCCGAGGTGTTCATCCCGGTCGCGACACCCGGGCTCGATCACGCGGGCCATGTGTACCGCTGTGACAGTGTCGTGAGCCTGCCGCTGCGCGGTCTGCGCCGCTCGGGTCTGCCCGCGGTCGCCACGGTTCTGAACGCCATCATCGAAGGCCTATAGTCATCCCGGATGACACTCATGCCAGTCGAATCATCATGCTGATCAAATTAACTGCCGGAACTGTCTACGATCCCGCCAACGGCATCGATGGCGAGGTTCGCGACCTGTATATCCACGACGACCGCATCGCCGACACGCCCGCCGCCGACGCGACGATCGATGCCGAGTATGACCTGCGCGGCAGCGTCGTCATGGCCGGCGCCATCGATCTGCATACCCATATTGGCGGGGGCAAGGTTAATGTCGCGCGCACCCTGATGCCGGAATTGTGTCGACAGGCACCGGTCGAACACACCGCCATGACCCGCTCCGGCTGCAGTCACGCGACACCGTCGACCTTTCTGACCGGCTACCGCTATGCCGAAATGGGCTACACCGCGGCCTTCGAACCGGCCGTGCTGCCGGTCAATGCGCGCCAGGCACATATGGAGATGGCGGATACGCCGATCCTCGATACCGGCGGCTACGCCATGCTGGGCAATGATGACTTTCTGTTGCGGCTGCTCGCCGAGGGTGCCGAACAGGGCGTGATCAATGACTACGTCGCCTGGACGCTGCACGCCACCCAGTGCATAGGCATCAAGGTTGTCAATCCGGGTGGCATTAACGCGTTCAAGTTCAACGCGCGCAAGCTGGACATCGACGAACCGAGCCCCTACTACGAGATCACGCCGCGCCAGATCGTACAGCGCCTCAGCCGCGCCCTGTACGATCTGGGTGTGCCGCATCCCCTGCACGTGCACGCCAGCAATCTGGGCGTTCCCGGCAACTACCGCACGACCCTGGAAACCATGCGCGCTGCCGAGGGACTGCCGCTGCATCTGACCCATATCCAGTTTCACAGCTACGGCACCGAGGGCGAGCGCAAATTTTCCTCGGCAGCCGCAGAGATTGCCGAGGCCATCAATTCCAGCCCCAATATCAGCGCCGACATTGGCCAGGTGATGTTCGGGCAGACGGTTACCGTCTCCGGCGATACCATGCGTCAGTATGCCAACCACGGGTACGCGCAACCCAACAAGTGGGTCTGCATGGATATCGAATGCGACGCCGGTTGCGGCGTGGTCCCGTTCCGTTACCGCGACCGGAATTTCGTCAATGCCATGCAGTGGGCGATCGGCCTGGAAATCTTTCTGATGGTCGACGACCCCTGGCGGGTCTTCCTCACCACCGATCATCCCAACGGTGCCCCCTTCACCAGTTATCCGCATTTGATCCGCCTGCTGATGGACCGCAGTTTCCGCGAATCCATGCTGGAGCAGATTCATCCGGAGGCAGCCGCCTGTTCGCGTCTGTCCGGCCTTACGCGCGAGTATTCCCTGTATGAGATGGCGATCATGACGCGCGCCGGACCCGCCCGCATACTCGGTCTCAAGGATTGCGGTCACCTGGCTGCCGGCGCCTTTGCCGATATCACCGTCTACCGCGATGATGCCAACCGGGAACGCATGTTTGAGCGCCCCGCCTATGTGTTCAAGAATGGAAAACTGGTGGTGCGTGACGGTGAGATCTGTGCGGTCACCCGTGGTGGCACGCATACCGTATGCCCCGAATTCGACCGCGGCATCGAACACTCACTCAAAGCGTACTTCGACCGCTACCGCGGCATCCAGATGGAAAACTTCAAGATCAGCCGGGACGAAATGGCCGAGGGTATCGGCAGTCCGGTCATGAGCACCACCTGTGCCCCACGAGCTGCCCCATGATCATCAACGGCGTGACCATCGATGACACCTTTGCCGAGGCCTTCGGCATGAAGGCGACGCGGGTGCTTGTCACGGCGTTGAATCACCGCTGGGCACGCCATGCGGCCGAATCCATGACCGGCTTCGCGACCTCGGTGATCGGCTGCGGCGTCGAAGCCGGCATTGAGTCCGAGCTGCCTGCGGAAGCCACCCCGGACGGGCGCCCCGGTGTTTCGGTGCTGCTGTTCGGCATGTCCAGCAAGGCCCTAGGCAAGCAACTGGAAAATCGCGTCGGTCAGTGTCTGCTGACCGCACCAAGCAGTGCCGTATTTGCCGGACTGCACGGCGACAAGACCCTCAACCTCGGGCGTAACATCCGCTTCTTCGGCGACGGTTACCAGACTTCAAAGCTGATCGGCGAACGCCGTTACTGGCGCATCCCGGTCATGGACGGTGAGTTTCTCTGCGAGGAAAGCACCGGCTACACCGACGCCGTCGGCGGTGGCAACTTTCTGATCCTGGCCGTCTCACAGGAACAGGCGCTGAGCGCCTGCGAAGCCGCCATCGCTGCCATGCGCGAGGTACCGAATGTCATCATGCCCTTTCCCGGCGGGGTGGTCCGCTCGGGATCCAAGGTGGGCTCGAAATATCCGGCACTGCCGGCCTCCACCAACCAGGCCTTCTGCCCGACGCTGAAGGGCATGACCGCGACGCAACTGACGCCCGATATCGAAGCCGTACTCGAGATTGTCATCGACGGTGTCAATGACAGCGACATACGCTCGGCGATGCGGGCCGGGATCGAGGCCGCCTGCGCACTGGGCGCGCAACACGGTGTCAGGCGCATATCGGCTGGCAACTACGGCGGCAAACTCGGCCAGTACCATTTTCACCTGCGGGAGATCCTGGCGTGACGGCCCTGACACTGAGCCTGCGTGATGAACCCGTGCACCGCATCGACCTGTCGGCTGTGCGTCCGGACCGTCTGTCCGGCGCGACCCCGGAGAAAATCGCCCGGCTGGGCCTGAGCTGTGGTAACCGGCGCATGCAGGTCGGTGAGCTTTTCGAGATCACGGGAGAGGATCCGCAGGATCTGGTGATCCGTAACAGCTGCGCGAGGCTGGACGCAATCGGCGCCGGCATGGAAACCGGGCGCATCCGGGTGTACGGCAATACCGGCGACTACCTGGGTATGGGCATGCGCGGGGGTAACATCGAGGTGCACGGCGATAGCGGCCACTGGACAGCCAGCGGCATGCACAACGGCATGATCCACCTGAGGGGCAGCTGTGGTGACTTTGCCGGTGCCGCGATCCCCGGCGATCACCGGGGTATGCGGGGCGGCACCCTCCTGGTCACGGGCAACGCCGGTGACCGTACCGGTGACCGGATGCGCCGCGGCTATATCCTGATCGAAGGCGATACCGGTGACTATTGCGGAGCGCGTATGGTGGCCGGCACCATCGCCGTGCTGGGCAAGGTCGGAATCGCGGCCGGCTACGGCATGCGGCGGGGAACGCTGCTGTTCAGGCAACTGCCCCCCTCGTTACCTGCCACCCTCAATGACTGTGGTGAGCACAGGCTCGGTTTTCTGCACCTGCTGCTGGACTCGTTCGCGGACCTGGACAGCCGATTTTCCCGGCTCGACAAGGGCCAGTTACGCGTGCGCCGCTATGCGGGTGACCTCGCCTGCGATGGCAAGGGCGAATTGCTGGTGTGGGTCAGATAGCCCGACTTATTCGGACATCTTCTGCGGGCGGCCGGGACCCAGCGCACCGTCCGAACGGGCGCGAAGATAGGCGTATATATCCAGCAAGTGCGGCTGCACATTGGCGTCCCGGCCCCATTCCGGCATGATCAGCTGGCCCCGCTCATGTTTCAGCACCAGATCGAGAAATTGCTGGCGTAGCGCGGTATTGTCGTCCGCAGCGGCGTCATCAAATCCCAGCGTGATCCGGTAGCGGGTCAGAACCACGTCCGTGAAATCGCGCGCGCTCAGCGTTTTTATACGCTCGACCAGGTCAGGTGCGACTGTCGTTCCGGTGGCATCCACACCATGACAGCCGTAACAGGCCGAATGAAACACCCGCCAGCCGAGGTAGGTGGACGCATCGACCTTGCCGTCTACGACCTGGTATGGCGGGTCGCCGTTCCCTGATTTGTCCTCTGCCGCGGCACCCGCGGTCGCCAGACTGGAAATTCCAGCTACACAGAATGAAAGTGTCAAGAGGAAGGGAATGGGCGCGGACAACGCCGGGATATGCCTCAACATCATTTCAGTCACCTGTTACTTTCTGAATACACATGATTGTAGTCGCAATTCATGGCAAATCACAGGATACTGAAATCTGCCTGGGCGAGCCGTTTGGACTGTCCCGGCACCGGCGGGACTTTCCACCGTTCCTGATGCCGCGTCATGAGGGTCCTGAAATCCAGGACATTTCTTCACCTCGCGAGGATCGGGCCGGATTCCGGCCGAAACGGTCACAGAGCTACAGGGTGGGTGCCGAAATACCGTCTCACGGCCTGTTACTGCTCATCACCGCCCCAACCGGTCGGACGGGTCCGTCACGGGGGTTTGCTGCTTACAATCACCACCGAGCCGAGGTAGGGCGATACCTTGAGGATTCGATGGCTCAACCACAGCATCTTTTTCAGGTAGGACCAGCGCGACATCGATCGGGCGATAAAGGCGAGAGTACCCCCCACCCCCTCATCGCGCAGCATGCCCCTGAAGGTCAGCAGATCGAATGGCACGGCAACAGTCCGAATCTGTTCCTGTCCCGCTTCCCGGTAGAGTTCCCGCCATTCCCGTTGCGTCTCAAATGACATTCCGGGACAGACCAGATTATCGAAAACGTGCCGCAGATCGCGTGGCGGCTGCCTGACCCATACGAACTCATGATCGAAGATACGGCCACCGGGCTGGCAGACACGCACCGCCTCCTGCACCGATCTTTGCTGATGCGGCGTGAACATGGTTACGGCCTCTATGGTGACAACGTCGAAGGCGGCGTCGGCAAACGGCAGTGCCTGGATATCGCCCTGACGGAGTGTGATTGTATCCTCCAGCCCGGCCCTGTGGATATTGCGCCTGGCATACTCGATCATGAGGCTGTCCAGATCCACGCCTGTCACGCGACAGCCGAACCGTGACGCGAGCTGGATGGCCGTGGTCCCTACTCCGCAGCCGATATCCAGGACGGCATGGCCCGCCCCCAGGCCGGCCATGCGAAACAACGTTTCGGTCGCTCTGGCGCCCCCCGGCCGGATCACCTTTTTCCCGAGCACTGCCATGAATGTATAAGGATCCAGCCGTTCGAGTTCAGCGGGTGTCAATCTCGCCATGATCGATCGTTCAATGCCAGCCGCGGGACAATTTCGCGTGCGCAGCGGCCCTCACCGTAGGTAGTTTCCCGGATATCGGCGCTGGCGCCCCTGTGCTAGGTTCGCGCAAAAATCCAACAAAGAAGGAGGAGACACTCGATGGACTCTTCACTTACCATGATCCTGGTGGTGATTGTTGCCGTATCGTTCGTCGCAATGGTCCTCGGCGTCAGCAGAAGCGTGCGGCAGCTCAGGCGTTACCGTCAGGATGTCGTGAGTAGAATGACGGCGCTGCGTATCGACAAAATGCTGCCGCGTGCGGGCGTGACACGTGCCCGATTCCTCCGCAAAGCGCAACCAGTTGCCGTCGAAAAACATCTTCTCGTGTGCAAGCATTGCAACACGATAGAGACCTGCGATGACTACCTGAAAAACGGCAAAGACATCCCCGAGCATACCTTCTGTCCCAACTTTCGCGAGCTCTCCCGGTACCGCTAGGTAACGTGTGAGGCAGTCTGGCCGCAAGCAGCTTGCGCCGTCGCCTATGGCGTTTGCAGCCAGGGCAGGGGCCTGGAGGCTCAGGGACAAGGGAATGCGGACTGCAGGGCGAGCACCGCAAGCGCCGTGTCCGGTTCATGCAGCTGCGCCGGATGATCCGACAGGTACCTCATGACGACCTCCACCATGCGGGTGAGGGTAAGCTCCTCGGGAAGACACATGACCGACCGCCCAAGCGACATGTAATAGTCATTCAGTGCATAGATGCCACGAACCATGCCCAGGCAATACGCGCCACCCATGAACTCCCGGGTTGTCTGGCCTTCATGTGAATCAAGCGCGAACTGACATTGCCTGAGCAGACTGTTGCCGTCAGGCTCCTGTGCCAGGACTGCCGCGCTGAACCAGAGCAACGCGATGGCCAGACACAGTCGCGTTCGTGACACCATTCTCACCCCCTCGTCAGCCGGGCCGACCCACCTCATTTCGTGATTGCGCCTGCTGTGACTGATCACCGGCGAACAGCCCTTCCCGCCAGGCGGGGCTGCGTTTTGTCGAAGACTACTCCCGGCGGGGCGTAAGCGGAAGTGCCGAAGATCGATCAGACCGGAGGCGAAGCGGCAAACGACCGGACCCCGCCTGGTGTGTGGCACGCGCGGGTCACTGGGCTGTCCGCACCGCCACGCTCATTGAGCCTCGCGTCACGCCGCTGGCACCCTGAAAGCGCACAACGATGCAGTTATTCGCCGGGCCGAGAATGCGCCTGGGTCTGGAATCAGGATCTGGTGCAGGTCGCGGTCCCGGGTTTCATCGATCGTCCCGTTGATCGTGTTCAACGGCTCGCCTGCCGGGCCGGTTGTCACCTGAGCGGTACCCGGGAGGTCACCGGTGTCGGTGGATTCAGTCCAGTTCGCCGCGCTTGCCGGCGCGCCGCACAGCACGAACGCCAATGCCGCAACTGCGGCAACGACATAACGGGGACTACGCTGGTTCGAATTCAACATGATCTTTTCCTCTTTCGACGCTCACCACGGCGGCATTACCGACTGACGGGTGCGCGACAGACCACCCCAGCCCCCACGGGTCTCGCAGAAGTGGTTTACCTCCTTTGCTGCTTCAAGTATGGCGAAAAGGACAGGTGACGGCGGCAAATGGCGCCTCGTAGTTGAAATAGATCAAGGACTGCAGCCAGGCGGTCTGGCGACGGCTCCCAACAGGATCCCCCTGGCCATGCCGCATGATCCGGATATAACAAAGCGGCGGCCCGGAGGCCGCCGTAAGTTCTTTCCCAGATTGATGTAAGGAGGCATCAAGTTCTGCGCAGGTCCTAACGTACGCTTATGCACAGCTACGCGCTTTGACCTGGATCAATTATCGCGGACTGAAGTACCTGAGCTGCCAGTTCCCGCTTCACTGCCGCGTGCTGAGCCCGGCCGACTCGCGTGCGACACCGAGCTTCGGTCTTCCCGGGCCGTGCAGCGCCAGTTCGTGCGGGCTGGCAGGAGAGCCAAACGCGAGTTTGCGGAACAACTTTTGACTCAGGTCATGGCGCGCGCATGGAGGCGAGCGTAACGTGAGTCTCGCGCAGAAATTGATGCCCCTTCATATTAGTTTGGGAAAGAACTTACGGCGGCCTCCGGGCCGCCGTCCTGTTTTCCGGGCAGGGCTCACCGGCGCGCACGAAGGCGCGCCCGTTCAACAGGGTGATCTGCCAGACCGCCGGCACGCCGTGGGGCCTCTGCACCTGTTACCCTGGCCGGGGGATGAGCGAAAGGCTTCGTGACCACTACCCTTTGTCGGCAAAATCCTCCTCACGCAGCCCGTACCGCTCCATGAGCTGCTCCCTGGTGCCCGCGCGCAGGCTCGCGGCCGCAGGCGGCGGGTGCCGCTCCTCGGCCATGCGTTCCGTTTCGTCTTCGTAGGGCCAGGCCTTTGACACCGGCCTGTCCGTAACATCCAGCCAGACGTAGTATTTCACGGGCGCTTCACAGATGCGGCAGGCCGAGTGAGAAGATCTCCTCGGGCTTTAGCAGCGAGATGGCAGTCTGCCGGCCGATGACGTCGACCCATAAGATCCGGTCCGGTTTGCTCAGGTCGACCTTTTGTTCAATGTCGGCGGCAAGGAATTCGACAATCTCGCTGGTGTGATATTGCTGCCAGCCACGCTTGCGCACCTTCACCCCCCAGGTCTGGTCTTGCGCGAGACGGGGTTTGATCTTGCTGTCGATCACGCGTTTCATCGCCCTCAGATCGGTCTCGCACCAGTAGTCGACCGGAACCCACTTGACCGAAAACTCGAAGGAATCCAGCGGTTCGCTCTCCCACAAGCGCCGGCAGTGTTTGATGACCTCGCGGTTATCCAGGCCGCTGTGCGCAACGGCGATTCCCCTCACGCCCGTCTTCTCGACCCGGGGATCGGGGTCGCCGAACCGTTTCAGAATGCGGACAATCTCAGGTCTGGCCCGATAGAAATGGCTCCAGGAGTAGGATACGAGAAGATCCGTCACGTGCGGGTCCCTGCGCTGCGGTTGAAGGAGTGAGCAGGCTGTTGTCTATACTAGCCTGAACGGTTCGAGGACAGTGACAGGACAGGATGGGCGAATACGACGATGTTGAGCGGGAATCCCGGCACCATTTCGTGAAGAGGGAGCCGAAGTTCTGCAAGTGCAGGGTATGCCATGAATATTTCTATGCCGAGACGATCGCCGAGGCGCGAGTGGCCTGTCAGGCGCATGGCGACGACCAACACCCGGACTGGGGGGAGACCGTGTGCTACTGCCCGGAATGAACACGAAACAAGGACAGGCATGTCCGGCCTTACGCCGACTTCCCGCCTGAACAGGCATTGAGCCCTGACCCGCCGCGGCCCTTGATGCGGGTGTTGCCGCTGCCTTTCAGGTCCGCGGGGGTCGCATCCAGCACCCCTGCCGGGGAAAAGACACGCAGTGTGACCTGATCGCTTGACTTAATACTTAAAGTATTCGCGAACCTGACCGAAACAGGTAACTGACGCTGCCAGGACAGGCGGCACGGAAGAACAGGGACAGGATTCGCCCGTAAGACGCTTCGGGATGTGCTGCCAGGATGGGCGGCAGGGAAGAACAGGGATACAGGGTTCGCCCGAAACATGCTTCACGCTTCAGCCGCCTTCGGGCGGCTTTGTTTTGCCTCCCAGGCAACCGCATCTCGCACTGGAACCTGAATCGGCGTTCCGCTGCCTAGGAGTACCCGCCCCGCAGGCGGCGCGCTGTCGCGCAGCGAACAGGTGGCATACTGAGGGGGCGCAGGGGTCAAAGGCCGTTCAGTCACTGGTGTGTTCGCACCCGTCTAGGAGCATGGCCCGGACGGTATCGGCGTGG
>Ga0209536_100009785_pt1 | contig 14222 bp, 11 predicted proteins | sample DeeMarSeWOR28_12_FD_187461 | JGI IMG/M metagenome (GOLD analysis project Ga0209536, IMG submission 187461) | Marine sediment microbial communities from White Oak River estuary, North Carolina - WOR-2-8_12 (SPAdes) (version 2) | ecosystem: Environmental > Aquatic > Marine > Intertidal zone >...
TTCCATGCTTTGTGATCTCGGCTACCCCGCAGGAGGAAATCCGCCAGATTGTGCGGCGCAGGGGCATGATGGGCTATTTCGAGGAAGTTCTCGGAGCGCCAGCCAGCAAGAAGAACAATCTGCAAAGACTGCTGAATCAGTTTCACCTGAATCCCTCGAAATGCTGCCTTTTTGGCGATGCCGAAAGTGATTATCGAGCAGCTCATGCTTGCGGGGTAGAGTTCATCGGAATTGTGAATGATGCAGATAGTCCATTAATCAGGGCCCTGCCGGAGATGAGGTACATAAGAGATTTCACTGAAGTGGAGAACCAATTCGGACTTAGTATTTGAGCCCTGCGACTAGTTTCAGCCTGACGTCGTCAGGTGAGGGAAATAAAACGAAGTGAAAAAAATAAAAGGACTGTTGGGGTGAACTCTCGACCTTGGACTAATGAAACAGACAAAAAGACAAAGCTAAGCGCAAGAATAGCAGACTATGTTAGAGGTGCATACCTCAAGAACAGATTCAGAATATGGATGTTCACAAAAGAATTCAAGGAAAGTAATCTACCTCTTAAAGCCCTCACTCGCATTTGCTTAGATCATGCCTCTCCTGTGACTTCTCCGCTCGTCTTGATCTCTGAGATTCAGCGCTCTGGGGGATTACTCTTGGGCCAGCTCTTTGATGGGCATCCTGAGATCCATGCTCATCCGCACGAGTTGATGTTTGGCTATCCGAAAAAAGATGTCTGGCCGAGAATAGATCTCAATGATAGTCCTGAGCGCTGGTTTGCAATTCTTTTCGAAGATTCTGTCATCGAACAAACCAGAGAGGGTTATAAAAAAGGGAAAAAGCACAATGTGACGTATCCTTTCATTTTCCTTCCTTCACTGCAAAGAAAGATTTTCCTGAACTATATAGATTCATCTCAATCGATAACACTGCGCCACGTGTTCGACGCCTACATGACCTCTTATTTTGGCGCTTGGCTCAGCAATCAAAATTATAGCGGCCAGAAGAAGTTCGTTATAGCTTTCACCCCGAGACTGGCAATGATAAGAGAGAACGTGGAACTCTTTTTTGAGACTTATCCCGACGGTCGATTAATTTCTCTTGTTAGAGATCCCACTAACTGGTTCCCGTCTGCATTTATACACGGACCCAAAAAGTATGGCGATCTTAGCCAGGCATTAAGCCAATGGATTGAGAATGTCCAGGCCATGCTCTGGAACAAAGAGAGATACGGTGATCTTGTTTGCCTTATTCAGTTCGAAGATTTGGTCAGCAAAACTAAAGCAGTTATGAGTCATTTGGCGGAATTTCTTGGAATCGAATTTGAGGATATCTTACTGGTACCGACCTTCAATAAATTTTCGATTAAAGCAAATACGAGCTTTCACCTAGAAGATCATCTTATTCTCAGAAAGACTCAGTCGAGATATAAAACTTTGACACCGCAGCAATTAGATACCATTGAAAAGATGACCGGTGATATATATCTCAAGGTGTTGAAAGAGGTGGTCAGATTCGAATTATGAGCCAACTCTATGATCGCAGCTCCTTTCTTTTAAAGCCTCATTTACCTCGGGCTTACCCACCGATTTAACACAAAGTTCTTGATTCTACCGATGGTGGTTGAGGAGCTCTTCTCGACCAATCTCTTTATGTACATCGATGAGTATTCGGGCTCGATTACTGGGTTAGGACTGATGGCCCAATCATTGCAGTCGTAATTGATGAGCTCCATGTACGGCAGGTAGGCGGATTTGAAAAGCTCCACGTCCTCCTCAGTGTACCAGTGACGCCAATCTCCATAAGCTTTTTTTCGAGCCACTTTGGACTTTCTAGTAGTTGTCGGAATTTCAGCGTCATCCCTTATCTCAAATCCTAGATAATGATTCAAATTGTCAAAATTTTTGTCAATCATGTCCTCGTACTTGAAAATAAACCATTCATCTCTTAAGCCCTTGATGAAATCTCCCATTCGCTGGTACCGGACCCTTTCCTTTTCTGCGACCTCTTCCTTAGTTATGGGCCAGCTGTCGTGTCCGATATAGCTGAACAGAACATAAAAAGGGATAGATCTGGGATCTTGCTCCTTTTTTTGTACCAACTCGAGATGGGCTTGATATTGCTTCATGCTTCCCTTGTGACCCTTATGCCATCTGAAGAGCATTCGGCTGACTGCTGCATCTCGAGGATCACGGGCCACCCAAATCTTGCGATCATATTTTTCCGCAGCAGAGAGCTGTTCGTAAACGTCGAAAGTTCTCCCTTTTCGCTCACTGTAAGTGTGCTTATAGACTGAATTTTCATAATCACCCGAATGTTTGCCCGGATCACCGCCAGAGAAAGCCTTACAATTCGGCAGTCCACCGGCTACTTTAAACAAAAGAGCGGTTGTCCCTGTCTTGCCACGGCCTAATATCAAGATCTTCATGCCGGTTCTCCAAAATAAGTTAAAAGCCAAATCTTAACGGCTTGCTTCGATCTGCAGCAAGGGCAAAATCGATCGGCCGCTTAGCTATAAGGGCAGATATTTCTTTTTAGCGATGGGCACTATAGGTCAAAGGAGTGACATGTGTCAAGTTTGAAAAATAAGAAGGCACCTCCTCTTTCCCGACCCTATAGGTGACTCGCCACCTAGCGTGCTTCCTGCACTTGACAAATTGAAAGCTGGAAGGTAGATTGGCCGCCTAAATTTGGGGGATTAACTTTCAAGTTGGACAAGCCTAGCTGGAATTGTGCTTATTAACAGGCTTCAGTTCTCCGAGCTAGAAATGGTGCTTTTCGTTTAATGGGTTAAAAGTGTAGAGGGATCTTAAGGTATGTTGACTCCAGATACGACCAGAAGAAAAGCAGCTTCTCTTCGAAATTTATTAATATTATCCAAAGGTCTATTTAAACTATTGACCGATTGTGGTTAAAGAAGTTATAGATACATGTTTATTCTAATACAAGAAAAACTAAAAGTTGTTAAAATTTCAATTTAAATCAAATTTAGGAAAGTCTACTCCTCTAAGATTTAAAGGAACCTTTTAGAATGGAAGATGCGCGTAATTCAATCAATGACACAAGTCTGCCAAAAGTTCTCTGCGTCATCCCTGCGAAGGCTAACTCGAGGCGATTACCCAAAAAAAATATTAAAATATTGGCCGGAAAACCGCTTTTAGCTTGGACCATAGAAGCCGCTCAAGCGGCAAAGCGGCTTACCGACTATCTGGTGTCATCCGATGATCTAGAGATTATAGAGATCGCCAAGAAGTATGGTGCACCGGTTCCATTCGTAAGGCCTGCGGAACTTGCCACCGATAAAGTCCGAAACCCAGAGGTGGTGAATCATGCATTAAAAGTTATGGAAACAAGAAAAGAGATTACTTATGACATCATTGTGCTTCTGCAACCAACCAGCCCTGTCAGGAATCCGGCGCATATTGATCAAGCCGTTGATATGCTTTGGTCGTCGGATTTGAATTCTGTCGTTAGCGTTAAAGGTCCATTTAAAAAACCATTTCCGATCTTGAAAGCCATTCGCAACGCTATTTTGGAAGATTATTGCCCTGTAGAGGATCCTGCAAATGCTGAACCTATTTATATGTACAACGCAGCCCTCTATGCCGTAAAACGGGATTATTTTGTAAGACACAAAAAGTTGATTTCGCCGCGACAGGTTCCATTAATAATGGACACGATGTATTCGGTGGATGTCGATACGGAAGCTGATTTCTTGGTGGCGGAAACTTATCTTAACTACCTTGCAAGCAGGTCCGGGAAAAACGATAGTGAAAAGAAGGACTGATATTAAGATTAGAAAAGCTCAGATAGAAAGAAAAAGGTGAAAATAGCTATGATTAAAACAAGACCAGTACGTGGCGTCGTTCCAGTAGTTATAACGCCGTTGACTGCGGATGAAGATATCGATATTCCCGCATTAAAAAGGCTCATCGAATTTTTAAACACAAAAAATATCGGCGGCCTCTGGGTTCTGGGCACCGGGAGCGAGGACATGAACCTCTCGTTTGCCAAAAGAATCAAGGTGGCCCAAGCGGCCTGCGAAGCCAACGGAGGCAAAACACCACTGCTTTTGGGTGCCGGTTTTTTCGCTATGGAAGATATTTTTGATTTTATCAAAGAAACAAAAGATCTTGTATTTGATGCTTACCACGTAATGCCCTATAACCCGCGACTCAGCTTGGAGCGACTGGATTGGTTCTATCGGCACCTAGCGGATAACTGCCCAAAACCGTTGTGGATGTACACCAGCGGCAATTGGAGCAAGCCGGTTACCCCAAGCTTTGTGGCGAACTTAAAGCCCCATCCGAATATTGCCGGCATTAAATTCAGCAACCGAGACACGGTAGCGATCACTGAAGTTGCCGCACTGGTGGACGAGGATTTCCAGGTAATTACGGCTGTGGCCAGCCAGTTCTATGCCTGTCTGAGCATGGGCTCAAAAGGCCATACTTCGAGCTTGTCATCCTGCTTACCGGAGCCGATGATTGAAATCTATGAGTTATTTATTGAAGGGAAGTACAAGGAAGCTCTGGCTGCCCAGCTTCGTATCAACGAATTTCTAATAGAGTTTTTAAAGAATACCAAGAAAGATAACTTTATTCAGGCGGCCGATGAAAAGTACATTCTGAAGTTAAGAGGTATCTGTAATGAATATATGACCTCATACTACCGCCAAATTGATGAGATCGAAAAGGAAAGAATTAAGGAATTATTAGATACTTACCACTTTTTTTAAATGCAAGCTTAATTTTTTAGGGGGACATTTCGGAAAAGTTCAGACTTTATGTACAATTCATCTTTTCCCTTAATCTTGACTTCCAAGTTTTCAACTCTGACATACAATGTTTCGGATTTTGCCCCTTGACCGCCCGATTAGTTAGCCATGCTTTTAGTATTATAGTCTTGATTTGAAGAGGAAGTTTAAAACTATGTCCAAAAAAGCTATATTCGCCCAGACCTCAGAACCGTACTGGGTTGAAGTGGCCGCCAAACTTCGCGACCAATACGGCTGGAATATCTGTTATTTTATCGGTAGAAAGAGGCAGGAAAAGGCATTAAAATTATTTCCCCAGGCCGTGTTTCACACTAGGGCTGAGATTAGAAGGAACCTTGCGCCGGATGGGTGCGAAGCGGTCAAGCCCTCACCTCTTGACAAACCATTGCTTTCCTCCCTCTTTTATCACGAGTCCATTTTTTTAAAAATGATGGATCGTGAGAATTATGATGGATCGCTGAATTACTTTGACCGGATATCCACCTATCATTCTCAACTTATGTACTGGAAAGGAGTGCTGGAACATTTTAAACCCGATGTCGTCGTCTATCGTATTACACCGCACCGGAGCCACGAATATCCCCTCTATGCGCTGTGCAGTATTATGGATGTTCAGACCGTCATATTCGAGCGGACATCCTTGCCGGGGTTTGTATATCCTGTCAGATACTTCGAAGAAGGGTCTGAGATCATCCGAAGGGAGTACGCCAAGGCATTGGAGATGAACAATCATCAGGAAGTATCACTAACGCCTGAAACCTTATCCCACTTGGAAAATCTTTCAAAGACTTACGCCGATGCTATGCCTTTTCATCTAAGGTACAAGCTCAAACATTTCAAGAAAGCTGGAGATATTGGAGGAACCATGTCTATCCTTTTGCAGACTGGAAAGGACATAGCCAAAGCGTTTCTGCACAAAAAGCCGGACTCCGACAGGGTCCCGAACTATATGCATAAAATATATCACACAAATATGGGACGTTTTAAAAGGAAGAAGCTTCTTGCCCATTACCATCGACTGGCAAAAGAGGTGAATTTGGCGGTACCTTATGTGTTTGTTGCGCTGCAATGTGAGCCAGAACGGCAGGCATGCCCGGTTGGAGGGCTGTTCAGCAACCAATATTTAATGATCGATATGTTATCAAAACTCGTTCCGGAAGGCTGGAAGATATACGTCAAGGAACATCCTTCTCAGTTTAAGGATTATCAAGCAGCTGAGCGGGCAAAGCCTATTGAATTTTACAACATGATTGCATCTATGCCTAAGGTAGAACTGGTGCCGCTGACCTATACTTCTTTTGAATTGATTGATAGCGCCCAAGCTTCAACGACTGTTTCCGGGACCGTTGGCTGGGAGAGTGTGGTGCGGGGGAAGCCCACTCTATTATTCGGCCAAAGTTGGTTTCAGGACTGCAAAGGGGTTTTCTTAATTAACACGGTGGAAGATTGCAAGGAAGCAATTCAAAAGATCAAAAACGGTTACAAAGTCAACATGAGTGAGGTGAAATGCTTTGCCCAGGTGGTGGAAAGCTGTTCTGTGAGAGGATATACTACGAAGATATATGCTAAAGCGCGCACCATCTCCCCTGAAGAGAATGTGGAAAACTTAGCAAGGGCCATTCACGAATTTACCAGCTAAGCTTTGGCAAAAGATAAAAATAATGCAAATATATATGAGATAAAAAACAAGAAACCTTATAATAAAATACTAAAAAGATAAATATTGCCGACGAAACAAAGAAATGGCTGTGCGGAAGTATCTGTGTAAGATAGAAAGTATAACGACTTCATCAATGAACTAAATAAAAAATTCAAGCAACTGTCGAATGATACCGTGAATCAAGAGACCGGTGCCACCAGTGAGAATCCGAAAAAGACATATGGGGCACCAAACCAGGTGGCCTTTGCTTCCCCATATCACTTGTGCCAATTGCTTGAATGTTACCTTTGAATACCTCCTTAAGCCTTTTAGGGTCATCTATCCTAAGCCTAGGGAGGTTTTCTCTTTCTGGAAATATTTCGCTCACCCGCTAAGCGTAGCAAGGACGACCTCCTAGGTAGGTGGTTTGCGGTATTGTTAAAGTAAACTGTTAAATATGCATAAGAAATAACCAACTCGATTTACTATTATCAATACGCACGCCAATTTATTTAGCACTATTTCTCAAATGTTTTTAAAACAGGGAGAAGAAGGTGAAAATAATAGATATTGAGACGCTATCGTGTAGAGCCGGATGGCGAGATTGGACATTTTTAAAAGTCTCCACTGATGAAGGCATCGTAGGATATAGCGACTGTACGGATTTCCATGGGTCGACACCTGGCCTAATAGCCACGATCAGACATCTCTCAGATTTTTTGATTGGGCATGATCCACGATGTGTTGAAAAGATTTACTGGGACCTTTATCGAATTACACGCCAGAGCTCTGGTGGAATAGTTCAGAAAAGCATTGGTGCTATTGAAAATGCTCTTTTAGATATAAAGGCAAAAGCTCTAAACATCCCGGTTTATGAATTGCTTGGGGGGCCATTTCGTGAGGAGATACGGCTATATTGGTCTCATTGTGGGACGACTCGTGTTCGCGCACATGAATACATCAACCGTGAACCTGTCCTTTCGCTAGACGAGATCGCCGCATTGGGAAAGGAGGTAATTGAGAGTGGTTATTTGGGTTTGAAAACAAACATTATTCTGTTTGAAGATAAGCCCAAGGTTTTAATGCAAGGGTTTAAGGGCGGTTACGGCAGCACTGACAGAAAGGCCTCAAAGAAAATGATCCGAGGAATTGAGCAACTATTAGAAACCTTTCGGGATTCTGTGGGGCCAGATTTCGATATTATTCTTGATATAAATATGCACTTTAGGATTGACGGCAATCTTTCCATTGCCCACGCCGCACAGCCCTTTAATTTAACTTGGCTTGAGCTTGATCCAGAAGATCCCAAATCCCTTAGCCTGTTCAAAAACAAAGCAACTGTGCCTATTGCCTCAGGTGAAAAGCAACTCACAATTCGTGGTTACCGCCCATTTTTTGAGGCTCATGCAATGGACATTGCAGTAATAGACGTTCATTGGAATGGTATCCTGCAATCCAAAAAAGTAGCTGACTTGGCAGAGACTTATGAAATGAATGTGGCTTGTCATAACCATGGCAGCCCACTTGCAACTATAATGAGCGCCAATTTTTGCGCAGCCGTGTCCAATCTAGCGATGATGGAATATGATGTGGATGACGTGCCCTGGCGGGATGATACCGTCAGTAAGCCACCTGTTATTAAGGATGGGCATCTTCAATTGCCCGCAGGGCCTGGCTGGGGGACTGATCTGAACGAAGAAATCATCAAAGCTCATGCTACTTGACGGCATTTGATGATGAATTTATATCCTAAATTCATGAACTCATTCCGGCTGCCCTAGCGGGTGGAAACACGAATTGCATGAGCGGGGGCGGGGGGTTAACCATCAACCGGGTTTAACTTCTGTTCTATGGCCTTAACACAGGCTTTAATTACCTCACTTGCAGTACGCGAGTCTCGAAAGGTTTCTCGAGTTTCCAGGGAGAAAGGGGTAGAGGCAAGGAGGGTATAGATGGCGGCAGCGCCCCTGTGAAAATCGGGCGTTATACCAATGTCTTCCAATGTGTCCGCGATTTCTTCCATCTCATAAATCCATCGGGCTGAATTAACGGGCAAGAAAGGAACCAGTTTATTTATTCTTTCTATTAACTCCGATTGCCTTCCCTTCAACTCATTTTCTAATTCATCGGTTAAGTTGAGGCGTTCAGCGGCCGTAAGAACAGCGGTAATAAGAGCGTTTATTCCCTTATTCAGGGCTGAAAAGCATAATTTCAGTGCCGATGCCCGGCCAAGTTTCTCACCCAGTGGGATGACGACTAAACCCGGAAGTTTCTCCATTAAGGATGTATCACTGCCACATACATAAATGCTGGGCGTACCTATTCCCGGTGGAGGGCCAATAATACCGGCGTCAGTATAGATCGCTCCAAGTCGTTCAAAAATTTCGCCTATGGAGCGAGACTTCTTTGGCGATATCGCATTACAATCTACATAAACAGGTGTTTTCCCAACCTGTGCCATAGCTTTGCCAACCTGGGATGCGAGCTCCATGGCGGCTTTTGGAGGAACAATGCTGAGAACAAGGTCCGCTTCGGATACAACCGCTTTTAAATTCTGCATGTCTCGGAACCCACCTCTTTGAGCCCTTTTGTGAGTTTCCTCTCCACGTTCTGCTAGGCAGGTTATCACCTCCAAGCCTTGGTTGCGAAGAACCAAACCTACGGCATGCCCCATATCTCCTGGACTCAGTATGGCAACGGTTTTAAGAGACATCTCATTCCTGCAAAAGATAAAAAATTTTATAAAATTAATTGTTTAGTGTCAATCATCGGCTCTAGCAAATTACATTTATTGTAGTACCGGTTTGATGATTATGGCCATGTGAAACATATGGATAATAAAAAAGTAGTTGACGAATTTTTTGCAGATAAGGATGGTATTCTAATGCCTTTGGCTGGGGGACAGGCTGTTTTTCTTTCTGTAATAGATATGGGAACTGGAGTCCCCCTTGCAGGCGTTACCCTGGAAGTACTTGAGGGTATCAGCTGGTTTTTACTATTTCTTGATGCAGACTTAGCTTATGTTTTGATTGTTTTTTATAAATGAAATTTTTTTGTGGATCGGGTCGTTATACAAATGATTTTATATTCTTATCCTCATTTCTTCTAATATCCGTCCAACCAAGCTTTCTCCATCCAATTGGTGAAAACGAAGCGCTTCTTGAGGGGTACCACAGGCAGGATATTCTTCAATCGCAAATTTAATTACTCTTTTGTTGCGCGGAGCATCGGAGGAAACCACTGCATTCAACAAAGAATCTCCGAGGCCTCCATACTCGGAATGGTTGTCTAACACAAAAATTATTTCGCACTCCCCAATAGCTTCAATCAGCCATCCATTATCAATTCTGTTTAACCAGGGTAAATTTACTACTCTTAAGGAAAAATCCTGCTCAGCGATCATTTCAGCGGCTGTTAGGGCTTCGTGCAACATTACTGGACCATAAGAAAATAACACCGCATCTTTTCCTTCTCGCAACACAGTTCCTTTGCCGAAGGAAAAACTGTAGTCTTCTGGTAAAGCGATTGGCTTGGGAGAAGGGGAAATTACCAAACGCATCATGCAGTTTTCTCTTGCTTCATCGACGCACCACTGCAATGCACGTTTTGTCTCCATTCCGTTACATGGTTCCATTATTATACAGTTCGGCAGAGCACCGAAAAGTGAAATGTCCCGCAGGCTCTGATGTGATTTACCAGGGCCGGCAGGTATGAGTCCAGCATAATGGCACACGTAGATTATCTTGGTGTTTTCAGTGGCATTGTTATAAATCTGTTCATTTGCCCTGGAGGCCAGGAATACTCCAAAGGAATTTACTATGGGCAACAAACCCTGAAGCGCTAACCCTCCCGCCATGGAAACCATGTCCTGCTCTGCGATACCATTCTCGATAAAGCGCTCGGGGAAAGCATTCTCAAAAGGACGCAGCCCACAGTCAGCAGACAGGTCAGCATCCAGAACCACGATGTCCTTTCTTTTGGCTCCCAGTTCCAACAAAGCCTCACCGAAAACGTTCACCACCTTTTCAGCGGTGTCTTTGAGTCTTATCCTATGCTTTTCTCTGCTTTCTACTTTTTCTGTCTTTAAAGACCTAAGGCCTAATCTATCGAGGCGGCTGTTTATATTCTCCACAATTTCCTCATAGCCTGCTTCGAATGAATCATCATCGGGCGCGCCGGCATGCCACCGGTAGAGACCATCACCGTCCTTGAGGGCGACGGGCCCTTCCATAAAGGAAACACCCTTTCCTTTAACGGTGTCTGCAATGAGAACCTTTGGTTTATCTGTTATGCTATTGAACTTATCAAAAACCTTCTCCAATTGGGAAAAATCGTGACCGTCACATCGCTCGACGTGCCAGCCGAATATTTCGAACTTTTTTTCCAGGCTACCCAAGTCTATGATCTCGCCCAATAACTTGTCTGTCTGAATCTTGTTGAAGTCAACTATCATTTGAATATTGGCAACATTTTGATGCACTGTTGTCTGTAATGACTCCCAGATTTGACCCTCCTGCAGTTCCCCGTCCCCGGTCATTACAAGCACACGTCCGTCCCAGCCGTTCATCTTTTTCGCCACAGCCATTCCTTTGGCTTTGGAAATACCCATGCCAAGGGAGCCCGAATTCGCTTCAATTCCAGGTACACTGACATCCGGGTGACCATGGGTGCCGCCAAGACGTCTCAAGTTAATAAACTGATTTTTTGGGATAATCCCCAAGGAATAAAGGACGGCGTAGTGCCCAGGAGCATCGTGCCCTTTAGAGGAAAAATAGATGTCCCGGTCGGGGTGATCTGTGCCGAGTTCGGCGGTGTTCATCTCAGAGTAGTAGAGAAAGGTTACTATATCCAGTGAACTGAAACTGGAACCGAGATGTCCTGAGCCCGCCCGTTTTACTGAAGCCAGAGCATTGGCCCTGCACATGTCGGCAAGCAGTGCCAGTTTTTCGTATTTCGGAATATCGGCCTTCTGAATACGCTGAAATTCTTCTTCCAAAATGAGCTTGATCTCTAGCATTACTCTGCGTACTCCTCTGATGATGGATAGGGAGGTTGGGGTATAGAAGGCAAGCGAGCTTGGCCACTCCGCACTAGTTGTTCAGCAATATTCCAGTCGTAATCGCTGTTCAAGTCAAATCCTTCGTAACCCTTGGTGAAAAATGGCATTAAAACATTTCCTGCAATTGTTCTCTCCTCGAACACTACCCTTGACCAGGCAATCTCCAAGCTGGCGTTCTGCACGTATACTTCCGGCAATGACTGATACTGGCTGCTGTACCACGGTTGTTTTGGAGGGCCAAGTGGCAGAAGGGGCATCATTCGGGTTCCCCGAACTATCCACATCTTGCCAGGGTGCTGTCTACATACTTCCACCGCCCGAAGTGAATCGACGCCTTTTTCATTCTTGAATGCACGCCAGGCCCGTTGGATTGTTTCTGCAAGACGAAAGGGGCTGGTAGGTCGAAGGATGCTGAAACAGTGATATTTCCGGCCATCCTGTCGAAGTCGATTTAGGGTGTATTCCACCCACTCGATGTCCGGGGAGAGATCTCCGGCAAGTTCTGCAGGGCGCAAGTAAGGTACTTCAGCGCCATAATACTTTGCTATATCAGCGTACAACTGGGAATCAGTTGAAACTATGACCGCAGAAAAAATCTCGCTTTGCAAAGCGGCTGAGATGGTGTAGGCAATTAATGGATGACCAGCTAAAGGGCGAATATTCTTATCGGGTACGCGCTTGGAACCTGCTCGAGCCGGGATCAGAGCCACGATGCTAGGGCTTTTCTCAGCCATTGATTATCTCTATAACATTCCCTGGTCAATGTTTATGTAAATATCTTTCAAATCAGAATATACGTCCAATGCCTCCGTTCCGGGTTCGCGGGTGCCGTTGCCCGATTGTTTCAACCCCCCAAAGGGCATGTGAGGTTCGCTCCCGTAGGTTCCACCGTTTACCATAGCCACGCCGGCTTGAATCTTCTGGGTAAATTCAATAGCCCGATGGATGCTACGGGTGTGGATACAGGCAGTTAGACCGTAAGGTGAGTCGTTGGCCAAACTCAAGGCTTCGGCGAAATCCTTCACTCGATAAAGGCAAGTAATGGGACCAAAGATTTCCTTGGTGGAAATTTCATCATGGGGATCAACTTTTTCAATTATAGTAGGGGCCATGTAGAAACCGTCTACGTGTGCAGGATCGGTTAGCCTTTGTCCTCCAGTAAGGACCACCGCACCTTTTTCGCGCGCTCGTTCAATAGCAGATAGCATGTTGGTGAGTTGAACCTCATTAATCACCGGCCCAAAATCATCATCATCTCCCGGACCAACTTTCAACTTTTTGGTGCCTGCCACCAGCATATCGCGAAATTTATCGTATATTGAATCGAAAATAATTATGCGGCTTCCAGAGGCACAGCGCTGCCCAGCGTTGCTAAAAGCCGAAAGCAGCACCCAGTTAGTCGCATTCTCCAGATCGGCATCATCGCAGACCACCAAAGGATTCTTGCCGCCCAGTTCCAATGAAACTTTGGCCAATCTTCGGCCGGCAACTTCAGCAATCTGACGACCAACCTCGGTAGAGCCGGTAAAACTTATGACATCCACCTCGGGATTGGCTACGAGGGGTGCACCGGCTTCCTCACCGTATCCCTGGATGATGTTGAGAACACCTGGTGGCAGCCCTACCTCTTTGGCAATTCTTCCCACAATCCAGGCGGTTGCAGGAGTGTCTTCGGCTGCCTTTAGAATCGCGGCGTTTCCACATATCAAAGCGGGAAAAACCTTCCAAGCCACATTCGCTATGGGTGTGTTGGCAGCAATGATAAGGCCTGCCACCCCAAGGGGTTGTCGGACCACCATGGCATACTTGTTTGGCACAGCACTGGTGGTAGTTCGACCGTAGAGCCGGCGACCCTCACCCGCCATGAACTCCCCCTGAGCTATGGCACCACCGGTCTCACCCAGGGCCTGCTTGAAGGACATCCCGGTCTCTTGGGAGACAATAGTGGCTATTTCTTTCTGATACTTACGCATAGCTTGGGCCATGTCATGAAGCAGGTCTCCACGATATACGGGGGTGGAATCTGCCCAGGCGAGCTGAGCTCTTCGAGCCACCTCCACCGCCTTTTGGACATCTTCGGCCCGCGATCGTGCCACTCGGCAAATTTCTTCACCTGAGACTGGCGATAACTTACCAAATGTGTCTCCGGAGATCGCTTGACACTCTTTACCGTCGATCCAATTTAGTACAATTTTGGGAATGGCTTTAAGACTCATGGTTATCCCCATTTCAAGAAAGTTCCTACCAGGCGGTAAAACCGCCGTCGACGACAAGTTCGATCCCCGTTACGTAGGATGACGCCTGAGATGCCAAGAAAAGGAGAGGGCCACGGAGGTCCGAAGCAGCGGCCATTCTGCCAAGAGGCACCCGGTGGCAGAACTTTCGTTTAAATTCTTCATCCTGGTCTCCGAGCACTCCACCTGGCGAAAGTGTATTTACCCGGACTCCATGAGGAGCCCAGTGTGTGGCCAGATATTTTGTCAGGTTGACAACGGCAGCCTTGGATGCGCCATAAGCCGGTGGCTTGAGAAAAGGCGGGTCACTCTGGAGGTGCTCGTAGAAACGAGCGTCCGGTGAAACGCCGGCGTAAAGGGAGCCGATATTGATGATGGATCCACGGCCTGCCTTCAACATCTCGCTGCCAAAGACTTGGGTCACCAGGAAAAGCCCCAGCGTATTGACTTCAAATATCTCCAGGTTTTCTTCCAAGGGAATGTCTTCGAGGAGGTATCCCTCTGCCGATTTGTCTGGGG
>Ga0209536_100009786_pt1 | contig 14222 bp, 8 predicted proteins | sample DeeMarSeWOR28_12_FD_187461 | JGI IMG/M metagenome (GOLD analysis project Ga0209536, IMG submission 187461) | Marine sediment microbial communities from White Oak River estuary, North Carolina - WOR-2-8_12 (SPAdes) (version 2) | ecosystem: Environmental > Aquatic > Marine > Intertidal zone >...
ATCATTGCCGTTGCCGCTTGAGTCGTAGGCAATGTCCCCAGAGCCCTCATCAAATGCCCAGTAACCCACGAGATCGGCTGAGGTATTAACTGCCAGGCTAAGCAGCAAGACACCAGACGCAACACAAATTACTTTTCTACACATAGTAATCCTCCTTCAAACGAGACTGCTGTGAACGGTTGTTGTGCTGACTTCGTTTGGTCAGAATCTAACCTGACTACATTCTCTCGGTGTGGGGCTATACCTCCTTACTTTGGGCCGTGATTCTTCATATACAGTTTCACGAAACGCTCCTGCAAGCTACAATCGGTTTTCCTACAGCCTACCTGACCAGCCGAATGTCATCGAAGTGCACTGTCCCCGTGCCGCCAGTGGCAACAGGAGCACCACGGGTGCCAAAGCCAAGGGTGATTGAAGCGACATCAGAAAGGTTCGCACCCAGATTGGCAAATTCCTGCAGGTCGATCACCCACTCGTTCCAACCGCTGTCCTGAGTTGCAGCATCATCAGGATGGTACACTACGGCGTTTCCTAAGGCTACAAACATACGGTCGGCGGCATTGGCAGAATCGCCTCTGAACCACAGCACCAGCTTTGTCACGCCGTGGGCGGCCCAGTCCTTCTTGGAGACAAGCGTCCTGGTCGCCTCGGAGGTCTTGCCGGCATTGTCGTAGCCAAGCGGCATCGCCTGGGCGCTGTCATGGCCCTGCGCCATAAAAGGCACATCCAGATTGCCGGCTACTGCGCCGTTGGTCGTCGTACCATAGCCGTCTATCCAGGTAAGATAGACCCTGTTGCTCGCGGGGTCATCTTCGGCAAGGTCGTTGTACGACTCGAAGTCGTCCACAATCAGATAATCCGGCACAGTGAACTTCCAGAGAGTCCCGGCAACTACAGTTCCGTCGGACCCGACTTCGTCGACGCGCCAGTAGTAGTCACCGCCACCAAACTCGACCAGATCGGCCAGTGACAAACTTGTCCCGGCCTGATTAGCCTGGAATTGCGGCGAGCCACTGTCGGCATTGGCGACGGCGTCTATATCGGCGCCGAAGTACACGTCATGCGAAGCGGCTGTGTCACCGGCCGACCAACTCAGCGAACTTATGTCACGGATGTCCACGGTCGCATGTCGAGCCGGCACGGGATTGGCGGCCAGCTTCGTATCGCCCTGTATGAGTGCCGCGATCTCCTCGTCGCTCAGGGCCTTATTGTAGATATGTACCTCGTCGAGCAGGCCTTCGAAATAGTTCTGTGCCGCATCGTTGGAGAAGCCAATGTTGATGCGCTCCTGCCAGTCGAAGTCTGACTGGGCCTTGGTGCCGCTGGTCTGGAGCACGCCATCGGCATAGAGCTTCTGACCGCCGGCCGATCCGCCGTAGGTGTGCACAACGTGATGCCAGAGCCCGTCGGCAAGGTTTACCCCGTTCATCGTGATCGTCTCATCATCCCAGACCCGGGACATGAGTCTGCCGGCGCTTAGGTAGATGTGCCGGTCGTGACCACCGCCGCCCAGGTCGTTCTGCACAACGGTCAGCAGTCCGCAGTTGGCGTTGGTCGTCCTGAACCACATGGCCGCCGTATGCTCGGTCTCAGAGGCATCCAACAGGACGCTAACATAGTCATCCTTGCCGTCAAGTTCCAGCGCTCCGGTGTTGTATCCGGTGAGGACCCACTGGGGCCCGTTTCTCAGCGTTCCATGATTACCGTGGCCGGACCAATCAACGACGGTCGTTCCGGTACCTTCATCGAACTTCCAGAAGCCAACCAGGTTTGGATCCATGATCTCAATTTCGGGCAAAGTTGTGAAACTCCAGACATCGCCCTTGTGCGTGGCCGGCGGATCAAACTCATCGACGCGCCAGTAGTATGTCTTGTCCGGATCAAGCACGCCCGGAGCAAAGGTTGTGGTTGTCTGGGCCGCGCCCCCTGATGCGTTGTTCACCTCGTCGAAATTGTCACCGAAGTACACCGTATGCAATTTCGCATTGAAGCCGGCGGTCCACTCCAGGGTCACGTCCGACAATACGAACTGGGCCTCGTCAGCCGGAACAGCTCCGTATGCCTTCCTCGGGGGTACCCAGAAACTCCAGACGTCACCCTTCCACGGGCTGTTGGGCTCGGAGTCATTGACCTCGTCTACTCGCCAATAATAGGTCGTGCCCGGAACAAGGCCGTCCGGAAAAGCAAATCCGGCGAATCCGGCGACAAGCATCGTCGAGGCCTGGTTACCCTGGAATGTATCGCCGACACCGTCGTTGACATCGTCGAAGCTGTCACCCAGGTACACATCATGCGAGACCGCATGGCCTCCCGGTCTCCATGTAAGATTCACCCACGTATCTTCGAGCATGGCACCGTCGGCCGGGACTGGACCCCACGCGTAAGGCCATACCTGACCTGCCATGGCGCCGAGAATCTCGACCTCCGACAGTATGTGGTCATAGATGCGAATGTCATCGACCATGCCTTCAAGCCAGCCCATTGCATTGCCTGAGTTGGAACCGACATGGTAACGGTCGCCATCGGCCCATAGTGTACCAACGGTCGTTGCAGTACCCTCTTCCTGGCCATTCACGTACAAGCGCACATCTCCACCATTGGTTGCAATAGCGGCCACAAAGTGCCAGGCGTCAGCTTCGATCGGGGTTGTTCCAGTCACTATCCGCGCGCTGCCATCCCAGGTGTAATGCTCGAACACTCCGGAGCTGGTAATCCTCAACTGGTGCGACCAGTGGGTTGTTGTCCCCGAGCTGCTTGTTCGCGCAATGATGCTTGCTGCGTCCGTGCGCGACGGTTTCACCCAGGCGGTGATCGTATAGGTCGTCGGACTCGGTGCCAAAGGAAGCTCCAGGTAGTCGTCGGCCCCATCGAAAACAACAGCCCTATTGACCATCCCTGCCCCATAGCTGGGCGTCCCGCCTGTGAACGTCCCGTTCGCCGAGCCTATGAGATCGTCCAGGTTCCCATCGAGCTGCCAGTGTCCGGCCAGCTCAGCCGACGCGTTACTTGAGACGCTCAGCAGCAAAGCAAAAGAGACCAAATAAATCGATTTCCTGCACATAATGATCCTCCTTCAAAAAACAGATTGCGGTGTGCTAATTGGACTTATCTCAGGCAAGCACAAGACGCTCTAGCCCCGGTCCGTACCATGGCGACAATTCCTCTTCTCTCCAAAAGTATAAGAATCGCGTCTGCTCAATAGAATCAAGGCCGCAGATACCTATGTGCACAGGAACGCCCTTATACAAGTACTATTTATACCAGATTGCCCACCGGCACATCAAGAAAAATAGCCGGCCCAGCAGCCCGGGCGGCTGGATCGGTCATTTCGACCCCCTTTTAATGGCTACAGATGGATAGAAGACTTTTGCGCTTTTTCGCAGTCTTGTCGACGCGAGTGGGCAATTTCCTGGTGAAATGTTCTCTTGAAGCAGGACAGGTCAATTTGCTATGATGGAGTTGCATGACTTTGCGGATTCTGTGCCGCAGAATTGCGGTTCGTATATTGCAGCCTGGATTCCAAAGGAAGGAGGTCAACACAGTGCGCAAAGGTTGTGCTAAATCGCCGCAGAATTTCTGGCAGACAGATAGTTGTTGTCTCGCCTCAAAAGAAGATCTCATTTTATGAATAGGAGGACTGGTACGATGAGAGTATCTTGTTTGTTGTCTATGATTGCATTGCTTGGCATCGCAACGATCATTCAGGCCGAAACAGTACGTTTCAGTGTGAATGCCATATATGATGCCCAGGTAGCCAACGATGAGTCACAGGGACCGGATCAAAGCGATGGCGGCAGCGGTCTGCACGTGCGTGACATTGACGTCAGACGCCGCGTGGCATTGGTCAGCTTCGATATCTCCGCGATCAAGCAGGAAGGTGCGTTTTTTGAAGATGTGACTTTAAGCGTCATAGCCGCCGATGGTGGCACGCTAAATGCTTACGGCGTTATCGAAGAACTGGATAACATAAGTGGCGATCTCACCTGGAATACTGCGCCCGGCGTTCAGAACAGCCCCGCCCCGGCAGTTGGCGAGCCGGTTGCGTTGGATTCCGCCGATCTTAGCGACCTGCTTCTGACCTTTGAGGGCATACCCGGGGGAAGCTCGACCAGAGTGACCAGCGAGCCAAGCCAGGCCCTGGCCGATTTTCTAAATTCCGACACCGACGGAACCGTAACGTTGCTGTTCGCACCGCCTGCAGGCGGCCAGTTGATTCTCAGGTCTGCCGTCAGGTGGAACAACCCCAACTCAGGAATATTCCTCGAAGGCTTTTTGGTACTGCCGGAGGGACTTGCCACTCGACCTGATCCTGAAGATGGAGCCTCTGGAGTGCCCCGTGACGTGGTTTTGAGTTGGACTGAAGGCGAATTCGCCGACAAACATAACGTATACCTCGGCGAGAATCCTGATGATATCAACGATGCAGATTTCGGCAGTCCGCTGTTGGTCGGTCCCGGCCACGGCACCAATAGTTTCGATGCAGGCCGTCTGGATTTCGACAAGACCTATTTCTGGCGCGTCGATGAAGTCAGTTCACCTCCAGGGGCGGAGGTCTTCAAAGGCAGTGTCTGGAGTTTTACAACAGAATCATTTGCCGACGCAATCCCGCCAGTCAATATCACTGCCACAGCTTCCAGCGCGAACAGAGACGATGAGGGGCCCGAAAACACGATCAACGGTTCCGGGCTGGGTGACGATGACCTCCACTCGTTGGAAAATTCGGCTATGTGGCTCAGCAGCATACTTGACGCCAACACGGCCTGGATCCGGTATGAATTTGACAAGGTCCACAGGCTGCACCAGATGCTGGTATGGAACTACAATAGCTCTGTGGAGCCTGCTGTCGGCTTCGGCGTCAGGGAATCGACCATCGAATACTCGGCCGACGGAACCGACTGGTCTGTCTTGGGTACTAATCACGAGTTTGCAAGGGGTCCCGGCGAGCCCGGTTACGCATCGAATACAATAATCGATTTCGGCGGTGTGGCTGCCAGGTATGTCAGGATCACTGCCAATAGCAACTGGGGAGGGATACTGAAACAGTACGGCTTGAGCGAGGTTCGCTTCCTCTCGGTACCTGTCCAGGCAAGAGAGCCCAGCCCCGAGTCCGGCGCCACAGACGTATCTGTGGATACAATCCTCAGCTTCCGAGCCGGAAGAGAGGCTGCCATGCACGATGTGTACCTCAGCACCGACGAGCAGACCGTGATAGATGGTACTGCCGGTGTTGCGACCGTGACCGAAGCGAGCTATGCTCCGGCTATTGACCTGGGCAACACTTATTACTGGCGGATCGATGAGGTTAACGATGCCGAGACTCCCACCACATGGCAGGGTGAGCCCTGGAGCTTTACGACTCAGGAGTTTCTTGTCGTGGATGATTTCGAGTCCTACAACGATATTGCCGCCGGCGAAGAGGGCAGCAATCTGGTGTACCTGACGTGGATAGACGGATTTGACAACCCTTCGGCAAACGGCTCGGCCATAGGTTATGTCGAAGCGTTCCAGCCCTCAATGGAGACGGACATCGTGCATGGCGGCAATCAATCGGTACCGCTGATGTACGACAACAGCACAGCGAGTTTGTCCGAGGTGACTGCAGATCCGGGCAAACTTTCGATTGGCCGGGACTGGACAGTAGGTTCGCCTCAAACATTGGTTCTGTGGTTCCACGGTTCTACCGGCAGTGCCGTCACCGAGCAGATGTACATCAAAATCAACGGCGCCAAGATTGTATATCCCGGCGATGCGGCCGAAGTAGCCAGACCGAGATGGAAGCAGTGGAATATTGACCTGGCGGCTTTGGGCGTCGACCTGAGCAATGTCACCGAGCTTACTATCGGCTTCGAACGAACCGGCGCCGCCGGCGGGACAGGTATGGTCTTCATCGACGACATCCTACTGTATCGGCTGGCCCCCGAGGTTATGGCCCCGTCAGAAGAGGTCTGGATCGAGGCCGAGTCCGGAACCGTTACCGCACCGATGATGATTTATTTTGACGACCCCGATGCATCCGGCGGATCGTTTGTCAGCACCCAGCCGCTCACCGCCGACGAAGGCAGCGCTCCGCCTTTTCCAAGCGGTACGCTGACCATTCCCTTTACGGTGCAAGGTGGAACTTACACGGCTCGTTTTCGGATTGGATTTCCGGGCGGCGACGATTCCTGCTGGGTTCGGATCCAGGACGCAACCATAACATCACCGGTTCACTCTTCCGGCTGGATTCACTTTAATGACATTCCACCGGGAGATTTCTGGCACTGGTCACAGGAGGTAAAAAGCGAAGATGAGCCCGGCGAACCACCTGTACAGTTCACGCTTTCTGCCGGGACACATAACCTGGAGATTTCGTACAGGGGTGCGGATCTTAGGTTTGACATCATAGTGTTTACAAAGGTTGACTGAACAAAACTGATCGTACCGTTCAGTAAGGCTCCTGCCTGACAAAGTCGCTCCACAGGCAGGAGCCTTCTAATGATCCGGGCAGCTGGTTGATTTCGACGTCTGCTTGGTGGTAGGATAGTTGTCGGGCTCGGTGAACATTTGAAATGGGAAGATGTCGAATGGACTCGAGAAAAGCTTTTACATTGATCGAGCTGTTGGTGGTGATCGCCATCATCGCACTGCTGATGGCCATTCTGGCGCCCGTCCTGCACAGGGCCAGAATGCAGGCCCAGAGAGTCTCTTGTGCATCGAATATTCGACAGATGGGCACCGGCATCAATCTCTATGCCCAGGATTTTGACGGCGTGATACCGCCGATGAACGAAGTCAGACCGCTGCAGACAGAGGGACATTACACGAGATGGTTCAAGAGCGGCGACGCGACATGGTGGAATGTGGGTTTTGTCTTCAAGGCAGGCATCCTAAAGGACGGCAGAGTCTTCTATTGTCCTTCGCCGGATGTCCGTTTCAAATACAAAAACTATTCAGAACCGGTATTTCCTTCTTCGTCTCCGCTCGTCTCAAATCCCGGCACACGCATGTCATATATGTACAATCCGATTTGCGTGAGTCTGGAAAATCGAGATCGCAAGTTCAAGAAGCTCTCACAGCTTAGCGCCGGCGAAACTCTGCTGCTGGTCGATTCGGTGCTGGATGGCTCCGTGGCCCATATGGGCGGCTGGAACATCCTGGTCGGCGATTTCAGCGCCCGCCTGGTCTATGATCCGCAGATGCTTGAGATTATCACGAAACATGGTGGCCCAATGGGCAAGGTAGACTATGAGCATTTCGACCAGGTTATGAACCTAATGCTCACCCAGTGACCAGCACTTTTCTTGTCGGACGTATGGGTGCGGTGAACCTGCGCAGATTAGCTGTATTTGTGATCATCACATGCAACAGAGCTGACGATGAATGCGGGGTCGACAAGCAGTCGATTGCGCCGGTCCGACGTCAGCCTTGACAACTGCGCCGCCCAGAGCTGCCTAATCCTGTTGGCATGTTTCACCGCTGGTTCAGAATTTCGGAAATCTTGTCAAGCAGGCTGGTGAAATCAATTGGTTTGGTAACATAACCTGCGATGCCATAGGCAGAAGCTGCATCTATGTGTTGTCTCTCGCAAAGCGCTGTAACCATTATTACAGGTATGTCTCTCAAGGCCGGATTCTTTCTCATGCGTTCAAGCACATCGAGCCCATTCATGACGGGCATGTTAGTGTCAAGAAGGATCAGGTCCGGTTTTTCATCTTCCGCTATCTTGAGCGCCTCTTGGCCATTGCCAGCGGAAATGACTTTGTAGTGGCACCATTCCAGACGGCATTGTATGATGCTGCGAGAGTCTGCTTCGTCGTCGACGACAAGTATCCTGGCTGGCGCTACTTTCTTGCGCGCCTTAGTCATTCCAAACATTCTAACTTACCCTCAAAGATCCCTGTTCGAGTCCCACCATCTTCTTCACTAGAGACTCGTCCCAAGGATAATTATCGACGCAAATCCGCCGGAGGATTAGTAAAACGCGACCGATTTTCAAGAAACGCAGCGAGGCATCACTCCTGCTGTCAGATCGACATATTTATAGGAACATAACGTTCCTCGAAGCGCCCGGCGCGGCGGGATTAGTCTGCTATACCCTTCAGGGTAGTAAATTCCCGCGAGCAAAACCATAACCTGTTATTTTATAGCCCCTTACCCGCGCAAGAACGCGAATTTTCAATCAGGAACACTATATGTCAGCCGCGTCTCATGGTCGGTAAAGCCGGATGTCATCGGAGTACATCTTGCCTGAACCGCCCTTACCCTTTTCAGCCAGGACTTCTTGCGATGAATCCAACGTCTCCCGCATCTCCCGGCTGAGAATCTCCTCCAAATCAGAGAGGTTTGACAGCAACTCTTCAGCGGCATCTTCATCGTTTCTGTTTTGGAGTTCTTCTATCCTTTTCAGAAGCCTCTTCTTGGTGGCCTCTCTGTTCTCATCCTTAATGGCCTCTGTGTTCTTATGTACTGGAAGTGAGAGCATGGGCCTGTCTGTGATTTCTTTGTACTTCGACATGGCGTCCTCACCGATAGGCTCTCCATCTCTATAAATGTGCGGCGAGACGAATACAATCAGCTCTGTATTGTTGAGTACCGTATTGGTATACTTAAACAGCAGGCCAAGCAGCGGAATATCACCAAGAATAGGTATCTGACTGACCTGATTGGTCTTCTCCTGCCGCCTCAAGCCTCCAATGACGACTATCTGTCCGTCTTTGAGCATCAGCGACGTGTCGACCTCTCTGGCGTCGACCACGGGTACCCCCGTTGTGCTCTCGCTGGTCTGAACACTCTGTTGGGAATTGAGTGTGAGAAAAATGTTATTACCGTCTGTAATTGTGCCGGTCACTTCTAAAGTGACGCCGACTTCCTTGAATTGGGTAGAGGTAAGAGCACCCGCCCCTCCGGCGGCAGTGTCGCTGACTTCGCTGTAGGGGATTTCTTCAACAGCCCTGATTTTTGCGGTTTGTCCACTTACCATCATCGCTCGCGGGCTGGCGAGAATCTCCACGTCTCTCTTTTGCTGGAGCATGCTCACAACGTTGCGAATCGTGCCGCTTATAACGCTGAAGTCGCCGCCGAGACCAGTTGTATTAAAGGCCGTCGCATTTCCGACAGTGGTATCGTTCTCAACGGTCGAACCAAGGCGAGTTGTATAGTTCTGTCTATACGCGACATCATACTTGGTATCTGAAAGGATGTCCCAATTGATGCCGATTGCGGTGTCGTCATTCAGTTGTACGTCAACGACGACGACCTCTACCATAATCTGCCTGGGTGTTTTGTCGGCCCTTTCTATCTCAGAGAGAATCCTTGAAAGGTTTTCTTCTGTATCGCTGATTATCAAGGAGTTGCTGCTCTTGTTTACCGTCACACTTCCATACGGAGACAACATCCCCTTAAGGCCTTCCGTGAGACTTGTGGCATCCAGGAACTTCAAGTTTGCAGTTTCAACAAACAGCGGTTCCGGAGCAGTCGCATCGGCTTTTCTTATCTCAGCCAGTATTCTGGCCAGATCTTCGCTGGTGTCGCAAATGATTAGGGAATTGGTCTTTTTGTCCGAAGAGATGCTGCCATAAGGAGAACACATGCCCTCAATTGCGGAACTCAGCGTCTCGGCGTCGAGGGATTTGAGCTTCACCGTCGCTATGGACAATTCCGGAATCTCTTCACCCAGCTCCAAGGAGCTGAGGACTCTCGACGATCTCGTGAGCATTTTAGGCTTGGCAATTTCTGCAAAAGGATTCTCACGGCCAACCGCTATTGGTGCGCTCTGTCCTGCCTGAATGGGTATTGCCGGTAGAACAGCATACCACATAACGACAAAGCAGACGTTTCGCCTGGTATGGTTTCTCTTATTCATGGGGTATCCTTGTCAGTAGTCTCACAAATTGTGATGGTCAGGCTGCACGCGACTTTGTCCGAAGTGGCGCTGATAGCTCGAAGCTTCATCGAATCTAACCAGACCTTCTGATCGCGGTCTTGCAGCCTTCTGATTAGCTGCGCAATGTCCCGATAGAGTGCCACAACGCTCAGCTCGGCACTTCTAGTCCTAATGCCCAGACGCCGTTGTTCATTTGCTTTCTCACCGGGGAACAAGTTGATGGATTGGACCGCGCAGCCCGTCTGGACCGAGATGATCTCGAGGTCACTGAAGAACTCTCTGGCCTGATCAGGTGTAAAGAGAGTACTCAGAAGCTGCTCGGACTGCTCACGTAATTGCTCCAGCTTCTTGTGTTTTAACTTGACATCGGTGGCGATGAGTGTGCGTTGCTTGGCAAAGTTGTCCACGATGGACTCGTAAGCCTTCGCCGAGGACAAACTGGCGGCGTGCGGCGTTACCGTCCAGTTATACATCGCGAATGCTGCGATGACAATCAGCGACGCCGAGACGGCGTTTCTTCTTGAATGACCCATCTTGGCAAGCTTATCGACCAACATCAGCTCTCACTCTTTTCCTTTGCCAGTAAACACTCGATCTTATATGTGACCAGACCGTCTGCCGAATCTTCTCTCGTTGCCTCGGTCAGAGTAGCCAGGCTGATATAATCCGACTCGCTCAGCTTTGTTACAAACACTCGAGCCGCCTCATACGATAGTGCCAGCCCCTCCAGAGACATCCCGGCGTCGCCGTTTTTATCTAGCGCTGTTATGCGCGCGGCCTTGGGCGTCCGGGCTTTGATGTCGTCGAGTATGCCCGCCCAATCCACGGTCCGGCGAGAACTCAAAACGGTGTTGGGCCCGTCCGGTCCTTCTCGTAGTAGCTCGATTTGTCGTTTCAGGAGTCGCTGCTCTTTATACAGAGCATATACTTCCTGTGACAGGTCCGTTTGCTTGCGGCTGTCGATGTCTCTGCGCACCTTCTCGGTCAGCAGGCTCAACCCTTTTCCGGCCAAAAAGGCAAACAGCGGAATTGCCAGGAAAGTGATGACTGCTGTCAGGACCAATTGTTTTCTGACCGATCTGACTTCGGCAGATTCCGGAGGAACAAGATTGACTCGCAGAGCCGTATCGCAACCGTTCAGAAGCCCCATGGCCAGGCTGATCGCAAGCACCGGCCGGCCCTGCTTACAGCCTTTGGCCTCAGCGATCATATCCTCATACACGTTCTCGCCGGATATGACTTGCCACGCGGCATTCGGAGCCTCGGCTCTGAGAGATTCTTGAGTGTCGTCGGGCAATTGCACGCGATCGGCAAGCACAGTTATCTCCCAGTTGCCGGCGCCGTCGGCGACTTCGACCTCATAAGATTGAATGATAGTATTAATCTCAGCGGCAAGTCGCCGGCACAACTCGTCGGGTTCTGCTTTCTCGGCACTGATGTCCTCTACTCTGACAGTATGCAGCGTTTCCTTTCTAAAGACGCACAGAGTCAGAGTACTGCCGGCCAACAGCGCAACAAGCACATTGCAGTCGAATCTTCCTTCTATCTTTTCAGCATAAATAGCGCGGATGTAGGCAAGAACTGCCGGTTCGAGAACCTCGACGTCAAGGCCTGCCCGCACGTAAGTCATGATCAGTTCTGTTACCTGCTTCCGGTCGGCAGACACCACGAAGAGACGACCCCCAGATCCGCGTGTCGATTTAAGTCCACAGAAGTCGTAGCTGATCTCTCTGCCTGAGAGGGCAACATAGCTTTTCAGTTCGTCCCGAACTATCTGCCTCACATTGCTTGGAGTACCCTCGGGCGTTTCCAGGATGCGTGTGATCACGGGACTGACGGATAACGATGCCGCAGATCTTCTTGCCCGGATCCTGTTGCGATTTTTCAGCTCCCTTATGGCCTTGGCAAGCGCCACTGGATCCTCGACGCGACCGTCGACCATTGCCCCATCCGGGACTTCTCCGGTGGCGGTCTTGACCAACTCAATGCCTTTGGCGCTCTGTCTGAGCAAAGCCAAATTGATCAGGCCGTCGGAGATATCAACTCCCAGCGCTGTCCTTGCCTTGAGCTTCATTCATTGACCCTCAGTGCGTCGATTCTTATGATGTAGGGACTGTTTGTTCCGATCGTCGTATCAGCCGCGACTCGCGCGACAAATCCCTGCGCGCTGGTTCCTGTTGACGTGATAGTCAAATTGGGCAAGGCCCCTGCGACTGTCACGGTATATGAGCCGCCATTGAAAGGTTTGTCCGCAAAGCCGGCAGTCCAGCTCGAATCGCCCCTGAGCTCGGCGAAGGCATCGTTGAGGCCTGCCTCTCCGGTCGCCATTGCCTCGGCGCTGCAAACTTGATTGCGCATAACTTGTATTTCTTCCGTTATCACGCGCAACATGCCTATGACCACCGCCGAAAGCAGCGCTACGACAAACACTGTGATCAGCAGAACCGTGCCGCTATTTCTGAAACCAACTTCCATATCTTCCATAGTTCTCCCGAGACGGTCTGCGGCTGGGCCTCTCGCGCACAGCATCTACCGCCCCGTAGTAGGTTTTTCGGCATATAACGAGGCGCTCATTGCCAGCATTTTCGCTAAAGGTCGGGAAAGATGAGAGCCAGAAGAAGCGGCGTCAAAGTGGGCCTTTCGGTCGGATTCGCCTGTTCTTTATCGGAAATCGCCAGTTGTCAGAAGTGAGAAACTATTACCCCACCCCCTGCCCCCAAGAGGAGTCCTATAACGGCAGTCCGTAAGAGATTTGGCGCCCAAAGCAGTGCCACAGCAAACACTAGGCTCTGTCTGAAAACTCCGTCGTCGGCCCGAGAGCGAGCGTTTTTTCGCCTGACAAAGACGGCGAAGCAGGCGATATTTGTTGTATCGTCGATGGAGCTCCCGATGTACATCGGGACAGTCAGGCGGAAAATGAGCCGCTCGAAGCCAGATCGAGTTTCCAGACAGAGCCTAGGATCAGCAGAACCGTGCCATTGTTTCGAAATCCAACTTTCATATCTGCTGCGCTTCCTATGGTCGAATCCCAGCGTTCAGTTCCAGTACTCCTACGAAGCCGTCCGATGCAGGTCCGCTATAGGCACAAAGATAGTGTGTACTATCTATCTGAGACAGCGCAGGATCCATACCCATAACAGCACCAAACTGACACGGCGTCTCCTTGCTGATTGTCCAGGTCCCTGGGTTGACCGTAAGAACCACCGCCCAGCCGTCGGCGAAAGTTCCCCGGTAGGCGCTAAGATAACGCGTGCTGTCTATCGGAGTTAATGCGTTTTCTAGAGCACCCGTTGTGTCAAACTCAAAAGGGGTCTCTTTCGTTATAGTCCAGGTCGCCGGGTCCACCGTCAGAACCACCGCCCAGCCGTCGTCCGAAGTTCCCCGGTAGGCGCAAAGATAATGCGTGCTGTCTATCCGAGCTAATGCGTTTTCCATGGCATCCGCTGTATCAAACTCAAAGGGCGTCTCTTTCGCTATAGTCCAGGTCCCCGTATCGACCGTTAGAACCACGGCCCAGCCATCACCTCCCGGTCCGGCATAAGCACAAAGATAATGTGTTTGATCTAACTGAGACAAAGCCGGAAGTTGTCCCGTGCTCGTATCAAATTCCAATGTGTCTGAATTAGTAATAGTCCAATCACCAGTATTTACTTTCAGTATATTAGCCCAGCCATCACCACCCACACCTTCGTAGGCGCAAAGATAATGCGTGTCGTCTATCTTGCACAAAGCAGGGGTTTCACCATTGCTGGTATTGTACTCGAACGGAGTCTCTTTGCTGATGGTCCAACTGGCGGTATCAACCGTCAACACAACAGCGAAGCCGTCTACTCCCATTCCGGTGTATACGCAAAGATAATGCGTGGCATCAATTTGACACAGTGCCGGCGTGTTCCCTCTGTCGACGTCGTACTCAAAAGGTGTTTCTCGTGTGACGGTCCAATTGCTCGTATTAACCGTCAGGACCACCGCCCAACCATCGTCTAAAGGACCAGCATAAGCGCAAAGGTGATGTGTGGCGTCAATCTGGCACAATGCAGGCTCCATGCCTTCATCGGTGTCATACTCAAGCCAGGGCTCAGCCAATTTGGAAATGTTCCCACCAACAGCCGGCAGGGTATTGGAACGAATGTAGGCCTGGGTGGTGAACGTCATATCCGCGTCGAGCGCAGCGGCATTAACCACCGTCGTCTCGACCTTTACACTGCGTATGGAGTTGACGTCCGTTATCGGCGTATCGAGGTCATTAGCGTTGTAACACGCAAACTGCAACTGGCTAACCGGACCTGCCAAATCTGAAAGGCTGCCGAGAAGGCCGAACTCCACATAGTCGCTCGTGCCGTTGACATCATAACTAAAG
>Ga0209536_100009787_pt1 | contig 14221 bp, 8 predicted proteins | sample DeeMarSeWOR28_12_FD_187461 | JGI IMG/M metagenome (GOLD analysis project Ga0209536, IMG submission 187461) | Marine sediment microbial communities from White Oak River estuary, North Carolina - WOR-2-8_12 (SPAdes) (version 2) | ecosystem: Environmental > Aquatic > Marine > Intertidal zone >...
TGCCCCCGCGTGCAGGCAGGGTGTCCTTGCTGTTTCGATCGCAGCGGCAAGCGGTACCGCTGAGGCCGAGGCGCCCTGGATTCGGTTCTCCTTCGAGCGCAGTCGAGGCGGAGAACTCACCGCCTCCCATGCCCGCTGGCTCTATGCGGCATTCGGGCTTCTCCACGACGAGTGGGCACAGCGCCAGGAGAAGGAATTCCAGAACGGCATTACCATTCACCCTTCCATTGGTTGGCTCCGGAACTTGAGTGACTACCTTGTTGGGTCACTTCGTACTGCGCGGGGATTTGACCGCGAGGCCTATCTCAGGCAGATCGCCCGACAGGGGTTCACGCACGTTTCGGTCAATGGCCTCGGCGTCCCCCGCCCCTTCGAGAGCGGCCCCCCGGGAGATGTTTACTCCTGGTTCTATGACTACAGCCCCGATCTGGACCAGTTCGTCAACAGTACGCTCCTGCGCGGGTACTATCCACCAGACTACCTGGCGGCCAACCTCCATTACCTGAAAGAGAGCGCGGCCATTGCCCGTCGGTACGGACTCACGCCGGGTCTTCATGTCAACTCCCCCCGCTCGATGCCCGAGGAATTCTGGGCCCGCTACGGGTTTCTCCGCGGCGCGCGCGTCGATCACCCAAGGGAAACCCTGCGGCCGCGCTATACGCTTGCCATGGCGCACCCTGCCGTCCAGCGCCACTACCGTGAGCTCATCCAGCAGATTATGGCGGAGATACCCGACATCGGGTTTATCCATATCTGGACCAACGACAGTGGGGCGGGCTTCGAGTTCGTCAGTTCCCTCTATGCTGGCAGAAACGGCGGACCGTACCTCATCCGCGAATGGAAGAGCGAGGAAAGCATCGCCCGGGCCGCCGCCGCCAACGTCCTAAGTTACTATCGACTGTTGGCCGATGAAGGCAAACGCGTCAATCCGGAGTTCCGCCTGGTGTGTGATCTCGGGCCGTTTTTCCTCGAGCGGCCCTATATTATCCCCGGCCTCGGCAATGGCATTGATGCCGGGGAATTCGCTTATTTTGAGCCGCCACGCCATGAGGACCAGCAACGGGCACTCCGGGATGTTGGGGCGCGGACGCACTTGAAACTCGATCTCGGGGATCATATCGTTCCGGGTTTTCCCTACCCGGGACTGGTCTACGAGCGGCTCAAAGGGGCAATGGAAACCGGCGCCGTGCTGGCGACGGTGGCCCCGGCGAGCCTTGCGCCCTTTGACATCAATGGCGAAGTTCTCCGAAGCCTCCAGCTCTACCCCGGGCGACCGCTCGCGAGCGTTCTCGAGGAGGTAGGCGGGCGCTGGGCCGGAGCCGAGCAGGCTTCCGAGCTGGTAAGGCTCTGGCAGGAGGCCGATCACGCCGTTCGGGCCTATCCAGCGGGCGTGCCGATGAGCACTTTCGGCTTCCCCTGGTTTCGGCTCTGGGTGCGACCGCTGGTGCCTGACATCGATGCTGTGCCGGAAGTCGAGCGCGCATACTACGAGCGCTTTCTACTTGCGACGTTCAACAACCCAGCCCGCATCGATTTGAACAACGACATGATGTGGAACTTCCTTACCGTGGCCGAGGCCGCCGAGAAGAAGGAGGCAATCGATGCGGGTGTCCTCCCGCCGCTCGATCGGGCAATCAATCGGTGCGCCGCCGTGCTTGACCGAGTGGGAGCGGAGGACGCGCTGGTCTTCGCCGATCTGATCGACCGACTCCGGGCCGGACGGTGCTACTACCGTACGATGAGGAATGTGCTTGCCTGGATCGAGGCGGTGCACGGCTACATTGATGCGGACTCGGAAGAAGACAGAGACAGCTATCGCGCACTGACGAGATCAATGGTCGATGACGAACTTCAGAACGTGCGGGAGCTTCTGCATCTGTGGGAAGGGAGCCGGGTTTCGTTCATGCCGGTGTCCTCGGTTGCAGAAACGCTCCATATCTATGGAGAAAATTTTGGAGATCTTCTTGGCAGAAAGATTGCGCTGATGGAAGCTCACCATGATGATACACCGCGCATCGACCGCGACTTCATGTGGCGCATGCCCGCCGAATCAGGTTGATTCTCGCACACCCGGCGCGAGTCCTATTGAAATGGTACACTCAGTGAAGGAGAATACGTTATGTCGGGGCATCCCCTGAAGCTCACCGCCGATCAGCTCAAGCAGTACAGGGACGAAGGTTTTCTCCTTGTTCCGGGGGTCTTGAGCGCCCAGGAGGCGGACGGCTTCGTCAGTTATGAGGCTGGGCAGGAGAAGCAGTGGCGCAATCGCCTGGACAACCACACCCGGGATGATCACTGGCGCCGTGTGGCAATCCACCCCAATGTTGCCGGAATCGCGGGGCAGCTCCTTGGCGCCGCCCCGCGGATCGTCCAGACAATGTACCTGGAAAAACAACCGGGCGAAGAGGCAAAGGGGACGGCCATGCATCAGGACGCCCATTACCTTCCCAACGAGCCGAACACCCTGATGGCGTGCTGGCTTGCGATGAGCGACACCGACGGGACCAACGGCGGTCTCTGTGTGGTTCCCGGTTCACACAAGACGGGGCTCTTCGGGACACACAAGGCGACCAGCCTGAAGGATCACCAGGTCTGGGAAACCGAACACCTCATGCGCGACCGGAACGGGAAGGAGTGGCACCAGAAATTCTACTCATTCGAAATTGACGGCCTCGATCCGAACAACGTCCAGCGTCTGACGGTGCCGAAGGGATCGGGTGTCTTCTTCACCGGCATGACAATCCACGGCTCCTTCGCCAACAACGATCCGGTGAGAGTGCGGCGGGCGTTTGCGACACATTTTGTCGCCGAAGGCACATGGGTCTTACGGGCCGACGTCCAGGAGACCGTCCCTGTTCAATGAGCGCTCACTGCACCGCCCCGGAGATCGACCGATGAGTTCCATGCCCGAGATGGTAATCCGAAGCGGCGATGACCGTGTCGACGCGCTCTACCCTAGGATCCGCTGGTTCCTGCAGCATGACACGGTCGAATACGACATGTTCGGAAGCCAGGTCAGGGGGTATCGTTCGCCCGATGCCCCGAGCCTCTGGCTTAGAGACCACTCCGACATGATGCGGGGCGCAAAATACTGGGACCGTGATCTGACCAGTGCCATCGATCATTTTGCCGAGATGCAGAGTGATCGAGGATGGTTCTTCGACTACTTCACAATGTCACCTGAGAAACGACCGTGCGAGAGGGAAAACTGGGCAAAATACGTGAGGGTGCCCGTCGAGGCGGATGTCGAATACCGGTTCGTCAAGGCGGTCTTCCTGGCATGGCAGGCGACCGGCAATGACCGCTGGCTCCGCTCCCTGATCCCCGTGATGGAGAAGGCACTCTCATACGTCATGACAGACCCTTGGCGGTGGGACCCGAAACGGAAGCTCGTGAAGCGGCCCTATACCATCGATACGTGGGATTTTGACTACACAGCCGGGCGCTACCCCTGGCTCCACTTCCAGGTGAACGAGCACACCTACTGGGGCATCATGCACGGGGACAATTCTGGGTATTATGAGGCGTTCCTCGCCATGGCTCGATTCCATCGGCACCTGCGCAGTCACCGGCGGGCCCGACAGTGGGAAACCCTTGCCAGCGGACTGCGCCGCAGGGCGAACGCGACCTGCTTCAATGGACGATTCTATACCCACCATGTGCCCATCGTTCCCGTTGAGATCCAAGGTGTCGACCAGGCCGAGCAGCTCAGCCTCAGTAACTCGATGAACATCAATCGAGGATTGCCGACGCATCAGATGGCCGTCTCCATTCTCAAGGAGTACCAGCGGCGCGGGGCCTCCAGTGGGGCATTCGCCGAATGGTTCAGCATCGATCCCGCCTTTCCGGCTGGGATCTTCGGAGACGAGAAGCTCGTTCCCGGCGCCTACTGTAACGGAGGGATCATGCCCCTGGTGGGGGGCGAGCTTGCCCGGGCCGCCTTCGAACATGGCTATGAAGAGTACGCCCTCCGGCAGCTCCTTAAGTACGAAGAGCTCACCCGCGGCCGGGAATCCTATCTCTGGTATTTCCCCGACGGGACGCATGCGACAGAGGAGACAAGCACGAGCCCCGAGGCGGTCCCGACTGACGGGTGGGGGTCCTCGGCGATGCTCTACGCCCTGGTCGAAGGCCTAGCAGGTATCGTTGACGAGCACAAGCTCTTCCAGCGCGTGCGTCTTGCCCCGCGCTGGATGGCTGCCGGCGTGAACGAGGCAGAGGTGACCGTGCCGTACGGTCCATCCGGTGCAGCCTTCTCCTACCGGTATGCCCACGATCCGGCGCAGAGGACCATTGAGCTCTGGCTGGGTCAGAAGGGAGAGCTCGGGCTGCATCTTCTCCTTCCCCGTGGAGCACGGGCGACAACAGTGAAGGTAAACGGTAGAACAATCCGTCATGTGAACGGGAATGTGGAGGAGAGCCCCTACGTCGATGCGGAGATTCCCGTCAAACAGAAGAATACGACACTGCTGGTCAGCTACAAGTGACGTCGCGCTTACGGTAGTGGCCGGTCTGATAATCGGCTGCGATGACGATCTCATCCAAGGCCCGGAGCCGCCGTTCTCGGCCGAGTTTGGCTTCGGCGCCGTTGTCAACGCGGGAGGACCTGGACGGATTACCGAGCTGTTTGCGGTTTCAGCCGATGGAAGGCAGCGGTACGTGACACTCGGCCTCCGGTGTGACAACCGCGCTCCGGCAATCAGCCCCAACGGAAAGAGCCTTGTGTTCGAGTCGTGCGACCCTACGGGAACATCCCGGGACCTCTACCGTGTGGAGGTCGATCGCCTCATTCCGGTCAACATCACAAATAGTCCAGTGGGGGAGTCCCATCCCGCATGGTCACCCAGAGGCGACTGGGTCGCGTTCCTGAGCGACCGGGGTCTGTACCGTACCTTGGAGCTCATCGGGGAGAGCGGGTCGGGGCGCGCCGTCTTGCTAGAGACCCCTAGCCAAATCGACATGGGGGGATGGTCCCCCGATGGGAGTTTTGTCGTGGCTGCAGTCGATGACCCCGGGGGAGCCTCCTCGCAGATCGTTACCGTGTCGGTTCCTTTGGCAGAGCAAATGCAGCGGACCTTCGGGCAGGGTCGTCGGACCGACCCGCGGTGGGCCCCCGATTATGGCTCCATCGCCTATGTTCGCGATGGGGAGCTCTGGCACCTGAGGCTCGGGCCAGATGAGGAGGAGCGCTTCCCACTTCCGCTGGATTCGGTGAGTGGACCGCTGAGCTGGACACCTGATGCCCGATCGCTTGTCATGACAGGCTGGTCAGCCGGGCGTACGGATATCTGCAGGGTGGATGTCAATGATTCGAGCCTGGCGGTGTTGACGCGAACTGACCACCCGGGCACGGACCCGGTGGTGTTGCCCGATGGTCAGAGCATAGTCTATCTTGCCTTCACCGGGGTGAACTACAAGCTGTTTACCATGGACCTGCAGGGATTCGGCCAGCGGCGGGTGACGACGTTCAGGGTGGAGGAATTCGGTCCGGTTGCGCGTCCGCTGTCTTTCAATGGGAGTTCGCCATGAAGCGTAGAGAGTTTCTCGCCACACCAGCTCTCGGGCTGGTGCTACCACACTCGCTGGGCCGTGCCGCCGGACTGGCGCAGGAGGAGGCGGAACGGAGCGAGTTTGAGTATCGACCTGACCTGAGCAAGTTTCCGCAGCGGCTTCATCAGGATTTCGTCACCTACACGCCGGGGATCGAATACTTCATCCTCGGTAATGGTGACCTCATCGCAGTGCTCCAGTACGCCCCCGATCGAAAGCAGGAACGCCCCCTCACCTTCGTGGGGCTTACGATCATGGATGCCGAGCATTTTGGCCGGAAGTGGAGCACGTTTCTCTTCCACCCCGAAGCCGGCTTCAGCCGCTCGGCGGCCGTCGTCTCGGTCGATGGGACGGGATACGCGGCATCGCCCGGGAACTTGATCGGCCTCGAGTGGACCTATCCGGAGTCTGTTCCTGTGGTTGCACTGCGCTGGAAGGCGGGGGATTGTGAGGTCAAAGAAGAGCTCTTTGTGCCTGCTGAGGGAGCAGTCCTTGTGCGCCGCTTCACTATCACGAACCAGGGAGCAATAGAGTGCGATGTGACGCTCCGGGGCGGGATGGTGCCCAACTTCACCCTGTTCGACGAGATTGCCTCCAGGCCATCGGAACGGACTGTCGTAGGCCGGGGTTTTGCCTCGATTACGCTCCGCTCGACGGATTCCCGGGCAGAAAGCAGTGGCCGCTACGACCTCATCGTGCCGGTCGGAACGCTGCGGTCGGGCCAGAGTAGCAGCATCGATACGCTCTATGTCCTCCGGCAGGATGAGTCTGGCGAGCGGGCTGGCTCGAGTGCGCCCCTGTGGCAGAGTGCCGTCAAATACTGGAAGTCAAAGACCTCCCTCAGCTCCGACAGCCAGCTGGTGAACCACCTCTATAATGTGTCGCGAACCGGTTTGAAATCGCTGGTGGCCCGCAGTGGCAAGCGGGACTCAGGCTTCTGGATGTACAACATGGAATGGGTGCGCGACGATGTCATGGTCGCCCTCGGCATGCTCCATGCCGGCCTCTACGATGAGGCCCGGACGCTCCTGCGCAAAATGATTGTGCACTCGGTGGGTGAGGATGGGCGCACAATCGAATCCTCCCGATGGTTCGGCTTCGACTACACCGAGCTTGACCAGAATGGAGAGCTCCTCTACGGGATCGCTGAATACGTGGCCTGGACGGGTGACAAGGCCTTCGCCCGGGAGCTCTGGCCGACGATCCGCCTGGTGGGGGACTTCCCCCTCCAGGAGCGCTTCTTCGATCGCCGGGCCCGGATGGTTCACAACAAACGAGAGTTCTGGGAGCGCAGCGATTCGTTCGGTGTTCACGATGGCTTTGAACTGACATACCAGTTCTGGCTCTGGCTGGGACTGGAGCGCGCCGGAGAGCTCGCCGAACACCTCGGCGACACCGAAACGGCAACCCGGTGGCGTGCGGCTGCATCGGACATCCGGACGGCGGTGCTGAGCGATCCCGTCTACCGCATGATCGAAAACGGACATCTCATCAAGCGCCGGCGACTCGACGGCAGCTGGCAACAGCATTTCGTCCCGCCGGACCGCGCCGCGATGCCCCCAGGAAGCCCCATCGGTACCATCGATCGCCCTTCCTGCGACCCCGATACCTCTTCGGCGCTCCCCATTGCCTTTGGGATGGTGGCGCCACAGGATGAGATTGCGCTCGGAACGCTGAACGATCTGGAAGGGCTCTGGAACCAGCGGTGGTCCTTCGGAGGCTACAGCCGGTACAATACCGATAGCGAACCGGATCCTCCGGCCCCCTGGCCTTTCGGCTCGCTGTTCGTCGCACGTGCCTACGCCGAAGTGCGCGATTCCGACAAGGTGTGGCGCGTTCTCCGGTGGCTCGGGGACATCCACGGAGGGAAGGCCGGTGCGTGGTTTGAACGATATGGCCCGAGCATCACGCCACCGGCTCCTCCGGTCTCGGTGGTGGGCTGGACCTGGGCCGAGATTACCGGACTGATTGTCACGCAGTTACTCGGCGTGCGACCCGCCATGGACGTGCTCCGGATTCGCCCGTGGCTGCCGGCAGGCCTCGACCGAATCGAAGCCTCGCTCATCATCCGAGGTGTACCCCTGCACGTGAAGGTCACCCGAACGACCGACAAACCCCTGGCAATCGTCAACGGGCAGTCCCGGTCTCTCCAGGACGGCACGATCGATCTTGCCTACTCTCCCGGCCCCCCGATGGAGGTGCAGATTAAGCTATGAAACGAAAAACGTTTTTGAAGACACTGAGTGCCGGCGTCGCGGCCTCACTCGCTGCTCCCGTGACGGCCGCCGCTGGCCGAGCGACGACGGCAGCTGCGAGGTTTCCTGACACCTTCGACGCACAGGACGAGCGCTTCTGGGAGCTCCTGCGTGACCAGTTTCCGCTGACACGCGACCGCATCTACCTGAATACCGGCGGCCTCGGGGCCTCGCCCTACGTGGTCATCGAAACGGTCCAGCGAAAGATGAATGAATTGGAGACGATCTGTGAACCAGGCCACTCCGCGGAGCTTCTGAACAGGATCAAGGAAGCGGCCGGTACGCTCCTGGGGTGTGCGGGCGAAGAGCTTGCATTCATGCGGAACACGACCGAGGGGATCAACGTCGTGGCCAACGGGCTCCCGTTCGCCGAAGGTGACGAAGTGGTGAGCACCACCGAGGAGCACGTGGCGAACGCCGTCACATGGCTTGCGATGCGGGACAGGAAGGGGATCCGCCTGCGACTGTTCGAACCCTCGACACGGTCGGCCGAGGAAAACCTCGAGAGAATTGAAGCGCTCCTAACCCCCCGGACGCGGCTGATCAGCATTCCGCACGCGGTCACCACCACGGGCCTGATCTTCCCGGTTAAGGAGATTGCCCGGATGGCGCAGGCCCGGGGGATCTGGTTCTTCGTTGACGGCGCCCAGACGGCGGGCATGTTCCCCTTCTCGCTGAAAGAGATCGGGTGCGACGCCTACGCCACCAGCGGGCATAAATGGTTGATGGGACCGAAAGAGACGGGACTTCTCTACGTCAGGCGCGAGATGCTCGACACGATCCGCGCCACATCGATCGGCGCCTATTCAACAGGAGAATACGACTGGCTCAAAGGGACACTGGAGCTCCACCCGACGGCACAGCGGTATGAGTACGGGACGGTCAACGTCCCCTTGCGTGCCGGCCTCGGTGCGGCCATCGATTTCATCCACCGAATCGGCATCGAGAACATCTGGAAGCGAGATCAGATGCTCTCCACCCGCCTTGTTGAGGGACTGCGCGCGTTGCCGCGTGTCACTGTCCTTTCCCCCGAAGATCCTACGATGCGCAGCGCGATGATCACTTTTATGGTGGACGGTCTGCCACACCTCAAGCTCCAGGAGCACCTCAACACGTACAACCTCCGGACCCGGTCGGTGACCGAAGGGGGACTGGCAGCACTCCGGATCTCACCGCATGTGTACAACCTCCCCGCGGAGATCGAGACCGTGCTCGAGGGCGTCCGCAGCGCGCTGAAAGGATGACCGGATGAAGCCTCTGGATCTCTACGACTATCTTGTCATCATCGTCTACTTTCTCTTCATGGTGGCCATCGGTTTCTACTTCCTCCGCGTGAGTAAGGGGGGGAAGGACTTTTTTGCCGGCGGCAACATGATCCCGTGGTGGGTCTCGGGGATGTCGCTCTACATGACGAACTTCAGCGCGTGGATCTTCACCGGCGGGGCGGGCTTTGCCTACCACGCTGGCTGGTTTTCGTTCTTCTATTTCGGCGTCGGCTCCCTGGGCTACCTGATCGGGACGCTGATGACGGCAAAGCTCTGGCGCCGGAGCCGGACGATCTCACCGACCGAATACACGAGGCGGCGTTTCAATTTGCCCACACAGCAAGTGCTCGGATGGGTGATCGCTGTCAATTTCATCCTCTCGGCAGGCGTCCAGCTTGCAGCTACCAGCAAACTGATGGCACCGGTGCTCCAGGTCGACCTGGTGCTCGTCGCCCTGATCGTGGGCACGGTCATCCTTGCCTATTCGTTCATGGGAGGTCTATGGGCAGTCACCGTGACAGACACACTGCAGGGAGTGATCGTTCTCTCCATCGCCTTCGTCGTGGTGCCTGCAAGTCTCTACCTGGTGGGAGGCTTTGAGGGGCTGGCCGAGCGTCTCCCGGGCCTGACCATGAGCCACACCTACAACAACGTTACCTATGATTTTGACTGGCTCATGGCGATTCTCCTGATCAGCTCCGTGGGATTTGCCTCCGGCGGGGCACAGCGTTTCTTCGCCGTCAAGAACGAGAAGGATGCGCGCAAGGTGGGCTTCTTTGCCGCCGGGCTGGGTGTTGTGGGACCGCTCATGTTCGGAATCCCGCCCCTTGTGGCGCGTGTCCTCTGGCCTGACCTCTCGGTGGTCGACTTCTTCAAACCCTATCTCGAGACGAATCCTCAAGATCTGGTCTACTTCGCGGTCTGCCTCAGAATTCTCCCCAATGGACTGGTGGGGGTGTTCCTGGCGGCCATGCTTGCTGCCACAATGAGCACACTGAGCTCGGTTTACAATCTCGTCTCCTCAATCTACACACGAGACTTCCACCAGGGCGTTCTCCGTCCCTCTGCATCGGACGAGGATCTTCTCAAGATCGGTCGGATCGCCTCGCTGGTGAGCGGACTGATCGTTATCGGCCTTGCCGTACTGTTTGTGACCAGTGAGTTCGGAATTTTCAACCTGATGCAGGCATTTTTCACGCTCTTCAATGTCCCGGTCGCCGTGCCGATCGCCTTCGGGCTCCTGGTGAAGCGCGTCCCGAAATGGTCCGCCTTCGCAGCCATCATCTGGGGACTCCTGGAGGGAGCGACGACCAGGTATGCGCTCGACTGGAATATCGGCCCCCAGGTCTATCTCGGAATCGTCCTGACACTCGGAGTCTTCATCACCGCCCACTGGACCGGAGCGTGGTACCGCTCTCGTCGAGCGCTCCTGTGGTCTGTTGCCGCAGGTGTTGCCGTGGTGCTGGCGTTGCTCTACTGGGCGAGCGCTGGAGCCGATCTTCCGCCCCTGATGCTCTGGCTGGCAATCCTGAGTGCGGTGGTGACGGGCCTGAGCCTCCCGTTCTTTGCCCGAATGTTTGCCTCCGACACCGAAGAGCAGAAAGCTCAGGTAGAGGAATTCTTCCGGAGACTCGCCACCCCGATCGATGTCGCCCGGGAAGTCTTCGCCGCCGGCAAAAAGCAGGTCTCGACATTCCCGCTGGTTGGCGGGACCACCATCGTGCTCGGAGTGCTCATGAGCCTGGTGTTTCTGACCGAAATGACCAGCACGGAGACCGTCGTTCTGGCTGGGATCATTGTGTTTCTTGTTATCGTGGGACTGGCGCTCTGGTATTTCGGCCGGAAGTCCGAAATCCGCGACGCCTCGCAATACCAGGCAGACCCGGAGGCCGGGTCGACACCGTAGGTCCGCACTCACTCCTGTTCGAAGGGACGCTCCATGAAATCAGTCAACCTGTACGACTACATTGTCCTGGGTGGCTACTTCGTGTTTATGCTCGCCATCGGGCTCTACTTCATGAAGATCAACAAGGGCGGAAAGGACTACTTCGCCGGGGGGAGCATGATTCCGTGGTGGGTGTCAGGAATGACGCTCTACATGTCGAACTTCAGTGCCTGGACCTTCACCGGAGCCGCGGGGTTTGCCTATGCGACCGGCTGGTTCGCCATCCTCTATTTTGGAGTCTGGTCCATCGCCTACTATACGGGGTCGCATATCACGGCCTCCCGCTGGCGCCGCACCCGTTCCATTTCGCCCGTGGAGTACACCTACACGCGGTTCAATATTGCGACCCAGCAGCTTCTAAGTATCGTGATTGCGACCAACTTCACACTCTCGGCCGGCGTCCAGCTTGCCGCAACCTGTAAGCTGCTGGCCCCGGTCATGGGCCTCGATATCACGATGGTCACCCTGGTGACCGGCACCGTCATCCTTCTCTATACGTTCATGGGCGGACTGTGGGCCGTGTCAATCACCGACGTCGTTCAGGGCGTCATCCTCCTGAGTATCACCTTTATCGTGATGCCGCTGGCGCTCAACCTGGTGGGGGGGTTCGGCAATCTCTTCGAGGCCTTGCCTGCGATCTCCTTTGACCAGACCTACAACGGCGTTCACTATACCGAACACTGGGTCATATCGATCCTGGTCATCATGACCTTCGGCACAGCGGCCGGCGGTGCGCAGCGGTTCTACAGTGTCAAGGACGAGCGAGATGCCAAGCGGGTGGGGAAACTGGCCGGGGGGCTCTTCCTGACGGTCCCCCTGGTCTTCGGTATCCCACCGCTTGTCGCGAGCGTGATCTGGCCGGATCTCTCCCAGGTCGACTTCTTCAAGCCCTACATCGACAGCAATCCGCAGGACCTTGTCTTCATCGCTCTCTGCCTGAAGCTCCTCCCGAACGGGCTCATCGGCGTCTTCCTGGCGGCCATGCTTGCCGCCACGATGAGCGCGCTGAGCTCGGTGTTCAATATGGTATCCTCGATCCTATCCCGGGACGTCTATCAGGGCCTCATCAAGCCCGACATTACCGACCGGGGGCTCCTGACTGTCGGGCGGACCTTTTCGGTGATCATCGGGCTTACGGTGACCGTGTTGGCGGTCGTCTTTGTCAACAGCCAGTTCGGCATCTTCAACTGGATGCAGGTCTTCTTCACCCTGTTGAACATCCCGGTCGTCGTGCCGGTCGTCTTCGGCTTGCTGGTGCGCAAGGTTCCGAAATGGTCCGCCGTCGCGGCCATCACTTGGGGGCTTCTGGTGGGCGTGGCAACCCGCTTCGTCCTGGGGTGGGATATCGGCCCGCAGGTCTACACCGCGCTCCTCTACTCGCTCTTCATCTTCATGGCCTCCCGGAAGTTCGGCATGATGTATGCCGGTCAGCGCATCCGCCTGCTGCTTCCGACCCTGGCCGTCATTGCGGTCACCGGGGCGCTCTTCTCGTTCACCCTCCCGGCCGAAGCTCCGGCGTGGCAGCCCCCGGTGGCCTGGGCGATGGCCGCGGTCATCGGATTGAGCATCTTCTTCTTTGCGCGGCTCTTCGCCTCGGAAACCGACGCCGAGCGGGAGATGGTGGAAGCATTCTTCAAGAAACTGGATACCCCGATCGATGTCGCCCGCGAAGTCTTTGGTGCCGGCAAGAAGCAGGTCTCAACCTTCCCCCTTGTCGGAGGCACCACGGTGGTTATGGGACTCCTGATGGGCCTGATCTTCTTCACCGAGTTGACAGGCAACGAAGCCCGCATTCTTGGTGTCATGATCGCCGTGATGATCATCTTCGGAGTCCTGATGTGGTATTTTGGCAAAAAATCCGAAATCCGGAGTGCCGCACAGTACCAGGCCGTTGTGGGAGAAACAGAGCCGGATGAACCCGGCGAGAAGGGGTGAAACGATGACACAGGTGGCCGGTACCAGAGCGCTCGTGACAGGGGGATCCCGGGGCATCGGCCTTGCCTCGGTAGAGGTGCTGGCACGCGCGGGATGTGACGTGGTAATAAACCACTTCAAGGATGCAGCAAAGGCGGAGAGAGAGTGCCAACGTCTGCACAAGGAGACCGGCCGTGTGCTTTACCACATCGACGCCGATGTCGGCGACAGAACCTCAGCCCGGGCGATGGTCGAGAAGGCTGCCACACTGCTCGGCGGCCTGGAGATCCTCCACAGCAATGCCGGGATCTGTGCCTTCACGCCGTTCATGGAGATCGACGATGCGATGTGGCAACGGCACATCGACACCAACTTGAGCGGCGCCTTTTACGTCGGACAAACAGCTGCCCGGCTCATGCTGGATGCTGGCGTCCAGGGGAGGATCATCTTCACGACGAGCGTGGGGGCCTTCCGTTCCAACCCGACACAGACACACTACTGTGCGACCAAGGGAGGGCTGCATCTGCTGGCTCTGGGAATGGCACTCGAACTCGGCCGGCATGGCATCACGGTCAACTGCATCGCACCGGGCTGGATTCATACTGATATCAACGATGCGCAGTCCCGGAATCAGGACGCCGTCGGACCATGGCTCGAGGCGAACTGCGCCGCCGGCCGCCTGGGACTCCCTAGAGACCTGCAGGCGGCGGTCCTGTTCCTGGCCGGGGAAGACGCGGCCTATGTCAACGGAGCCACCATAACCGTCGACGGGGGATGGAACGCACAGCTATGAGTACCTACCGCATTAAAGCGTTGAAGATGGGGGAGACAACCGTCCCCCGCGCCGAGCTCTACTGGATGACACACCTGACGGGATGGGAGCCGATCAGCTTCTGGGCCTTTCTGATCGAGAACGAGACGCGGCGCATTCTGCTCAATACCGGGTTCCCGAAGGATTTCTCGGCGCTCCATGAACACTGGACAACCTGGGCGAAGTCTGCCACCGGTGAAGTGGGCCATGTCCCGGTGGTTGCCCCGGAACACATGATCGAGCAGGCACTGAGTGCCCACGGGCTGAACCCAGCTCAGATCGACGATGTCCTCATAACCCCTCTGACCGCCTACGCCACCGGAGGTCTGGACCGGTTTTCAAAGGCGCGACTCTGGATCTCCCGCCGGGGCTGGGTCGACTTCCATGCCCCCGATCCGGAAATCCCCCAGCTTCCGCGCCACATCGTCTTCCCGCCACATGTTCTGGAGTGGCTCGTGGGAGAGGCGGCCGAACGGCTCCG
>Ga0209536_100009789_pt1 | contig 14219 bp, 10 predicted proteins | sample DeeMarSeWOR28_12_FD_187461 | JGI IMG/M metagenome (GOLD analysis project Ga0209536, IMG submission 187461) | Marine sediment microbial communities from White Oak River estuary, North Carolina - WOR-2-8_12 (SPAdes) (version 2) | ecosystem: Environmental > Aquatic > Marine > Intertidal zone >...
AGGGGGAGCGGACGAATCCGCTGTATGCACCGGCTGCCTGCTGGCCGGTAGGTGCAGAGAACAGGATATTTATTGCGGCTCCGGACCGATATCTGACATCCATCGATGCTTTGACCGGTGAAACGGTTTGGCGAAATAACCAATGGAAATTCCGCGAAACCGTTGGCTTATCCGGTAACGGTGAGCTGGTTTACGGCCGATCGATGACCGATTCCGTGGTTGCCTTTGAAAGCTGGCCGGCTTCACCTTCGGTGGTCTGGGCAGAAGATTTTGGATACGGTTATGATATTGCCCCCTCCATGCCAGTCGAAAAGGACGGGACCCTCTTCTGGGGTACCAAAAACGGAATGATCATTGCGGCAGACGCATCAACCGGAGAATTTATTTTGAAGCACAAGTATCATAATTATCTGATCAATACCGTCCAACCGCTTGATAACCGGCGCGTATTGTTTTCAAACATCGACGGGGATGTGGTCCTGCTATCCGCCCGCCCTTGAAACGATGGAATCCTTTTCTTAGACCGGATGACAGGATCTATACAAATTTATTCGCAGGAACACGAAGGTTTCACGAAATCCACGAAAAATAACATATCAAAAATAACCCGGAGTAAAATCCCAAGCATAATATCTCTGCAGCACTTTAATCTTTTATCTAAATCCTTAAAAAACTTCGTGCTTAGTTCGTGAATCTTCGTGAAATATCCTGCATTCCTGTCAATCCGGTCAAAGAATTAAATCAATCAGGCAGCTTGCCGGTGAAGACGACAGGCAAATCCGTACGGGGTATGGTGACCATATATATAGGCATAACGCACATGTCGCAGGGACCCAGATTGGACAGCGGCCCAATCCTCACAGAGATCTGACCGGCCGATCGCAGGATAAATTCGATGGAAGGACTGGCATTTGTACACCCGGAATATTTGCAATTCCCCCCCCAGAAGAGCCCCAGGAGGATCTTTTGATCAAAGTCAATATAGGGAATAGGCGCTCTGATCCCCTCACTCCAGAAATTATTACAGAATTCAAGCCATTCCGCCTCACTGCGAATGACTCGTGTCCCGGCATCGGGGACCGCGAATAACTGATAATTGAGTAAAGGCTCGAAAGGAATAAATTGAGCTTGATCGAGGACGCCTTTTGTACAGCCGGCCGGCAGAAGCGCAAAGAGGACAAGCGCGTATTTAATCATATTATCACGATAGTATTTAGATCTGAAATTCAAATCTTATTGAGAATATTCAATACCGTTACGACCTGGTCCAGTTCATTTTCCGTCTCTACCATAAATCGTAATGGATAACCTTCGGGGTATTTTGTGGCTGCTTTGATCTCATATTTCTTGCGGTCATCGATCACACTATCGAGCAGTGCTTTTTTTTCGGCATCGGTCAGGGTCATCCCGATCTGGAATTTATTTGTCAGCGGGGTTAAATAGAACAGGGCTTTATCATGATGGTGCACTTTAAAAACCCAACCGCTCTTACGACTGAAATACCGCCATTCGTGATTCAGCTGTCCGGTCAGATCCCTTAACTTCCGGAAATGTTCATACGTAGCATCCAGGATGACCTTGAGCTGATCTTCGGAAGGGTGTGCCGCATGGTCAATAAAAACGCGTTCGTCCATTATCGCCTCCAATAATGGTCAAGTTGCCAATGATGTATGGTCTGATGTAATGAGGTTTTAATGATTCATATTTGCCTGACCCTGAAACAGGCATTCTGAAATGTGCTTAAAATATAAGTTGCATAGTATACATCAGCGGAATGTTAAATTCAACTCAATTTTTGTAGACAGGATTTATAGAAATTTACCCGAAGGAGCACGAAAATTTTACGAAATCAACGAAGAAAAACATATTAAGAATAACGGGGGGTAAAATCCCGGGTATAATATCTCTGCTGTACGTTGATCTTTTTTAAAAAATCCTTTAAGAACTTCGTGGTTCCTTTGTTAACTTCGTGAGATATCAAGGATTCCTGTCAAAAAAACCGGGTTTAAATTTGTCTTAAATCAAATGAATTTTATGGCCATGAGAGTGATGTCATCTTCAAGATCCGTTCCGTTGGTCCAATCCTCACCCGCCTGCACCAGTTGGTCAATGATATCCTGGGGAGAACGCCGGGCGACCTGCTCAAAATGGGATCTTATCCTTTCGTATTCAAACATCTCACCGGTACCGTTTTTTAATTCAGGCAGACCGTCCGAAAGGAGCAGGACCGTATCGCCGCGCGCCATTTCTTCTTCACGCACCTGATACTCAAAAGCCTTCATCGCACCGAGCGGCATATCGTTGAACATGATTTCCTCCACATCATCAGGATCGCGGCGATAGATGTAGACCGGGGGCATTCCGGCATTGGAAAAGATCATCCGGTTATCCTTGATCTTCAGAAGGGTTAATGCCATCATCATACGTCCGAGCTGAATGTTTTTCAGCGACGCGCTGCTCTGGCTGAAAAAGGACGGGATATCCATTCTCGATGAATCCGATGAGAAGAATCCCTTCATCAGAGTGACCACGGTTCCCGCCTGCATACCATGTCCGGTAGCATCCCCGAGGACGATATTCAGGGTGCCTTCTTTTGCAATGCTGAAATCATAATAATCGCCACCCACTTCCGTGGCGGTTTTCATATAGACCGCGATTTCCAGGTGGGGCAATTGAGGCACACTTTTCGGCAACATCGAAAGCTGCAATTTCCGCGCTTCTTCCAGCTCGCGTGTTTTGCGCTCATTTTCCAGTTGCACCGCCCGTGCCTGGGCCTCCGCGGCCTTTGCCCTCAGCTCGGCCTCACGGATCTGCGCCCGGCTCCGTTCCCGCTGGGTCAGCCGCATCCGCTGGAGACGGTCGAAGGCAAAGATTGCGGCGATAAAGATCAGTCCATATAAAATATAGGCCCAGGTTGTTCTCCACCAGGGAGGAAGGATGGTTATCCCAAGCGTAAGGCCTTTTTCATTCCATATTCCATCATTATTGGCTGCTTTGACCCGGAATATATACTGACCGGGATCCAGGTTAGTATAGACGGCGGAACGCTGGTCGCCGACATACCGCCATTCCGTATCGTAATTTTCCAGCTGATACGCATACTGGTTACCAACCGGCCGATAGAAGTGCAGAGCGACAAATTCAAGTGCGATATCATTCTGCCAGTGTGCAAGCGAAATTTCTTTTTCAAAGGATATATGTTTCTGAAGTGGTGCATCCGCGCCGATCTTTACCGATTCATTAAAGAGTTTGAGATCCGTCAGGACGATTGCCGGTGGTTGCGGATCATCGGTAATACTTTCCGGAAAGAAGGCATTGAAACCTGAGATCCCTCCAAAAAACAATTCCCCGGCCGGGCTGCGGTAAAAAGCGCCGCCATTGAACTCGTCGCTTTGCAGGCCGTCTTTGACCGTGTAATTCCGGAAGTGCATGGTCCGGGGATCAAATTTGCACAGACCACGGTTATGACTCATCCACAGGTAACCATTGTCATCGGGGACAATCCCATACAATGAATTACTCGGCAATTCGCTGTTCTGGGTAGTATAGATGGTGAATTTTTCCTGTTCAACGTCAAAATAGTTCAAACCGCTGCCATAGGTCACCACCCAGAGATTGCCTGAAGGTTCTTCATAAACAGACAATACATTGTTACCACTCAGACTGGCAGGATCGTCCGGATCATTTGAATAACCCGTAAACTTTTCTGTCCGGATATCAAAGCGCATAAAACCATTCATTCCGGTCACCCATAAGATCCCGGGATCTTTTTTTGACACATTTACCGACCGGACAAAATTCAGAGGATCATTTAAACTGCCGGGATCATTCGGATCATGCAGATAGCGCTTGATCTTTCCCGATGTCTTGTTAAAGCGGCAAAGTCCAGCCCGGCTTGTGGCAATCCACAGCTCGCCGGGTAACACCGGTGATTCGACAATCCCGTAATTGATAAAATTTTCCTGCGATCCGGGATTATCAGGATTAATATAGATGCGTTTACTCTTTTCGCTTACAGGATCGAAGCGATTCAATCCCAGTGCCGTTCCGACCCACAATATCCCTTCCGGATCCTGATAAAGTGCCCGGACAAATTCATCATTGAAACCGGCGCGGTTGGAAGGATCATGCAGAAAATGGGAAAAATTGCCGTTTTTACGATCAAGTTTGTTCAGCCCCGCATTTGTTCCGATCCATAAAGATCCATCGGGGCTCTCCCAGAATGCGCGGGTGATGCTGCTGCTCATGCTGTTTGGATTACCGGGTTCCTGTGTGTATTTCTTAAAGCGTGTCGCTGCCCGGTCAATTTTGTTAATGCCATTAATATCGGTTCCGATCCAGAGCTCACCGGTAGCATCTTCAAAGATGACTTTAATATAATCATTACTGATACTGGTGATATCGGCCGGATCATATCTGAATTGCCTGGATTTTCCGGTATGTTTTTCGATCAGATACAGACCGCTGCCCCAGGTTCCGACCCACAGCTGTCCATTCCGGTCCTCCAGGATTGCACTTACAATTTTGCCTGATTCATTTTGATTATCGGGATCCAGCTGCAGGTTGGCAAATTTTTCGGTCTGCGGATCAAAGCGGTTCAATCCACCACCAGCGGTGCCGATCCATATTTTCCCGCTGCGATCCTCATAAAGCGTTGTGATCACGGGATGACTAAGGGCATCTGACCGGCCGGGTCGGGCGCTGTATTGTTTGAACTTTTTGGACCCGGGATAAAACCTGAACAGACCACCTCTTGTGGCGATCCACAAGGCACCACGACTGTCGTAAAGCAGATCGTTGATTTCCGTATTCTGCAGCGAACCGGGATCGGTTTCATCGTGTTGGTATTTTGTCACCTCTTTTGAGTGGATATTGAAATAATACAGGCCATCTCCAAAGGAAGCCAGCCAGAGATTTTTATCCCTGTCGATAGCCATCGCTCTGATGTTGAGCGGATTCTGACCACTGATTCCGGTAAAATATTTCATATATCGACCAAATGTTTCACCGGCTGCGTCAAACCGGTTAAGACCACCAAAATAGGAACCCAACCACACATTGCCGGAATCATCGGCAACCATCGCCATAACATTGTGGTCACCGATGGATGTTGTGTCATGAGGATCGTTATAATATATGTTGAATTCATAGCCGTCGTACCGGTTCAAACCATCCTCGGTGGCAATCCACAAAAATCCGCGTGCATCCTGAATGATATCATCGATCCGGCTCTGGGATAAGCCTTCGGTGATAGTAAGCCGCTGAAACCTGATATCGTTGGCCGCACCGGCCATGTTGAACAGGATAAAAATAGTGAAAAGGATAATCAGTCTGCAATAAACTGGATGTTCTTTTTTTATCATTGATCGTTTCGCCTGAAATATGTTCGTCCTGTTAACGGTTTGTGGCAAATAAATTGTAACGGTGTATTCTGAGAACGAGCAGACAGCGCGATCCATTCCCTGTGGTACAATTTGTCAGAAAATATTTGAATCTGGACCATCAAAGAGATATAATGTTCGAGGAAAATAATTCTCCGGATTGAAATGAAATTATTACGACGCATTCTATATTTTATCAGTCTGTTTGTCTTATATCTGATTTTTCGTGAGTTCACGGATCTTTATTTGTCAGCCAGAGCGATTGATCCGATACTCGGATATGGTGTATTGGTCATCATTCTGCTGGTGCTGATCTACTTCGTAATTGTACCTTTGTACCGGATCCTTACCCTGCCGGTGGCCCCGGGACCGGTTGCCCAAAAAGAACAGGAAGATGAACTGATCCGTAAACGTATCGGCCGATTTGCAAAAAATCCGTATCTCATTGCGCTGGGCATGCAACATCCGGCCGGTGAAGATGACGGGGCATACTATCACAGGATCATGCAGGTTCTGGCAAAGGAATGCCGTAAGATCAGGCAGCGCTATGTCGCCCAGCTGTTCTACGCCTCCAGCGTCTCGCAAAACGGATTCATCGATGCCGTGCTGGTCCTATCCTCCAGTGTTAATATGGTCAAAGAGATCTTCATACTCTATAATGGGCGGGTAAATACCCGTGATCTGATCAATATTGCCCGGAATGTGTATTTTGCCATTGCCATCGCCGGTTCGGAAGGCATTGAATATGTAACCGATGAGATCATTACCAAACTCGGGTCTCAGAGCATGAAAAGTATTCCCTTTCTCGATAAAATTCTGGGATCGATCGCTGACGGTTTTCTGAATGCTTTGTTGCTCAACCGGATCTCGTATATTGCCGAGAATTACTGCCGGCTTACTGTTGTTCCTGATCCCAAAAAACTTTCCCCGTCTCCGGCGGAAATTTTTTCGGCCACAAAACATATTACCGCTGATATTACTGAAAAACTGATCTATGTGATCCGTAAAATATCCATCGATAAGACCGTCAACACGGCACTGGTCGCGCTCAATCCGGTAGGCTATGTCTGGGAAAAAACATTTGACCGCCTGATTGCCGATGAATCCGTGGAGAACCGGGGAACTTTTAAAAATCTTATCATCGAAACGGGAAAATTTGTCGGCAATCCGCTGACCTACGGTCTGGGAAAGGTTTATGCGCTGTTCTCGCGACCGCGGACGACGGGGCCGTGGACAGAAGGCGGCAGGGAGTGAGGAGTGAGTAGTGAGTGGTGAGTAATTAGTAATTAGTAATTAGTAATTAGGAATTAGGAATTAGGAATTAGGAATTAGGAATTAGCCTGAATTTTATAATTGTTGTCAAGGGTAAATTTATGTAAATTATATATTTATATATTTCCTTTGTGCCTTTGTGCCTTTGTGCCTTTGTGCCTTTGTGCCTTTGTGCCTTTGTGCCTTTGTGCCTCTCCCATCATTTCGCCCGCAGTACCATCAGCGTTATGTCATCATCGGGTAATTCCGTTTTGCGCCAGACTTCCCCCGCATCCACGAGCCGGTCGATAATGGCTTGCGGATGTTTTCCGGCCACATCGCGGAAGATCTCCAGTACACGGGGGTAATCAAACTGGGCTCCATCCGGATTCTTTAATTCCGGCAAACCATCGCTCAGCAGAAGCAGGGTATCCCCGCGGCGGAGCTGGTCTTCAAAAATCCGGTAGGGGAAATCGGCCATGGCCCCGAGGGGCATTCCTTCCAGGCATACTTCTTCCACTTTGAGGGTTCCCGCCCGGAAGATATAGGCCGGTGGCATCCCGGCGGTCGACATCTGGATCCGGTCATCCTTGATCTTGATCATCGTAAAGGCCATCATGACCCGGCCAAACCGCAGTTCTTTGATCGTATCGTTGCTTTGCTGGAGGAAATCGGTAATATCCATCCGGCCGGAATCGGCGCTGAATAAACCTTTCATCAGGGTGACCACCGTTCCGGCCCGCATCCCGTGGCCGGTGGCATCTCCCAGAGCGATATTCAGGGTACCATCGGCGGAGATATTGAAATCATAATAATCACCCCCTACCTCCGTGGCCGTTTTCATATATACCGCAATCTCCAGATTGGGCAGTTCCGGCAGTCTCTCGGGCAATAATGATAATTGCAGATGACGCGCTTCTTCCAGTTCCTCGGTTTTGCGGGCATTTTCCGATTCAGCCACCTGCGCCCGCAGCTCGGCTTCCCGGATCATGGAGCGGTTACGTTCGCGCATGGTCAGGCGATAGCGCTGGATCCGGTCGGTAGCAAAAACGCCGCCCACCAGAAGCATTCCATACATCACAAATGCCCAGGTGGTCCAGTACCAGGGGGGTGTGATCGTTATTGCCATAACCGCCTCATCCTGCGACCAGACGCCGTCGCTGCTCACCCCGCGCACCCTGAATTTGTAGTCACCCGGATCGAGATTCGTGTACGAGGCAAACCGCCGCCCGTCATTTACCCATTCATCCTGATATCCTTCGAGCCGGTAATAGACCTGGTTCTTGTCGGGACGCGAAAAATGAACGGTCGCAAATTCAAAAGACAGATCGTTCTCGTTGTGCCTCAGCACCATTGCACGGGTATCCAGAATACTTTTCTCCAGCCCGCCTGTTTCCGAGCCGACGGCTATAGTCTGATTCGACATCGACATCCCTGAGATCATGACCCTGGGAGGGGTATGATTTATCCTTCCCGGGAAGAAACTGTTGAATCCGCCTCTCCCCCCGAAGAACAATTCACCATCTTCATTTTTCGCCACCGATGCGGAAAAAAATTCATATCCCTGCAAGCCATCCTGTACATCATAGTTGATAAACACCGGTTTTTCACCGCTCAGGTTCTTTTCGAATTTCGTCAGACCATTCATACTGCTGATCCAGAGATTGCCGTTGTTATCCTCGGTGATCGCCCGGATCTGATCGGAAGGCAGACCATCGCTTTCGTGGTACAGGGTAAATGTTTCTGTTCTGGGATCAAACCGGTTCAACCCCTGGGCCGTGGCGATCCACAGGATCCCATCCCGGTCTTCAAAAATATGTTCAACCACCGGATGGCTGATCGAATTGAGATTACCCGGTTCACGCAGGTAGTTCTTAATGGCTCTGCTTTTAGGATCATAGCGACTCATGCCACTCTCCGTACCGACCCACAAAACCCCGCTGCGGCTGTATTCCAGCGCATTTATGACAATCCCCTGCATGTGTGGTTTTTGCAGGTCGGCCTTAATCCACTCGCGGATATTATCGGCATCACCCGGGCTGCAGCGGAGCAGCTGAATCCCCCACCAGCTGGAATCGGCAGGTGGGGGGCTGTTCCAGACACCGTAGCCATGGCTGTCATCCGATATATAGTGCAGCTGATAGGATCCCGCCGGCAATTGCAGCACCGCAGCCTGGATCCGGTTTTTGAAATTACCCGAAAAATGAAACGTTTCCCGCATCTTCTGCATGGACCAGACGGTATCCCCCCGGCTGTTCTCAAGCCAGCCGTAATCGACCATCCCCCAGTTGAGCAAACCCTCGCCAACACCCACGACCAGCATCGTCTCCGGTCTGGTCAGTTCAAATGGTGTTTCAAGATTGGCATAATCCCCGGCACCAAGGATTGCTGCGACCGGATCATTCTGAGTTATAACTTTTCTGATCTGCCTGATGATCCGGGGATTGTAGTTCTTCGATTCAACCGAGGGAATTCTGGTAAACGTATCGCTGCTTTGATCGAGCTGACTGAGACCGACATCTGTTCCGACCCAGATGTTGCCATAATCATCGGCCTCGAGCGCAAATACCCGGCTGCCATGCATCCCTTCCAGTTCATACAGATCGGCGGTGTAGCGGCCGAACCGGCCCTGCGCCAAATCATACTTCAGCAAGCCATTGTTCCAGGTTCCGATCCATAAAGATCCTCTTCTGTCATTTAACAAGGATCCGATCTGTTTATTGGTTATGTCCCCCGGAAGTTCCAGGTTCCGGTAACTTCCGTTTCGCCGGTCATAGTATATTACGCCGTCGAAGGTCCCGAGCCAGCATCGCCTCGTATCGGAGAAATCGGGAGCGATCTTCAGGACACTCCCGCCTGCACCGGAAGTATTGTCATGATTTATATTGGTATAGTTGCTGAATGGTATTTTCCGCGGGTCGTATTTATTCAGGCCGCCGCCCAGGGTGCCAAACCAGATCACCCCAAACTCATCGGCGAAGGACCACCAGATCGCATTATTGCTCAGACTGTGGGGATTATTCACATCCTGCCGGAGGTGATCCAGCTGTCCGGAACGCAAATTATACAGATAGATGCCATCCGAGGAGCCGATCCACAAATTGCCCTCTTCATCCTCATGCAAAGTGGCCAGTCTGCCAAAAGAGCGATCGTCAAATTTGAGCAATTCCTGAAATATTTTTTCGGTCTTCGGATCATATACAAACAACCCTTTACTGGTCCCGATCCATACCTTTCCGATCTTATCCTGGTGCAGGGTCCAGATAAAATTGTTGCTGAAGGACTCACCGCCCGGGACCAGCTCAAACACATTCAATGACTCATTATAGCGGATCAGACCATAACCACTGGCGGAACCGAAGATCATGCCGTCACCGGTCTCCAGAACGGCCCGCGTTGGTCCCGCGAAAGCACTTCCATCGTTATCAAACATCCGTAACTTCTGGGATTTAAAGGTTTCGGTTTCCCGGTCAAACTGGATAATCCCCGCAAAACGCATACCAAGCCAGATACGACCACGGCTGTCTTCGAAAATGGACACCACCCATTGATCATCGGTAAAACCGGAGCCCGGTGTCGGGCGGTAATTGATGAAGCGATCGTTATCCCGGTCATAGCGGCTCAACCCCTCGCGGGTGCCGACCCACAGGACGCCCCGCCGGTCCAGATAAACGCAGTGCACATCGCTGTGCGGAAGGGTGGTGGAGTCCGTCAGATCATTCTTGTAGATCTCAAAGGCATATCCGTCATACCGGTTTAGGCCGTCGGAGGTGGCGATCCAGAGGAAACCGTACGAGTCCTGACATATGCCGTTAATATTGTTGCTTGACAGGCCGTCCGGAACAGAAAGGTGGTCAAAAAAGATTTCTTTTTGCCCGTACAAATATGACGCGCTCATATAAATCAATATGATAAATATATATTTACCAGAATTTTTCATTTATACACTCCGGTTGGGGAGAAGATTAGTCGTAATGTTTGCTACAACGGCGGGTAGAGAGGATTTATTTCCCTTGCTTTATGCCAAGATCAGCGGAGGATCTCTTCCAGCGTATGTTTTTTTCCGGTCGGCACATCCTGGCAGGTGATCCGGCACCCCTTTTCCGCCAGCGCTTTGAGTTGGGCGACTTCGCTATCATTCATGAACAGGTAGGATAAATATCGTTTACGATCTTCCGCAAAGTGAATTCCGCCAACATTAATTTTTGATGGCAGAAATCCCATTTCAGCCAGAAGAACGACCTCGCCCGGCGATTTTACCAGGACGATGGTACGATCCGGATATTTAATGCCGTTATGCAGATATTCTGAAGCTTGTTCGATATTCAGGATCAGGGTTTCAAGATCTGCCGGGACACAGCTGAGATATAATTCCCGTTCCCATTCATTATCCGCCACAGCATCGTCACACAGGACAATACTCCTGCTTTCAAGGTATTTTGCCCATCCCAGGACAACCTGTCCATGGATCAGCCGGTCATCAATTCTGAATAATTGGACATCCATGTTCAGATATCCTGCAGTTTTGTGATACCCCGACATCCGTCGGAAATGGTTTTATCAATAAGTTCGGAAAAGGCCATTCGGTGGCGATTGTTGAAATAGGTCGTGAGCATTGGCAGATTGACACCGGAGATGACGGTCATTTGCCTGAATTTCCGCTTCAACATGCTGGCCAGGGTCCAGCAACTCCCCCCTTTCAGATCGGTGAAGCAAACGATTTGCCCGGCCTTTGCATTCTTGATCTGCGTTTCGATCTTTTCGGCCAGCACAGTCATGCTGTCATGTTCATTGGAGTAGATATAGGTATCTTCCTGCTTTCCGAGTATTTTTTCGACCGAACTCAGAAGGGCTTTTGCCAGATTGGAATGGGCTATGATAAAGGTTTGACAGTAATCACTCATTCAAAATCTTTTAGAAATTTTTCCGAACGCTTGGTAGCGGCGCTTTTATCTTTTGAACGTATATACGCTTTGAGACGTTTATTAAATTCCTGGGCCGTATTATACCCATGCAATTTCAGCAACTCATTCATCGCAATTGTTTCACAGATAACCGTCATATTTTTACCGGGATTGATCGGCAGTACAATTTTAGGGATCGTAACGCCAAGCAGGGTGATCATGTTTTTATCCAGGCCGGTCCTTTCGTAAGATGATTTCGAGTCCCAGTCCACCAGATGGATCTCAACCTCAATGCGTTTCCGCAGACGAACACCCCTGATCCCGAATATTTTTTTGATATCAATAATTCCGGCACCGCGCAATTCCAGGTGATGCTCCGAAATTTCGGTACCTTTGCCGATCAGGACATCATCGGCGGTACGGGTAACCAGCACCACATCATCAGCCACCAGGCGATGTCCCCGCTCCACAAGATCAAGCGCCACTTCACTTTTGCCGATACCGCTTCTTCCGGTCACCAGCAGACCGACACCATATACATCTACCAGAGATCCGTGAATGGAGGTCTGCGGCGCAAATTTCATATCCATGTAATCGCCCATCAGATGGATCAGATTGGTGGTGCTCAGGGGTGTCGAAAAGACGGAAATGTACCGCCGGGTGGCGGCCCGGATCAGATGAGGTGGAATGGCATTTTCATTGGTGACGATAATACAGGGAATTTCAAATTCAATCAGACGGTCGATCGATTTGATCCGTTGTTCTTCTTCGAGAGAATTGAGATACCGGATCTCTGTGTTGCCCAGTACCTGAACACGGTCATAGGTGAAAAGGTCGACAAACCCCGCCAGGGCCAGTCCCGGCCGATGGGTGTCACCTTTGGTGATGTGGCGGCTGAATCCATTATCGGAAGTAACCAGCGTAAGTTTTAAACGATCACGGTTGTCCTTGTAAAAGGTCATAACCGTTATAAACTCATTCGTCGTCATGATTCGTATAATATATATGTTTTCCCGACTAAAAACTAAAAAAAAATGGGCACAACCTGTGCCCATTTTATGATTCTATATTGTGAGGATATCACGCAACGAGATTATCGATGATTTTTTTATTATCGTGATCCCTTTGCTTGTCTTTGAAGCGTTTGATCTGACGTTCACTGGTATCCATGGCCATATCGATTGATTTAAAAATATCTTCGGATTTCTCTCGGGCAACGATCAATCGGTTGTTGACCTGAATCTTGAACTCCGCGACCTGTGTCAGCTTCTCATAGGAAAGGATCACTTCAAAATCGAGGACCTCCTCGAACAACCGGTTCTTGCGATCCAGTTTTTCGGTGATGTACTTTTTGAGACGTTCGGGGGCCTTGTAGCCTCTCGCGGTGATCGTAAGGTTCATTCATACCTCCTTCTTTTTAGGGTATTTTTCGGAACCTCCGGGATGAGCCCGGGCGTATATGGCTTTAAGATGATCGATCGATGTGTGGGTATAGATCTGTGTCGTAGATAGATTTGCATGTCCTAATAGATCCTTAACCGCCCGGATATCCGCTCCCTGGTTCATCAGATGTGTCGCAAACGTATGGCGAAGAATATGCGGACTCTTTTTTTTAATATCGGTAAATTTATGCAAATATTTATTTATTATTCGGTGGATTGCCATCGGATACATCGGTACACCCGATTTTGTAACAAATATCTGCTCAATTCCTGGTTTTACCACTTGTTTGCGCTGCTCGAGGTAAGCAAGCAAACATTTTCTCGCATGACTTCCGATGGGTACAATTCTTTCTTTTTCTCCTTTGCCCATCACCCGGATCAGATTTTCTTCAAAGAACAGGTCTTTTATTAATAAATCGATCAATTCGGCCCTTCTTATTCCCGAAGCATAAAATAATTCCAGAACAGCTCTGTCCCGGGCACCGTCAAACGTTTTTGTATCGGGCATTTCCATAATTTGATCCATGTGTTCCAGGGACAGGAACTCGGGCAATCGTTTTTCATATTTGGGTGTACGCAGGGTAATCGCCGGATTGATTACCAGCACCCCGGTCCTTGTCAGGAAGGCAAAAAATGAGCGCAGGGCAGCCAGTTTGCGTGCCACGCTGATGCGCTGCAAACCCTGTGCTGTCATGATTCCAAGATAGGCCCTGAGAATGCGTTTATTGATCAGACGCCAATTCACATTGGAAGAGTGAAAATATTCTTTGAGAAATTTCTCAAACTGCATAAGATCAGTTTGATACGCTTCAACGGTATTGGGAGAATAGCGTCTTTCTAATTTAATATATTTAACGAACTCGCGGATATTGCGATGCATTTAGCTCTATTTATCCTCGCGGGGTAACACTATTTTACATTCAGGACACTCTAAAAAGTTCCCTTTGGCCTTTGAATATTTTTCGACCAGATAGTTATTTCCGCAGGCGCTGCAGGTGCGGTTGACCGGTTTGTTCCAGTTGACAAAATCGCAGTTCGGATATCGGGAGCATCCGTAAAAAACTTTACCCTTTTTACTTCGTCTTTCGATTATATCGCCACCACATCCATCCTTTGGACATTTAATACCCAGAGGAATGGGTTTGGTATTTTTGCACGTCGGATAATTGGAACAGGCCATAAATTTTCCGTACCGGCCGATCTTAATGACCATTGGTTCGCCGCATTTCTCACATTTTTCA
>Ga0209536_100009790_pt1 | contig 14218 bp, 23 predicted proteins | sample DeeMarSeWOR28_12_FD_187461 | JGI IMG/M metagenome (GOLD analysis project Ga0209536, IMG submission 187461) | Marine sediment microbial communities from White Oak River estuary, North Carolina - WOR-2-8_12 (SPAdes) (version 2) | ecosystem: Environmental > Aquatic > Marine > Intertidal zone >...
CCAGGGTCACGGTCTGCGCGATATTAGAAGGGATGCGGGCCACGATACCGGTAAAGATCAGCAAAGAAGCGCCATTGCCGATACCGTTCTCGGTGATCAGCTCCGCGAACCACATCACCAGGGTGCTGCCGGCCGTGAGGGCGATGACCGTTCCCGCCAAAAAGAAAGTGAAATTATAGCCCTCCAGCATGACCCCCCTCAGCCAGAAGGACATGGCAAAGGACTGAAAAGCGGCCAGGACCACCGCCAGATACCTTGTGTAGCGGGCGATCTGCTTTCGGCCGGCTTCGCCTTCCTTTTGCAGTTCCTCCAGCTGGGGGATGACCACGGTCAGGAGCTGCATGATGATGGAGGCGTTGATGTAAGGGACGATCCCCATGGCAAAAAGGGAGAATCGCATCAGCGCTCCCCCGGTGAAGAGGTCCAGGAACCCCAGGATATTGCCCTGGCCGAAAAGGGTCTGCAGCTTGGCGGGATCGATACCCGCCACCGGGATATGCGCGCCCAGGCGGAAGAGGATGATCATCCCCAGGGTGAAAAGGAACTTCCTGCGCAGGTCCGATATATTGAATATTCCGGAGATTACGTTAAGCATTTTCCTCCCGCCGATTCGATCTTTTTCTTGGCTGACGCCGAGAAGCGGTCCGCCCGCACATTCAGCGCTTTTTTGACCTCGCCGTCTCCCAGGACCTTCAAAAGCCCGGTAACTCCCAGGACCTCCTTGTTGACCTCTCCCTCATATCCGTCCAGGTCGGCAACATTGAGGACCGTGTATTCCTTCTTAAAAATATTGCAGAACCCGCGCTTGGGCAGCCGGCGGTAAAGCGGCGTCTGGCCGCCCTCAAAACGGGGCCCCTTGGTCCCGCCGCTCCGGCTCTTCTGCCCCTTATGGCCGCGGCCGCAGGTCTTGCCCGACCCAGAACTCGAACCGCGCCCGACCCTCTTCTTTTTCTTTTTGGCGCCCGATTTATACCTGAGACTATTAAGTTGTAACATACTCCACCTTTAGCTCTTTGCCGCGGATGGCCTGGGCCTCCTCCAGTTTCTTGAGCGAGGAAAGCGCTTGCAGGGTCGCGCGCGCAACGTTAATGGCGTTGTTGGAGCCGATGGACTTGGCGACCACGTTCTTCATCCCGCCCAACTCCAGGATGGTACGGACCGCGCCGCCCGCGATAACGCCGGTGCCGGCAGGAGCAGGCCGCAGCACGACCTGGCTGGCCCCAAACCTTCCCACAATATCATGGGGGAGCGTGCCCTGGACCTGGTGAACGTTGATCAGGTTCTTCTTGGCGGCCTCGCTGCCCTTACGGATCGCGGCCGCAACTTCCACCGCCTTGCCGATGCCAAGACCGACCCGGGAGATCATGTCCCCGGCCACCACCACCGAGCGGAACCCCATCTTCTTCCCTCCCTTGACGACCTTGGTAACGCGCCGGATCTGCACCACTTTCTCCTTAAATTCGCTATCCTTTTCCTGCCCGCCTCTATCCCGCCGCTGATAGCCACCGGGTCTGCCTTTTCCCTTGTTCAAAAGAGCAAGCCTCCTTCCCGCGCGGCGTCCGCCAGGGCCTTGACCCTGCCGTGATAACGCGCCGTGCCGCGGTCGAAAACAACCTGTTTGATCCCCTTGGCCTGGGCCTTTTCCGCAATGAGGCTGCCCACCTCTTTGGCGGCGGCGATATTGCCGCCGTATTTCTTCTTCAGGGCAAGGCTGGAGGCAGAGACCAGGGTACTGCCCTGAACATCATCTATGACCTGGGCGTGGATATTCCTGAGGCTGCGAAAGACCGAGAGCCTTGGTTTTTCCTTGACCCCATGGATCTTCTTCCTTTTTTTGCCCCTTACCATTATTACGCAGCGCCTCCTGCCGCGGCCTTGGCGGCCTTGCCGGCCTTCTTGCGGACCTGCTCGCCGGCGTACCGGATACCTTTGCCTTTGTAAGGCTCGACACTGCGGATCCTCCTGATCTCAGCCGCCACCTCGCCCACCACCTGCTTATCAATGCCCTTTACCGTGATCTTGCTGGTCCCTTCCATGGCCAGTTCAACGCCCTCGGGCGGGTCCACGACCACCGGATGAGAATACCCGATCGAGATCTGCAGGCTTTTGCCCTGCTTGGCGGCGCGGTATCCAACTCCGACCATTTCCAGCTTCTTCTCAAAACCGCCGGTAACACCGTCGATCATGTTCTTGAGCAGGCTGTTGTAAAGCCCCTGCAGGGCCAGCACCTTGGGGTCGGCGGACGCGCATAGCGTCTGCACCTGGCCGTCCTTGACCTCGATCTTGACCCGGGGATCGTATTGCTGGACCAGGCTCCCCTTGGGGCCCTTGACCTCGATCCTTCCGTCAATGACCTTGACCTCGACCCCTTTTGGTATTTGCAATATCCTTTTGCCTATTCTACCCATTGTTCATCACCAGATATGACAGACGACTTCGCCGCCCAGTTTGCCGGCGCGGGCGGCCTCGTCCGTCATCACTCCCCGGGAAGTGGAAATGACCGCGGTGCCGAAACCAGCCTGCACGCGCGGCAAGGAGCCCGCGTCCGCGTAGATCCTTTTTCCCGGCCTGCTCACGCGCTTGATGGTCTTGATGATCCCCCGCTTATCGCCGCCGTACTTGAGCGAGAGCCTCAGGACCCCTTTCCCCATGCGCTTCAGGGTGGTGTACTTTTCGATATACCCTTCGCCCATCATGATCCGGGCGATCTCCTCTTTGATCTTTGAGTGCGGAACGTCCACATTCTCATGGCGCGCGTTCTGCGCGTTCTTTATCCGGTTGAACATATCCGTTATCGGGTCCGTCATTTCTCCTCCTTGTCTTATGCCTTGTCGAGAGCCCTTTCCCGCGTCTTGCTCACCAGCTGGACTTGGTGACCCCCGGCAGCTGGCCGGCGTGCGCCAGCTTGCGGAAGCAGATCCGGCAGATCCGAAACTTGCTGATGTACGCGCGCGACCGACCGCACAGATGGCAGCGGTTCTTAAAGCGCGTCGCGAACTTGGGCTCCTTCTTCCATTTTTCCATCCATGATCTCTTGGCCATGCTTTACGCTTCCTTTCTGAAAGGCACTCCCAGGGCTTCCAGCAGATCCCTTGCATCCTGGTCGTTGCGGGCGGTGGTCACGAAAGTGATATCCATGCCCCGGATACGGTCCACCGTCTCGTAATCGACCTCGGGGAAGATAAGCTGCTCCCGGATCCCCAGGTTGTAATTGCCGCGGCCGTCAAAGGACTTGGGACTGACCCCTCTGAAGTCGCGGATCTTGGGCAGACAGATATTGACAAGCTTGCTGGCAAAATCATACATGCGCCTGCCCCGCAGCGTCACCTTGAGCCCGATGGGGATCCCGCCCTTAAGTTTGAAGGCCGCGATCGCCTTACGCGACTTGATCACCAGCGGCTTCTGGCCGGCGATCTCGCCCAGCTCCTTGGCCGAAACGTCGATGGCCTTTGCATCCTCGCGCGCCTCGCCCACGCCGCGATTGATGACGATCTTGACCAGGCGGGGGACCTGCATCGGGTTGTGGTACTTGCCGCTCTTCAAGAGAGCGGACCGTATACTTTCATCTAATTTTTTCTTGGCTTCCGCCATAGCTTTACACCTTATCCACTACTTCGCCGCAGCGCGCACACGCCCTTACCTTTTTGCCCTCCACCTCGGTCTTCCCCACGCGCGCGGGTTCGCTGCAGCGGGGACAGACCAGCATAACCCTGGAAATGGGAAGCGGGAGAGCCTTCTCGATGATCCCCCCCTGAAAATCACGGGTCGAGCGCTGATGCCGCTTGGCCACGTTCACCCTTTCCACGATAAGCCTGCCCTCATTGGCCCGGACCTCAAGCACCTTGCCTTTTTTGCCCTGGTCCTTGCCGGAGAGCACGATGACCGTATCCCCTTTTTTTATCCTGACCTTTTTCATTTAAACTACCTCTGGCGCGAGCGAGATTATCTTCATGAACTCCTTATCGCGCAGCTCCCGGGCGACCGGCCCGAAAACGCGGGTGCCCCGGGGATTCTTGTCCTTGGTAATGATCACCAGGGCGTTGTCGTCAAAAGCGACATAGGAACCGTCCGGCCGGCGCAAGGGCTTTCGGGTACGCACCACCACCCCGAACACGACCTCGCTCTTCTTGACCGTCATGTTGGGGACAGCGTCCTTGACCACTCCCACGATGATGTCGCCGATGCCGGCGTAGCGGCGGTTGGAGCTTCCCAGGACCCTGATGCACATCACCGAGCGGGCCCCGGTATTATCCGCCACTGTTAATTTGCTCTGAAGCTGGATCAAGCCGCTTCCTCCTTAGCCTCGGTCTCCTCGACCACTTTTTTCTTGGGGAGCTCGCGCGTGCTCACTTTGCCCTTGCCCAACACCTTTACCACCCGCCAGCACTTGTCGCGGGAAAGCGGCCGGGTCTCCGCGATCTCGACCAGGTCCCCGATCACGCACTCGTTCTTCTCGTCATGCGCCTTCAGCTTCTTGGAAGCGCGCACGACCTTCTGGTAAAAGGGATGGCGGAAAGTGCGCTCCACTACCACCACCGCGGTCTTGTCCATCTTGTTGCTGACCACGACCCCGGTCCTTGATTTTCTTTTGCCCCTCTCCACGATCACTTTTCTCCTTTCTGGCGGATGATCGTCAGTATCCTGGCGACATCGCGGCGCAGCGCCCGCAGCTTGAGCGGGTTCTTGAGCTGCTGTTTCGACCGGTCGATGCGCGCGGACAAAAGCGCCCGGCGCAGGTCGTTCTCTTTCTTCTTCAGTTCTTCTACCCCCAATTCACGCAATTCCGACGCTTTCATTATCTCACCTTCTCCGCAAAGCGGGTCATAATCGGCAGCTTGTAGCTTGCCAGGCGCAAAGCCTCTTTGGCGTCCTGGCGCGGGATGCCGGCGATCTCAAAAATGACATGCCCTCTTCTGACCGGCGCCACAAAGCCGACGGGCGCCCCCTTGCCCCCACCCATGCGGGTCTCCGCCGCGCGGGCGGTCTTTATCTTGTCCGCGAAAGCCCTTACCCAGACCTTGCCGCCGCGCTTCAGGTAATGGGTGAGCGCCTTTCGCGCCGCCTCGATCTGGTTGGTGGTCAGATGAGCACACTCCATTGCCTGCAGGCCGAACTCCCCAAAATTGACCGTGCAACCGGCAGAGGCCTTGCCCCGCACTCTCATGCGCTGATGTTTCCTGAATTTAGTCTTGGCCGGGAACAAAGGCATCAGACACCACCCTTTTCACCGGCACCGGCGGGCACGCCCGCAGGCTTCGCCGGGACATTTTGCATTTGCGCTTTGGCTTCCGTCGCCGCAACTGAGGTCTTCCCCTTGAGGATCTCGCCTTTGTAGATCCACGTTTTAACTCCGATCTTCCCGTAAAGGGTCATAGCCTCGGTAAAGCCGTAATCCACCACTGCACGTAAAGTCTGCAGCGGAACGCTGCCCATCCGGTACCATTCCCTGCGCGCGATCTCGGAACCACCCAACCTGCCCGCCACCATGATCTTGACCCCCTTGCCGCCGGAACGCAAGACCTTGGATACCGCCTGCTTCATGGCGCGGCGGTAGGAGACCCTGCGTTCCAGCTGCGCGGCAACATGCTCCGCCACCAGGATCGCGCAGGCTTCCGGGTTCTTTTCCTCGTGCACGTTGAGCTGGATCTGCTTGCCGGTCATGCGCAGAAGTTCCTCGCGGATGGCGCCGACCTCCTTACCTCCCTTGCCGATGATCAGGCCGGGCCGGGCGGTATAGAGGTCGATCTCGATCTGGTTGGCTTTGCGGCCGATCAGGATGCGGGAGATGCCCGCCTTGAAGAGATGGTTCTTGAGATACTTGCGCAGTTTTATGTCCTCCGCCAGATGCTTGCCGTATTCCTGGTCGTTGGCGTACCAGAAACTTTCCCAGCCCTCGATTATCCCGACCCGCAGCCCCTTGGGATTTATCTTCTGTCCCATTAACTCTTTTCCTCCTTAGGCGCTTTCTCCCCCGCAGCCGGAGCGGGGCTGACCCAGACCGTCACGTGGCTCGACCGCTTGAAGATGGGAAAAGCACGGCCCCGCGCGCGGGCCTGCCACCTCTTCATGGTCACCGCCTTGTTCACGAACGCCTCATGGACATACAGCGTCTCCTCGGCCAGTTTATAGTTGTTCCGGGCGTTGGCCACCGCGGACTTCACGACCTTCTCCAGGATACGCGCCCCTTTCTGGGGCATGAAGCGCAGTATTTCCAGCGCCTTGAGAGCCGGCTCTCCGCGCACGATCTCCACCACCCGCGCCAGCTTGCGCGGCGAGATCCTGACCCATCTTGCCTGTGACTTTACTTTCATCATGTCAGTGAGGTCGATTTATCCGTCGGCACGCCGTGGCCCTTGAAGGTCCGGGTGTGCGCGAACTCTCCCAGCTTATGGCCGACCATGTTCTCGGTAATATAGATCGGGATATGCTTCCTGCCGTTGTGCACGGCAATGGTATAGCCGATCATCTCGGGGATGATGGTGGAGCTGCGGGCCCAGGTCTTGATGACCTTGCGGTCGCCGGAAACCTCCATCTTCTGCACCTTTCTCAGCAATTTTTCGTCAACATAGGGGCCTTTTTTTACTGATCTTCCCATGCTTTATTTCCTCCGGATCAAGATGAACCGCTCGCTGATCCTGCGCGGCTTTCTGGTCTTCTTGCCCAAAGTGGGCTTGCCCCATGGAGTGACCGGATGTTTTCTGCCGATAGGGGACTTCCCCTCGCCGCCGCCATGCGGATGGTCGCAGGGATTCATGACCACACCCCTCACATGCGGCCGCCGGCCCAGGTACCTTTTCTTGCCCGCTTTTCCCAGGACAACGTTCTTGGCGTCCAGATTACCGATCTGCCCCACCGTGGCACGGCAATCGATGTGCACCATGCGCTGTTCACCGGAAGGGAGTTTAATGATACCGTAGCCGCCTTCTTTGGCGACCAGCATGACGCCGGCCCCCGCCGCCCTCGCCAGTTTGCCGCCTTCACCCGGCCGCATTTCCACGTTATGGACCACAGTGCCGATGGGTATCGCCCTCAAGGGCAGTGCGTTACCCGGCTTGATGTCCGCGTCCACGCCCGACTCCACCCTTTCCCCCACCGTCAGCCCGACCGGGGCCAGGATGTAGCGCTTCTCCTTGTCCTCGTACTCCAGCAACGCCACGCGCGCGTTGCGGTTGGGGTCGTACTCGATCCCCAGCACCTTGGCCGCCATATCCTTATTGCGCTTGAAATCCACTATCCGGTACATGCGCTTGTGGCCGCCGCCGCGGTGGCGGGCGGAAACTCTTCCCCGCCAATCCCGACCCGCCGAGGGGGTCAGAGGAGCAAGCAGGGATTTTTCCGGCCGATCTTTCGTGATCTCGGAAAAGTCGTCCGCGATCTGGAATCTCTGTCCGGCCGTGACCGGATTCTTGTTCTTAAGCCCCATTATATTTCAAGCTCCTCTATCTTCTGGCCCTGTTCCAGCGTAACATAGGCCTTTTTCCATTGAGAGGTCCTTCCCACCGACCTGCCCAGGACGCGGCGCTTGGCCCGCACCTGGCTGGTGTTGACGGAGCGGACCTTAACATTAAAGAGCGTCTCCACCGCCCGGGAGATGGCGGTCTTGTTGGCCAGCGGATTTACCTTGAAGACGTAATTCGACAACACCCTGGCCCCGACCGCCTTCTCGGTCACCAAAGGTTCGATGATTATCTGTTCCGGACGCATCAGATCAGGACCTCCTCAAGCCCGCTGACCGCGCTCTTTTCCATGACCAGCCAATCCGCCGAGAGCAGGTCCAGGATGTTCAGCTCCCGGAAACCTGTCAATCTGACCCCTTCAAGATTACGGGCAGCTTTCACAAAAGCCTCGTTATCCTTTCCCATCACCACCAGAACGCGGCCGGCGACCTTGAGGCCCTTCAGGACCTTGGCCGCGTGCTTGGTCTTGATCTCAGGGACCTTCAGCTCATCCACGACCTTCACCCTTGCCTCTTTCATCTTGTCCGAAAGCGCGACCTTCAACGCCAGCTTTCTGGCCTTCTTGGGCAAACTGTAATTGTAGCTCCGGGGCTTGGGCGGAAAGATCACCCCGCCCTTTCTCCACAAGGGGGAACGGATGGTCCCCGCCCGCGCGCGGCCCGTGCCTTTCTGGCGCCAGGGTTTCTTTCCTCCGCCCCGCACCTCCGCCCGCGTCTTGGCGCAATGAGTCCCGCGCCGCTGCGCAGCCAGATACCAGACCAGAGCGGTATGCACGGCGTGCTCGTTAGCTTTCTGCGCAAATATCTCAGGGGAAGCGTTCATGTCTCCCGCGCTTTTCCCGTCAATATCATGGACCGCCAATTTGGTCTTCATTTACCCTTCTCCGTTTTGGCGGCTGCAGCGGCACCCTGCGCTGCTGGCGAAGGGGCTGCCTGCGCCGCGCTCACCCGGCTGATCTCAACGATGTTCCCTTTTTTCCCCGGCACCGAACCGCCCAGCAGGACCAGATCCCTGCTCGCGTCAACGCTCACCACTTTCATGTTCCTTACCTTGGCGCGCACCGCACCCATCCTCCCCGGCATCTTGCGGCCCTTTAAGACGCGGCCGGGGGTGGTGCCGGCCCCGATGGAGCCCGGGAGGCGGTGGGATTTGGACCCATGGGTCATGGGGCCGCGGCCGTGGTGATGCCGCTTGACGTTCCCGGCAAAACCCTTGCCCACGGTAATGCCGGCCACCGTGACCGTATCCCCGGGATTGAAGATTCCGGCCTTTAACTCCTGCCCCACCTTGAACTCATCAGGCTTCCCGACCCTGAATTCACGCAAATGCCGAAGACTCGATCCCTTTGCATGCCCCTGGCTGGGCTTATTCGGTCTTTTGGTCTTGCCAAAACCCAACTGGACCGCTGCGTAGCCATCCTTTTCAGCCGTTTTGACCTGGGTCACGACACAGGGACCGGCCTCGACCACGGTCACCGGCACCATATTGCCGGCCTCATCAAAGACCTGCGTCATCCCTATTTTTCTTGCCAATAATCCATTCATCGCGAATTACCCCATTTTTATCTCGATATCCACGCCCGAAGGCAGGTCCAGCTGCATAAGGGCGTCCACCGTCTGTGGCGGAGGGTCCAGGATATCGATCAAACGCTTGTGCGTCCTCATCTCAAAATGCTCCCGGGATTTCTTGTCAACGTGCGGCGAGCGCAGGACGCAATAGACCTGCTTTTCCGTCGGCAGCGGGACCGGCCCGGAAACATAGGCGCCCGCACGCTTGGCGGTATCAACGATCTTCTCCGCCGAGCGGTCCAGGACCCGGTGGTCATAACTTTTGAGCCTGATTCTGATCCTTTGCCTTCCCATATATTACTTCTCCTGTCCTGCGCTAACCGCAACTGAACCTTTGGTCTTCTCGATCAGCTCGTCCGCCAGGTTCTTGGGGACCTCATTGTATTCAGAGAACTCCATGGTATATGTCCCCCGGCCCTGGGAAAGGGATCGAATCACCGTAGAGTAACCGAACATGCTCGACAGGGGGACCTTGGACCGGATGGTCTGCACCCCCATATGCGATTCCATCCCTTCGATGCGGCCGCGCCGGCTGCTTAGATCACCGATCACTTCGCCCATATACTGATCCGGGACCACGACCTCCACCTTCATGACCGGCTCCAACAGCACCGGCTTGCTTTTCAGGACCCCGCTTTTAAAAGCCATGGAGGCGGCGATCTTAAAAGCGATCTCCGAGGAATCGACCTCATGATAGGACCCGTCGATAAGCGTGGCCTTAAGGTCGATGACCGGGAACCCGCCCAACACCCCGGTCGCCATGGCCTCCTTGATGCCGTCCTCGACCGCGGGCACATACTCCCGGGGGATCGCCCCGCCCACGATCTCATTGATGAACTCAAAGCCCTTGCCCGCTTCCAGCGGCTCCAGCTTGATATAGACATGGCCGTACTGGCCGCGGCCGCCGGTCTGGCGCACGAACTTGCCCTCGGTCTCGGCCGCGCCGCGGATGGTCTCTTTGTAGGCCACCTGCGGCTTGCCGATATTGGCCTCCACTTTGAACTCGCGCAACAGGCGGTCGATGATGATCTCCAGGTGGAGCTCGCCCATGCCGGAAATGATGGTCTGGCCGGTCTCCGGATCCCCCTTGATCTTGAAGGTAGGATCCTCTTCCGCCAGCTTGCTCAGCGCCACGCCCAATTTTTCCTGGTCCGCCCGGGTCTTGGGCTCGATCGCCACAAAGATCACCGGCTCCGGGAACTGGATGGCCTCAAGGATTATATCCTTATTCGGGTCACAGAGCGTGTCGCCGGTGGAAGTGAACTTCAACCCCACCGCCGCCGCAATGTCCCCGGCACGGATCTCCTCCACTTCCTGGCGTTTGTTGGCATGCATCTGCAGGATCCTGCCGATCCGCTCCTTCTTTTCCTTGACCGAATTATAAATATAGGAGCCGGTCTTGAGGACGCCCGAATAGACCCTGAAGAACGTGAGCCTTCCCACATAGGGATCCGACATGATCTTGAAAGCCAGCGCCGAGAAGGGCGCATCATCCCTGGTCTGCCTTTCCTCCTCCTCCCCGCTGGCTGGGCTGATCCCGGTGACCGGGGGCTTGTCCAACGGAGAAGGCAAATAGTCAAGGATCGCGTCCAGCAGCGGCTGAACACCCCGGTTCTTAAAAGAAGATCCGCAGAAGACCGGGATGATCCGGGCCTCGATCGCCGCTTTCCTTAAGCCCTTCTTGATATCCTCTTTTTCCAGGTTATGTTCCGCCATGTATTTTTCAAGTAGTTTGTCATCCGACTCCGCCGCCACTTCCACCAGTTTTTCGCGATATTCGTTGGCCCGGGCCTTGAGCTCATCGGGGATGGGCTGGCGTTTGAACTTCAACCCCAGCTCATCCTCGTAAATGATGGCGTCCATCTCCACCAGGTCGACCATGCCCTGGAAATCATCCTCCGCGCCGATGGGCAGTTGGAGCAAAACCGGCTTGGCCAGCAGCCTTTCTTCGATCTGCGCCGCCACCCGATAAAAATCCGCGCCCACCCGGTCCATCTTGTTGATGTAGGCAAGCCTGGGCACCGCGTAACGCGTCGCCTGGCGCCAGACCGTTTCCGACTGCGGCTGGACCCCGCCCACCGCGCAAAAGATCACCACCACGCCGTCCAGCACCCGCAGGGACCTCTCCACCTCCACCGTGAAATCAACATGACCTGGCGTGTCAATGATGTTGATGCGGTAGTCACGCCATAAGGTCGTGGTCGCCGCCGAAGTAATGGTGATGCCGCGCTCCTTCTCCTGGACCATCCAGTCCATGGTCGCGGTACCTTCATCCACCTCGCCGATGCGGTGCAGCCGGCCGCTGTAGAAAAGCACGCGCTCGGTAGTGGTGGTCTTGCCGGCGTCGATATGCGCCGCAAAGCCCATGTTCCGGTATTTATCTATTGCATGCTCTCTTTCCATTACCTTCCCTTGGTCCTCCGAAGTCCGCCACAGGCGGACGAAGGAGGATTACCACCTGAAATGCGCGAAAGCCTTGTTCGCCTCCGCGGCCTTGTGCACGTCCTCGCGCATCTTGACCGCGTTGCCGACCCCGTTGTAGGCATCGACCAGCTCAGCGGCCAGGCTCTGGGCCATCGATCTCCCACCGCGGGAACGCGAGGCCTCGCGGATCCACTGCATGGCCAGGGCCTGGGCCCGACCCCTGGATACCTCCACCGGCACCTGGTAGGTGGCGCCGCCCACTCTGCGCGGCTTGACCTCCAGCAGCGGGGAGACCTTTCCCATGACCTTTTCGAACACTTCCAAAGGATCCTTACTGAGCTTCTTTTTTACTTCCTCAAAAGCGGAATAGATGATGGTTTCCGCTTTGCTTTTCTTGCCCTTATCCATGAGCTTGTTGATGAACTTCTGGACCAGGACGCTTCCGTAGACCGCGTCCGGGGGGATGTCTCTTTTGGGAACTCTCCCGTATCTAGGCACCGGCGGCTCCTCCTTTTCCCTTTGACTTCTTAGCGCCGTACTTGGAGCGGCTCTGCGAGCGCCCCTCGACCCCGGTGGTATCCAGCGCCCCCCTCACGATGTGGTAGCGAACCCCCGGCAGGTCCTTCACCCGGCCACCACGCACCAACACCACTGAGTGCTCCTGCAGGTTATGGCCGACGCCGGGAATATAGGCGGAGACCTCTATCCCCGTGGTCAGCCGGACCCTGGCCACCTTGCGCAGCGCGGAATTAGGCTTCTTGGGCGTGGTGGTGTAAACGCGCACGCACACCCCTCGGCGCAGCGGGTCCCCCTTCAGCGCAGGCGCCTTGCTCTTGCCCTTCCTTTGCTTTCTTCCCCGCTTGATGAGCTGATTGATCGTCGGCATCTTATTTCTCCTTTTGTTCCTGGGCCTTGGTGGCGACCTCCAACTGGCCCATGATCCCCATGGTCGGGACCAGCTCCAAATAGCGATAGTCAATGAACCCGGTCCCGGCCGGGATCAATTTGCCGATGATAACGTTCTCCTTCAATCCGTACATTTCATCCGCTTTGCCCCCCACCGCCGCGTCCGTCAGCACCCGGGCGGTCTCCTGGAAGGAGGCCGCGGAAATGAAGCTGTCCGTGGCGAGGGAAGCCTTGGTAATGCCCAGCAGCACTTCGGTGGCCGTGACCTTCTCGCCCTTGAGCTTTTCGTTGATCTCATCCATACGGTTCTTCTCGATGAGCTCGCCCGGCAGCAGGGTCGTGTCCCCGGCCCGGACCACCCGGACCTTCTTGGTCATCTGGCGGACGATCACTTCGATATGCTTGTCCGCAATGGTAACTCCCTGGGAGCGGTAGATCTTCTGGATCTCATCCACCAGGAAGGTCTGCACCGCAGAAACACCTAAGACCCGCAGCACGTCATGGGGGTTGACCGTGCCCTCGGTAAGCTGCATCCCCTGGTGGACCTTATCATTGGATATGACGCGCAGCCGGGTCTCGTAAGGCACGAGATACTCTTTCCTTTCGCCCTTGCTCCCCACCACCGTAACATTACGCTGGCCCTCACCCTCTTTGACCTCGACCGTTCCCTCCACATCGGAAAGGATCGCCGGGTCGCGGGGACGCCGCCCCTCAAAGAGCTCCTCGACCTTGGGAAGGCCCTGGATGATGTCGCGGGTCTTGCTGGGATCGCGCCGGATGGATTCGACCCGCGCGATCACGTCATAACTGTCGATGTTATCGCCGTCACCGACGAACAGCCTGGAACCTGCCACCACCAGGTAGTTCTCTCCCGGGGCGACCACGATCCAGTCCTTGCCCATTTCGATCACCACGCCCGGAGCCTTGGAAACCACTCCGGCGGCGATCTCGTCGCCGGTCTTCACCTTATCGCCGACCTTCAAGAAGACCTGAGAACCCTTACGGACCTCATATTCCTTCTTGACCTTGGGGTTATAGACAAAGACCTCGCCGTCGCGTTTGGCGACCTTTTCCTTGCGCTTTTCGCTCACGTCCAGGTCGATGTACATCACCCTGCCGGCGGTGCTCGAGATCACATATTCGTAGGTTGGGTCGTACTCGGCAACGACCTCGCCGGCGGAGACTTTCTCCCCTTCTTTAACCTTGAGCATCGCTCCCACCGGGAGAGGATACTCTTCCTTCTTGTCCTTGATCTTGACAAAGACCACCGAACTGCGCGCGATCATCTTCTGTTTTTCGCCCATCTCGTCAACAACTGCCTTGATCTCGATGCCCTCACCGTAATGAATGGTGCCGCCGTGCTTGGTCTTGACCTGGACCTTGGCGCCCTTGTGCAGGGCCACACCACCGATATGGAAGGTTCGCATGGTAAGCTGGGTGCCCGGCTCCCCGATGGACTGGGCGGCGATCACGCCCACCGCCTCACCGATGTTCGCCGGCTGAAGGGTGGAAAGGTCAACGCCGTAGCATTTCCGGCAGAGGCCCTTCCGGGTCTTGCATGAGAGAACCGAACGCACTTGCACCTTTTCGATCCCGGCGTCGTATACCTTCTTGGCGGTCGCCGCGTCGATGACCTCGCCGGCCTTGGCCAGGACCTTGCCGGAAAGCGGGTCGGCAACGTTCTTGAGCGGGATCCGGAAAACGAGGCGCTGTGAAAGAGGGACCACTTCTTCATAGCCTTCGCGCACGGTGGAAAGCTCCACCCCTTCCTTGGTGCCGCAGTCTTCTTCAGTGATCATCACGTCCTGGGAAACATCGACCAGGCGCCGGGTGAGATAGCCAGAATCCGCGGTGCGCAGGGCG
>Ga0209536_100009791_pt1 | contig 14215 bp, 11 predicted proteins | sample DeeMarSeWOR28_12_FD_187461 | JGI IMG/M metagenome (GOLD analysis project Ga0209536, IMG submission 187461) | Marine sediment microbial communities from White Oak River estuary, North Carolina - WOR-2-8_12 (SPAdes) (version 2) | ecosystem: Environmental > Aquatic > Marine > Intertidal zone >...
AGTTCCTGGCGGCGATCGTGATGATTCTGGGGTATTCGATAATCGCCGTTCCGACGGGGATAGTGACCGCCGAGCTGTCGCGCGCTCATGCAGCAGAAACGAGCCGCCAGGCCTGCCCGAGCTGTAGCGCCGAAGGCCATGACAGAGACGCCCGGCACTGCAAGTTCTGCGGGGCGATACTATAGCAGCCAACGCATTTTCGCGGGAGATGGCAGAACAATGAGCACTGGAAAATATGTAATTGCGGCGGCCGGATTGCTTGTGGTCTTTCTGGTCGGCAAATGCCTGCGTCGCCGAACAAAGCGCAGGCGTCTGCTGACTGCGCCTTTTCCAGCTCAGTGGGAGCAGATCGCGCAAAAGAACGTCCCTTTGTATAACCACCTACCCCAACAATTGAGAGAAGAGCTTGGCGGGCTGGTGAATGTCTTTCTGGCCGAAAAGGATTTCGAAGGCTGCGGGGGACTGGACATCACCGACGAGATTCGAGTCACCATCGCAGCCCAGGCCTGCATGCTGTTGTTGAATCGAAGGACTGCGGAGTTCCGTAAGCTGCGAACGATCCTGGTGTATCCTCATACATACGCGGCGGCGACCACTTCTTCGGACGGGAACATTACGATCGAGGGCCGCAGCGTTCGTCTCGGAGAGTCCTGGCAGAATGGGCCGGTTGTTCTCGCATGGGACAGCGTCACAGGCGGAACGTCGAACATCGCCGACGCCCGCAACGTCGTTCTTCACGAATTCGCGCATCAGTTGGACCAGCAAGACGGAGCAGCCGACGGCGCTCCGAACCTGGAGCACCGCTCGCGCTACGTCGCGTGGGCTCGTGTCCTTGGCGCCGAATATGAGCGGCTGCAACGAAGCAAGAAAAAACACAGAAGGTCGGTAATGAACCAATACGGTGCGACAAATCCTGCGGAATTCTTCGCAGTAGCCACCGAGACGTTTTTCGAAAAGGCCAAGCAGATGAAGAAGAGACATCCCGAACTATATGACGAGCTGCGAGAGTATTATAAGCTGGATCCTGCTGAGTGGGTGTAGGCCGACCATTGGCAATCGAGCATCGCCCGCCGTTGCGCCTGCTTCCAAGACCATCACGACGAGGAATATTCCATGAGACGTAACTTCACACTGAAGATGCACGATTACATTCACCGCCCCGAAGGCAAGCGTAAGTTCAACGAGGAGTTGTTCAGTGAGGTTGCTCCCAGGTATGACTTCATTACACGTGCGCTTTCGTTCGGGCGAGATAAGAGATGGAAGGACGAACTTGTCGCAAATCTGCCGGAAAGTGAAAGTCCAAGCTGCCTGGATCTTGCCTGCGGCACCGGTGACCTTACGTTTCGTCTGGCACGAAGGTACCGGCGAGGCCGCGTCGTGGGGCTGGATCTGACCGGGGCGATGCTCGAGCTGGCCCGCCGGCGAAATTTCTTCGGCAACGTCCAATTCGTTGCAGGCCAGATGAGTCAAACCGAATTTGCCGATGAGAGCTTCGATATTGTCACCGGAGGGTACGCCTTGCGAAATGCGCCGGTTCTTAAGGATGCTTTGGAGGAAATCCGGCGCGTGATGAAGCCGGGCGGAACCGGAGCCTTTCTGGATTTCTCGAAGCCGCCCAACAGATTGCTTCAGAAAGTTGAGAACGTGATGCTCAAGGCATGGGGTGGCTTCTGGGGGCTGGTTCTGCACCGCAACACCGAACTCTATACATACATCGCCGAGAGCTTGAAGCAGTTCCCGGACAGCTCGCAGTTGAAGAGACATCTGGAGCAAATCGGCTTTCGCAACATCAGCTCGAAGAAGCATTTCCTGGGCATGGCGGAAACGATTATTGTCAGAAAAATGTAGGCTCAGTTGTCCTCGGGCCAGTATCTCTCTGTAATGATCTTGTCCTGCGTGAAAAAGTTCACTATCGCCTTGCCTTGGGCCTTGATGTCCGCAAACTGCGAGTCCTTCATGCCGCCAAAAGGCAGACATGCGACGGGCGCCGGGATGCCTATGTTTATGCCGATCATGCCGCAGTCCGTTTCGAGCTTGAATCTGCGGGCCCAGTGGCCGTTCTGCGTGTATATCGACGCCCCGTTGCCGTACTGGTGGTCGTTGATGATCTTTATTGCTTCTTCGAGAGACTTGGCCTTGAGGATGACTACTACAGGGCCGAAGATTTCAGTCTTGTGTATTTCCATTCCTGGCTTGACGTCGGTGAACACGGTCGGGCCCACAAAATGACCGTTCTCACAGCCCGGCACGACAATGCTACGTCCGTCGAGAGCCAAAGTGGCACCTTCCTTGAAACCGGTCTCGATCATACTCAGAATGAATTGCTTTGACTTGGCCGAAATCACCGGCCCCATGACCATCGGCTCATCGGCGACCTTGGGATCCAGCGGATCGCAGACGATGACTTCTTTCGAAGCCTGGACAAACTTCTCGCAAACATTTCTGTACATGTCGTCGCCGACCGCGACTATCGCCGATGCCGCCATGCAGCGCTGCCCGGCACAGCCGTAGCACGATGTGATCATGTTACCTACCATCTCGTCGATCTTCGCATCCGGCATGGCCACGAGATGGTTCTTTGCCGAGCCCATCGCCTGAAATCGCTTGTGGTTTTGCGCGCATCGTGCCGAGACAATCCTGCACGTCGCCGTCGCACCGACCAGAGAGACACCCTTAACCAGGGGATTGTCGACGAGGGTCTCTCCGACGACCTTGTCACCGTTGACAAGATTGAAGACTCCCCTGGGAAATCCGCTTTGGTCTATATATTCGGTAACTAACTGCATCGTGAGAGGTACCTGCTCAGAGGCCTTGAGCACATACGTGTTTCCCGTCGCGATGGCATAAGGGAGAAACCAGAACGGAACCATCGCCGGAAAATTGAACGGTGCAATCATTGCAAAGACACCTATCGGCAGGCGAATAACCTCTCCATCGATGTCGTAAGACGAACCGATGAGCTTATCTCCCTGCTGCAGCACGGGCATACCGCAGGCGACGTCGATGTTCTCGAAGATCCGCTTCATCTCAGCTCGGGCATCGGGCAGTGATTTGCCCATCTCCTCGACGAGAGTCCGGGCTGTTTTCTCCTCGTTCTCGCGAAGCAGGCTGCAGAGCTTGCGCAGGGGCTGGATCCGCCGAGCTACGGGAGTCTGGCTCCAGCTCTTGAACGCCTCGGCGGCGGCGTTTATAGCTCGATTGGTTTCGCCGGCGGTCGAAAGCGGAGTCCTGCCAATAATCTCACCTGTGCTCGGATTCTCAACATCCAGATGACCGTTGTTTTCCGGCGTGACCCACTGACCGTCAACGTAGTTTTCCACATTCTTCAAAGCCATTATTTACTCCAACGTTATTTCCCGCATAGTCATTACAACATTCGGCATCACAAGCATGCTCGGACATAGGAACCTTGCCTATCGCGATGGTAGTCTAATGTACCGGATCAGAAGCGTCAACAATACCCTGCCGCACGCGCCGGCGGCACGGATCGGCTTTCTTTTTCAATGTATTGCCAAATAGAAACGGCCCAGCCGGCTCAGGCCGGCTTTGGAGCCTGAATCCGGGAGTTGACTGCCTGCGTTAAATGGACTAACCTTGTTGACGGTCATTCGGGGCCTGTTCGAGGTAATCACAGCCCAACGGCGTGAAACCTCTCCATGATAACCACCAAATGGTGAAAGGGCGGATAAGATGGCGGACAAATTAGCAATAGACGGCGGGCCAAAGGCCGTCACCAACAAACTGGCCGGCTGGCCAAGCTTCGACGCCAAGGCGATCAAGGCCGTGGAAGATGTCCTCAGATCCGGCAAGGTCAATTACTGGACCGGGCCAAAAGGCATGGAGTTCGAGAAGAAGTTTGCCGCCTGGCAGGGCAGCAAGTATGCCATAAGCGCATCGACCGGAACCTCGGCCCTTCACATTGCGTTGACGGCCCTGGGAATCGGGCCAGGTGACGAGGTCATTGTGCCGAGCTATACGTTCATCGCCAGCAGCTTCTCGATCGTGCAGGCCGGAGCGATACCGCGTTTCGCCGATGTCAACATAGACGACCACTGCATAAGTGTCGAATCGGCGGAAAAGCTGGTGAACGCGCGCACCAAAGCGATCATGGCAGTGCACCTGTATGGCAACGTCTGCGATATGGACAAGATCATGGCCTTCGCTAAGAAACACAATCTCTTCGTTATTGAGGACAACGCCGAGGCCTTCGGCGGCCTCTACAAGGGCAGGAAGACCGGTACCATCGGCCACGTCGCAGCGTGCAGCTTCTGTCAGAACAAGACCTTCACAACAGGCGGCGAAGGCGGCATGGTGACCACCGATGATGATGACCTGGTCTGGCAGGCGAGAAGTTTTCGCGATCACGGCTACGATGTCAAGCAGCGCCTGAGCCTGCTGGAGCTGGAACAGAAGCTGCCCTACATACACAACATGGTCGGATGGAACTACCGCATGACCGAGATGCAGTCCGCCATAGGTCTGGCCGAGCTCGAGCGGATCGATACCTGGAACCTGCCAACCCGCCGGCGCAATGCGCAGATCATAATGGATGCCGTAAGGGATCTGCCTCAAGTCAAGTATGCGCCTATTGACACAGATGATCGCCGCAATGGCTGGTATGTCATGGCGTTCTCCCTGGACATCGAGAACATGACTTCTGATATAGACAAGTTCGTCTCCGCCTGCGGTGCCGAGGGCGCTCCGTGCTGGAAGGTGTTCTGGCCCCAGTGCCATACCGAGCGGGCCTTCCAGGAGCACAATTCATTCGGCAAGAGTGGATTTCCTTTCAAGTCCACCGAGTATACCGACCCTGCGAGCGCAGACTACAGCAACGTCGAAGTACCTAACGCCGTCTGGCACCAGAGCCACACGTTCACGTGTTTTGCTTATCCAACATTCACCGAAGACGATTGCAGGCAGATAGGCGATGCTCTGGTGAAGGTGATTGAGGCCTATTCGAAGTAAGTGCAAGGAAAGGAGTGTCACCATGGCCAAAAAGATCCAGTGGGGTGTGATCGGTTCGGGCGGAATTGCCCGAAGGCGAACGATTCCCGAAGGTATTCTCAAAGCGGACAACGCCAAATTGTCTGTGGTGTATGACATCAATGAGCAGGTAAACGCCGAGGTGGCCAATGAGTTTGGCGTCCGCCAGGCGAACAGCGTCGAAGCGCTTCTGGAGGCCGATGTCGACGCAGTGTATATCGCTACGCCCGCCAATCTCCACCACGATCACGTGCTCACCTGCGCCGAAGCAGGCAAGAACATCCTGTGCGAGAAGCCTTTGGGTATGACAATCGCCGAAGCCGAGGAGATGATCGAATCATGCAAGACAGCACATGTCAAACTGGGATGCGCATTTATGATGCGATTTGTCGCCCAGCATGTCGAAGCGCTCAGGCTCATCAACGAGGGCAGGCTCGGCAAGCCGACCTACGGCCGAGCACAGCTTTCGTGCTGGTATCCGCCAATAAAAGGGGCCTGGCGTCAGGACCCTGTCACCGGAGGAGGCGGCTCACTGATCGACATGGGAGGCCACTGCATCGATCTGCTGGAGATGTTCTTCGGGAAGGTTTCCAGGGTCAGTTGTTTCATCAACAACACAGTCCACGATTACGAATCCGAGGACAGCGCAACCGCTCTGCTGCGCTTTGAAAACGGCGCTTTGGCTACCGTCGACACCTTCTTCTGTATCCCGGATGCAAGCAGTAGGAATGTGCTCGAGCTCTACGGCTCGCAGGGCTCGATATTGGCCAAGGGAACCATCGGCCAGGGGCCGGCCGGCCAGATGGTGGCGTTTCTGGAAGGCGATAACAAAGGCTATGACGCGAAGCAGACGCGCGGCGAAGACGCCGCTATCACAATCGCTCCCGAGCCGGCGAACACATACAGGGCCGAGATCAAAGAATTCACTCAGGCAATTATTGAAGACCGAGAGTCTGTTATCAGTGCCGAACTCGGCCTGCGCAGCCAGAGAGTCCTCGCCGCATGTTATGAATCCGCCAGGTCGGGCAAAGCAGTCGAGGTGGCGTAATCGGCGAACCTAGCATTTATGGAAACTATCACTGCCAACACCTTGCGAGCAATCCGATTTGAACGGCCGGACTATATACCTGTCGTCTTCTGGATCAATCCTGCATGCTGGCATCATTATCCCAGAGATGTGCTGATTGATCTGATGGCCGACCATAAGATACTGTTTCCCGACTTCGACGCCGAGAACGAGCCTGAGGTTGAATTGGCTCCTTTCGAGCGGAGGGGTGCCCCTCATACCGATGCGTGGGGATGCGTCTGGCAAACAACTGATGACGGCATCACAGGCGCTGTCACGGGCCACCCTTTGGCGGACTGGAGTGATTTTGAAGGTTTTGTTGGGCCGGACCCGGATCTGACAAATGGCGTGCTGAGTATTGACTGGGCCGCCGTCAGAGATCGAGTCGTCACAGCCAAAGCCGATGGAAAGCACTACACCGGCAGCCTCGAGCATGGTCATGCGTTCCAGCGGCTCAGCTACATCCGGGGATACGAGAATCTCCTGCTGGATATGGCGGATAGCGAACCCAGGCTGCGGCGACTGATTGAGATGGTCGAAACCTTCAATGCAGAGATTGTCCGGCGCTACCTCGATTGCGGCGTTGCGATGATGCGCTATCCGGAAGATCTTGGGATGCAGTCCGGGCCCATGCTTTCGCCTGACAACTTCCGCAGCTATATAAAGCCGATGTACGAACACCTGATGGCGCCGGCGCGTGAGGCCGGCTGTCTGGTGCACATGCACTCGGACGGTGACATTCGTGATCTGGTTGCCGATATTACTATAAGCGGAGTCGATGCTCTCAATCTCCAAGACCTCGTCAACGGCATTGACTGGATAGCTGCGAATCTCAAGGGCAGAGTCTGTATTGATATTGACATAGACCGCCAGCAGATAACGCGATTCGCTGCGCCTGAGCAGATTGACGGTCTTGTTCGCCAAGAGGTTGAGGTCCTCGGCAGTCGGCAGGGCGGCCTGATGATGATCTACGGGCTCTATCCCGGCGTTCCGCTGGAAAATGCCAGGGCAGTGGCCGATGCTATGGAACGATATGCAGGCTTCTATACATGACGAGGCGCATTGTAAAGTGTTCCAGATTGCAGATTCGCGTCTGTGCGCGGGTAAGTACCTTTACCTTAGGAATGCATGATCTTACTCGCGGGAAATTACCACCCTGAAGGGTGTAACCACCAATATAAGGAGTCGAAAGATGAAAAAACTTGGTGCGGGCATAATAGGTTGTGGTTGGGTTGCAGAAGAGTACGTAAAGGCGTTTGAGAAAGACGAGCGTTCACAAATCCGCGGACTTGTAAGCCGCAACCGCGCAAACGCCGAGAGGTACCGGGACAGGTACGACCTTAGGTGCAGTATCGAGACCGAAGCAGATATCATGCTCAAACAGGACGATATTGACATCGTGGTGATCAGTACGCCGCACAATATGCACACAAAATACGCGGTCGCGGCCGCTGAGGCGGGCAAGCACGTCATAGTCGAAAAACCGGTCGCGCTGACGATGGAGGACGTGCGAAAGCAGCAGCAGGCCGCTCGAAAAACAGGCGTCAAATCGCTCGTGAGTTTCGTGCTGCACTGGAATCCTCTGCTGATGACGATCGACCGGCTGATTGACGAGGGGGTTTTTGGTGAGATATTCATGGTGGAGGTCGATTACCTGCACCGCATATGGATGACGGAGCAGGAGAAATGGTACGCCAGCGCCGAACAAAGCGGAACGGCGATCCTTACCGGCGGGTGCCACGCGATAGATGCACTGCGCTGGTTCGCTCGAAGCGAGGCCGAGCAGGTCAGCGCATACCAGGTCAAGACCGACAACCCGCTGGAATACCCGGGTACGATCTCTGTTAACGTGAAATTCGAGGACGGCAAGATCGGGCGCAGCACTACAACCTTTGACGCACAGATGCCGTACAGGTTCAACATTTCGGTGTACGGAACCGAGGGGACCGTGCGCAACGATCAGATATTTGCGCCCAAACTCTTTCCGGGCCAGAATGACTTCATGAAAATCCCCTGCATCCTGCCGGACAGCGGCGACGTTGCGCATCATCCCTTCCAGGGTGAAGTCTCACATTTGCTCGATTGCATAATCGACGACAAGAGACCGTTTCCGGATCTCGACGACGCAGCGAAGACTCAGGCTGTGTGCTTTGCGGCGGATATCTCGGCACAGTCGGGCAAACCGGTCCCGATCAGTACGATATAACCTAACGACTACCCTCTTGAGTGAAGGCGAGATGATTACTATCTGCGGGACACTTTCAAAGGCATGGATGGCTGAGGCGATCGGTGTGGCGTTTGACCGCGACTATTACCTGAATCCGCAAAGACGCTATGCAGTCGATTGCCGATGCAATGACTACGCCGCCGAACGTTTTTCCGGCATTCGGTTGTTCTATTCGGAATCCAACCTCGGACAGATCGACTATTGGGATAAGAATCAGATTCTGATCGGGGGTATTCAGCCGAACATGATTTTGGGTATGTTACTGGGCGCGGACTTTGTGCCGGACCCAAACCATGACGCCGACATCACGCCGCGATGCCTCTCGGGCAGAACGCTATCGGAATTACCATCTCACGAGAGCCTAATCGAGAATCCGCTGATCCGGCTTTTCGACGAGCAGATTCGCAATGCGCATGAGACGCTCTGGCCCATCCCGCCGTTCTTCTGGGACGTCTCCGGGCGAGCCACTATCCACGGCGTTCTGACCTCGGCCCAGAAGTTCTTCGGTGAAGCAATCTTCATGGACATGGTGTCCGAACCGCAACGATCTCGAGACATCATGCAATGGATCGCAGACGCCTATGTTGTCCTTTGCCGGCACTTTTCACAAATTGCCGACTTGCCAGTAACGGGCGTACACGTTGGCGAGTGTTCATCCTGCCTGGTCAGCCCCGAAATGGCGGAACATTTTGTTGTTCCGATCACGTCTAAGATCGGTGCCGAGCTAGGTCCGGTTCGCCTGCATTCATGCGGTGCCAGCACAGACTACATCGAGCCATTCTCTAAGATTGAGAATCTGTATTCACTCGATCTCGGGGGCGATACCTCCATCAAACGCGTGCGGGAAGTATTCGGCAATGAGATTCCGCTGAGCGTCACTCCACTGCCACAGGACATGTCAGCGGCAGGGACAGAACCCATTCTGAGCTGGGCCAGACGCATCGTGCAAGAAAACGATAGCGGCGATCTCGAATTCGTGTATCATCTTGAACCGAGCTATAATATGCACACTATTCACGCTCTGACGGATTTCGTGAAGAGTCTGGATTGACTGACCGGCACAGATAGTAGGAGACGTGAACATGAGAAGAAAAGAAGGTCGATTGCGAATCAATCTTGTTGTTTGGATGGTCCTGTTGTGCATCTGTATTTTCACAGATTCGAGCAGTGCCGCCCTCAGGGGCGGTTGCTCGAAAGTGAACATCACGCCGCCCGTGGGAGTGTGGCTCTCGGGTTATGCCAGCCGAAACAGACCCAGCGATGACATTCACGATGATCTGTACGCCAGGGCCCTGGTCCTCGACAACGGCAGCAACGCAGTTGCGATCATCTCCCTTGATCTGCTCTGGGTTCCTCCGCAAATCACCCGGCAGGTGCGTGCGATAGTCACGGACAAGACCGGCATCCCGCAGCAGAACGTATTGATAAGCTCCACTCATACCCACTTCGGCCCCAGAATCTTCTCGCGCACCAGGTTGGGCCCCGAAGAGGCCCATGACAAGATCGACGCCTCCTATATAAGCACTCTTGTTAAGAAGATGGCGAACAGCGTGTTCATCGCACACAAGAACCTCAAGGATGTATCGCTCGGCGCCGCGCGAGGCCGGATTCCTGAGATCGTATATAACCGGCGAACGAGAACAGCCGATGGTTCGGTCGAGATGTCGTTTACGCTGGCGCCCGAGGTAATCGCTACCCGAAGAATCGGACGAGGTCCGGATGGATCGACGCGGGTGACATTCACGCCTCCGCCGGACAAGCCTGAACTTACCTTCGGCCCGATCGATCCGGAGGCCTGGATTCTTAGAGTCGAAGACTCTGACGGCCGGCCGGTTGGCTCTCTTGTTAATTTTGCCTGTCATGCGGTCAGCGGCAGCGGGTATGACGATTGGTTCTATTCAATATCTGCCGACTTCCCGGGCCAGACCACACAGCTTGTCGAACAGGCCGAGGGAGGTATCTGTCTCTTTACGCCCGGCACGTCCGGCAACATAGTCCCTCTGAAGCGCGGCAGGAAGGCCCGTGTTGAAATCGGCAAGGCCATTGCCGGTGAGGCCCTCAGACGGCTGCAGTTCGTGCCGACAACAAATGAGATTGAAATCGAGGCGATGACAACACAGGTCACGATGCCGCTGAAGCAGGATCTCTCACCCGACAGAATCTCCGACACAGGCGAGGGCGAGAAGGACCTTACCACAGAGTTTCAGCTCCTAAGGCTTGGTGACATCTACATCTTGGGACTGCCCGGCGAGGTCCTCGTCGAAATAGGCCTTGAGATAAAGAAGAAGGCCGGTTTGCAGAAACTGATCATCATTGCTCTGGCCAACGATCCGATAGGCTATGTCTGCCACGGTGAGGCCTACGACGAAGGCGGCTACGAGTCCGGCACCGGCACGAATCTCGCCAAGGGCGCCGGCGAGATAATGGTAGAGCAAGCCCTGACCCTGATTAGCCGGGTGAAATCCGACAAGTGATCACACCGAACGCAGCTTGTCCCTGTTCTCGTAGACCTTGATGATGGCATCGGCCACGTCGTCCATGTCCTGCTTAGTCCCCAGCAGTGGGCCCGATGCCCAGATCATCGCCATCTCTGCACAAACCTGATCGCACTTGGGGCACTCGCACTGCCGGCGGTATTCTCGCAGCCTCCTCTTCGAATACATCTTCTTATAGACCGGCCGGCCCAATATGTGCTCGATCCAGGGTTCCCTGTGCAATCCGTTCTTGATATATGGGCTTAGACTTACACCTTCGGCGCGCAGGGCATTGAGGAAGGTATCGCGGTCGATGTCATCGAACTGCTCCTTGAGGTAGGACATGGGGTAAAGATAGAACGAGCCGTTGGTCGTGCCCTCGTAGAGTTTTTGCGGGCGTATTCCGGGAACATCCTTGAGCCTGGCGGTCAGATGCGCCGCGTTGGCGTTGCGCCGGGCGAAGCGTTCGTGGACGCCGGACCATTGTCCGAGCAGCACGGCCGCCTCGAATTCATTCATCCGGTATTTTGGCCCTGCGACCTCCGTCCGACCCTGGCGGGATGTGCCGTGATTGTGCACGGTGTAGCATTTGTCCATCAGTTCTTCGTCATTGCCGACGATGCCTCCGCCTTCTCCGCAGGCGATGGTCTTGCTCGATTGAAAGCTGAAACATCCAAGATCGCCTATCGTTCCGAGCTTCTTGCCCTTGTACTCAGCCAGATGCGCCTGGGCCGCGTCTTCGATAACCTTCAAATCGTGCTTTTTCGCAATCCGCATTATCCTGCCCATGTCGGCAGCCTGGCCCGCCATGTGTACGGGCATGATCGCTCTGGTGTTCTCATTGATCTTGCGTTCTACGTCGTCGGGATCGAGCTGATAGGATTCGCAATCGAGATCGGCCATAACCGGCAGCGCCCGCGCGGTCAGGATCGAAGATATCGTCCCGGGATCCGTATAGGGCGAAGTGATCACTTCGTCACCGGGACCGATTCCGAGTGCCTCGACGCAGGTGTGCAGCGCCTGGGTTCCCGAGCCGGTAGCGACACAGAATCTGGCCCCTATCAGATCGGCGAACTTCTTCTCGAAAGTCGGCACGGTCCCGGACTTCGACTGGATTCTGCACCATATCCTGCTCTTGGTGGTCTTTGTCACCGAATCGACGACATTCTGATCCCAGTGGGGCCAGCTCGGCCAGCTCTTGTTCTTCCTGACGGGCTCGCCGCCCAGTATCGCCAGCTTGGTTGCCTTGTTTGTGACGTTCCCATAGGCGCCGATGGTCCCAGATGCAAGTGCGGCCAGCGAACCGGCCGAGGTGGCCGCGAGCAATTGCCGTCTTGTCAAATCTTGTCTTTCCATTTTCCAGACCCTTTCATTTGAGGTTCTCTCCAGAACAGACAAATCACTGAGAAGCCCATTATAATCCGACGCCGCTTCCGGTGTTAGTGGAAAAACCGTCCAGGGTGCTATTTCTGCTCGTTCGCACAGGCTTGACTGCAGCCACAATACTGAACTACGAAAGGTGCTGAATGTCGCGAAGAAGGAACCTACAGCAAGAGATCGTCGATTATTGCCTGTGCAGCCTCAATCAGGTCATCTGCATCGCCTTGCGGTATCTTGTTACCTTGCTGGGCCTCAACTTCGTTGACAAAGGCTTCAAGTTTGTTTACGGCTGCTTTCGTTTGGCCTTTCTGGATTGAATCAATGGTGTTTTCCAGTTTAGAGACTAGACTGTTTTCAATCCCCGCAGGCAGATCAAGCGCTTCCACTTCATCAACAAGTTGTATAGTGTTTGCTGCCGCTGTGTGCTGTAAAGGATCCTGAAATTCATACGCACCCATGTCAACGGCCAGACCGACGATGCGCGGGTTGCCATCGATGTCCGGGTTCGATAGATCCGGAGCGTCGCTATCACCTGCATCGATGCACGGCGAGCCGGCCAACAAACGGCAGTTCCCCCCGCCGACGAACATGGGATCGTCGCCGATATTGCCATCACCATCCGGATCAAGATCGCCCGTCCAGCCTTGAATGCAGCAGTAGTTTATTGTCATCCCTGGGTGCCCGTCAATCTGCTGCAGTTCATGCGAGCTGTGCTGTTCGTCGGTGTTACCCCAGAGGATGCAGTTGGTCACGGTGGGGTAACCGTTAATGTTTAGAATCCCGCCGACACGGGGGGCTGAGTTGTCGTAGAATGTGCAGTTTGTCACTGTCGCGTCACTTTCGTTGTTGTTCATTGCCCCGGCGTCCATGTCAGCAGAGTTTCCAACAAAGACGCAGTTCATCAATGCAGGAGTGCTGTTAACGCCGGTGTGCATGCCGCCCCCGTATTCTGCCGAGTTGCAAATGAATGAGCAGTTGACAAGTTTCGGGCTGCTGTCCGTTACGTGGAGTCCGCCTCCGCCTCCGCCAGCGGTGTTATCAAGAAACGTACAGTTCGTGATATCACTTGCCGAGTTGGTGACGGTATTTATCCCGCCGCCATTGTCTGTCGCTTGATTATCCTGGAACAGGCAGTTTCTGATCTTCGGCGCCGAGTTGATGTTGTAGACGCCTCCGCCGTTGCGCGATACGGTGTTCGAGATGAACGTGCAGTCTGTGATATCTGGGGCCGAATCCCGGTTGTACATCCCGCCGCCCTGGGAGGCGGTGTTTTCACTGAATGCGCAATTCCTGACCGTAAGGCGACTGTCTTCGACGTACATACCACCGCCTTGCCGATTCGATTCCGGGGAGGCATTGCCTCCAGTGATGACGAAACCGTCGAGTATTGTCCCGTCTCCACAGCCGCTGGCCGTAACGACATGGTAACTGTTATTCGACGTGCTTCCCGTGCCGATTTCGCCGCTGAGAATCGTCTCCCCTCCGAAACCACCATTGATGGCTACGCCGTTCTCAAGGTGGAACGTAGCCGCTCGGTCACCAGAACCGTCGGGATTATCAGTGTCCTCGTCAGGTTTGTATATACCTTGGGCCACCAAGATTTCATCACCGCTTGTGGCGACCGCCAAAGCATCCTGTAGAAAGTTAAAGGCATCGGTCCAGCTTTCCCCGTTGTTGGCACCACTCGCATCGGTGTTCACGTAGATGACGGTGCCTGTAGCACTACCGCCACCCACGGCCAGCATTAATACCCAAACTGCCAGCCAGCTCTTAAGGTTTGTTCTGGTTTTCATTTTCTGTTCCTTTCAAAGAAGTGTGAGTGTTTCTAAGAGGACTCGCTTCGTACTCCGGGTCGTTATTTTTTTCCACCTGGGGCTTCAGCCTCAATGCAAAGTGCGAACTCGGACGTGTTACCGCTACTGTCCGTCGCTGTGGCACTGATCCACATGCCGGCCGAAACCGTTGGCAGCGCAGCCGTGAACTTACCTTTGGTATTCGGCCTGTCCGAACCCAGGAAGACTTCGCCCTCACCATGGTAACTGTCATCACGCTCCTGATTAGCAAAGAATTCAAGCGTCACCTTTT
>Ga0209536_100009792_pt1 | contig 14215 bp, 11 predicted proteins | sample DeeMarSeWOR28_12_FD_187461 | JGI IMG/M metagenome (GOLD analysis project Ga0209536, IMG submission 187461) | Marine sediment microbial communities from White Oak River estuary, North Carolina - WOR-2-8_12 (SPAdes) (version 2) | ecosystem: Environmental > Aquatic > Marine > Intertidal zone >...
GACCCAAAGCACGATGGTGCTCTGGCCTATAGACAGCTTGCGGAGGTGATCGTCGATGGCGAAAAAACGAGCCAGCCTTGAGGAAAAAGGGGAGGAGATCTTAGGCATGAAGCGAGGCGGTCAGGGAGCAGATATTTTGTTTGGCACCGAGAGCCCGGCCGAGCCGGGGGCTGAGACCGAAGATGAGGGTACTCCATCCGCGGAAGAGGGAGTGCCCGGAGGAGAAGCCGATCTGGATGAAGCAGTCAGTGCCGAGGCCGAGGCGGAGGAGAAAGAGGAGACCGCAGCTGAGCCAGCCGAGTCTACCGCGTTCGGAGAGGAGGGGATGCCCCAAGGGGAGGCAGATTTGGATGAGGAGCTTGACCTGGACAGCTTGCTGAGCGCCGAGGCTGAGGCAGCCGAAGAGGAGGCAGGTTTGCCTGAGTTGGCCACCATGCCCGCCGCGCCAACACCGCCGCCGTCGGAGTTGTCCACGCTTCCGCCGACGATGGATCGCCCTCTTCCAATCCCGCCTTCCAGAACACCGCCCGCGGGAGAACCCTCCGGTCCGCCCCCGCAGGACGTCGAGCAGCCAATGCCTGCCTCAGCTGCTGCCACGGCCATGCCGGCACCTCCGCCAACGATTGGGCGTCCTTTCTCTGCGCCACCGCCTCCGAGTCCCGCTGCGCCTCCAGGGGTGCCACCCTCACCTGCACCAGCGATCGCGCCCCCGAGCACGGCCAGCGGCGCTCCTGACCTTTCGGTGCGGCGCCCACCACGTTATATCCAGATGGTGTCTGGCGATTTCGACTTGCTGGCCGAGGAACTCTCAGCTGAGGCAGCTGCCGCTGCGCTGATAGGTGCGCCGGAGGCCGTCGAGCTAACCGAAGAGCAGCGCGACCAGCTTCTGCGTCGTCGCTCTGTGATACAGGAACTGGCCGAGCTGGATAAGGCCATTGATGGCGAGTACGAGCGGATCTTGCGCGATAACGTAAGCGTCAACCAGTCGATCACCGATTGGTGCCACAACTTGTTGGCCGAAGCGCGCAACATCGTGCTGCATCGACAGGTCGATAATCTTGCCAAAGCTGAGTGGAATGTACAACAGGTACGCGCTCGCCTTGACCGGGCGGAAGAGAGCCGGAAGCAGGCCAACCGCTACGCTTGGCCCATTATCATCTGGGGGGCGGCCTGGTTTCTCGTTTTCGTCTACCTGATCTTCAACATAGACGAAGTCTTTCAGCCCTTCCTCGCGCAGGAGGGTATCAACTCGTTTCTCCAGCCCCAGATCTTCCTGCGCGCGCTCTTCTTCGGTGGCATTGGGGGCGTGGCAGCGGTGTTCTTCTACGTCCCCAAATACGTGCAAGAGCGCAGCTTCGACAGCCAACATACCCTCTCTTACGTCACTAAGCCCTTTATGGGGATGATTGTGGGTAGTATGATCTATCTGACGCTTTTCGTCTTGATGAGGGTTTTGGGAATCTTACCGGCTGGACTGGCAGAGGGTAGTATTGAGACGTTGACAGATCTAATGTATGTGGCGCTCTTGTACTTCCTGGCACTGGCAGCCGGTTTCAAGGAGAATCTGGCCTTTGATTTGCTTAGCCGGGTGATCAAGGCTGCGCTGCGCAGCGACAAAGAAGAGGAGAAACCGTCCGCGCCTGCCCCAACCACGACGGAGACTGGCTCCTAGTCCCGCACAGTATCCAGCAGGCCGCACGCGAATTAGGAAAAACAGAAGCCACCCTGCGCTGTCCAGGGTGGCTTTCTCTATGCCCTACTATGGGACCATCACTTGTGCACCTAGCTGGCCGAATAGATGATGGTGTCCGGCTTGAAGGCGGCCCAGGAGAACCAGAAGTGGTCGCCGTGAACGATGGGCTCCAACTGCTCGCCAGCCAATGGCCCGTCTATTGCCTGACCCAGGATGTTCCAGGTGCTGCCAGTCTCTGCGTCGACGATGGCCTCTCCGTCACGCTGGAAAGTCAGTTTCTGTCCGTCCAGGTTCGGGTCAAACACGCCCGTGGCGCCAACGTCCTGTGCCGCAGCGATGCTTCGAGCCCCCAGTGCGCTGCTGGTCCCACTGGTGTGGAAGACCACCAAGTCACGTCCGCCTTGGTTATCGTTGATAACCCCCACGTCGGAGAGAGTGCTCAGAGGATAGGCCACGTCCACGCCAACATCGTCCAGCGAAACGGTCACTACCCGCTCCACAGCGGCCAGGCGTCCGTCGATCTCACCGCGGAACAGGAAGGGTGACGAGCCAATATTGTCGTAGCCGACGTACGGGTTCTGTCCGTAGCGGCGGCTGAAGCCAGTGTCGCGTGAGAGCACCAAGCCCTCCGGATGCGCCTCCCGGAAATCAGCAAAGCTGACGATGCTCGAGGGCAGAAAGGTCAACTGCGCGCCGGCCAGGTCGCCGACGATGCCCTCACCAGTGAACTGCTGCCACAGGCTCTCCGTGGTGCGGTCGTACATGACCAGGTCCGAGTTGCGCAGCAGGCCCGAGGTGCCAAACTCATAGACTTCGCCATCCAGGCGGCGATCAAAGGTGATGGCCGAGTTACACAAGGGGCAGAAGGTGACGGCTACGGGAACATCAGTTACTAAGTCGTTGACGATCTCGTGCCAGGTCAGGATCTGTAGCGGGTAGGCTCGGGCAGCGCCGTCGATCTCCAAGGCGATGACCGGCTCGTTATCAGCCAGCCACTCCTGAGCTGCATCGGGGCTGATGAACTGGGGGTCGTCGATGGAAGGAATACCATCGCGCGGCGGGCCACCGGAAAGCAGCTCGTTGTACTCGATGGCGTGCCGGTTCCAGTTGGTGTTCCACGAGTTGGTGGCAGTCCTCAGCTGGCCGGGTCGGTCGTCCTCAGTCAAGATGGTCACCTCCTGTTTAGCTTCGGCAACCGGCTTGGCGTCCCCCACATCAGTCGAAGCCGCTTCTTGCTCGGCAATGCGCTCGTCCGCCTCCAAGACGGTTACAGGCTCCTCCACGCTGGCGGCCAGCGTTGTTTCGTTTCTGCCTGCGGTTGCAGCGGCGTACACTACAACGGCGACTATAGCCAACAGGCCAAGTATCAGCCAAGTTCTGGGTTGTTGTATCTTATCTAACATCACAATCCTCCTGAGTGTTATTCTAATCAAACCAAGTCCAGCTTATCTGTTAGGTCCAACGCACCTTGAGGGCGTTGGACCGTTGCTGCCAATTTAACCTTGATCCACTCCTAGTACCCTTTCACGATGATTTTGATATACCAAACTCGTGCCCAGGTAGGCTTTATGAAGTTTATCAAAACCACTTTGATGGGGCACTAGAAGATCGAGTCGGCGAAGAAGACCCAGTAGTAGATCAGGTACGTGCCGGCGCCCACCATGAACAGTGCACTCACCCGGTGTACGTAAGGGAGCGCCTGACGCAACGCCCGCGCCACCGTTCCCTGGAACAGGGCCGCTCCCAGCGTGACCGCTACCAGGATGCTGCCCATCCCCAACGCGTAACCGATGAACTGGCTGAAGGAGCCGAGCAAGCCCTGGCTGGCCAAGGAGCTGCCCACTACCACCAGGAATATGGGGAGCGTGCAGCTCAGCGAGCCAATGGCGTAGACGATGCCGTAGAGGAACACATTCCTCAGATTGCGCTGCGGACTGACCGTCACCCGGCTGGCTGCCATAATGCCCAAGGTGCGGTGCGTGATCAGGAGCCACAGCCCGACTGCGATCATTATTCCTCCGATGGCTACTCCAGCGAAGGGGAACACTCGTACCAACCACTGCCCACCGGCCGAGATAATGCCACCTACCACCGCGAATACCACCAGGAAACCTAACGTGGTCACAGCGCCCAGTAGCAGGCCCTTCGACAGCCGCCGCCCGGCTGACTGCTGGTAGAAGCCCTCCTCCTCTGTCCCCAGGTGGTAGGAGATGTAGGCCGGCAGCATGAAGAATCCACATGGGTTGACACTGGCCACAATGCCGGCCGCAAAGGCAAAGCCGATTGGCAACAGGCCAGCCACGTTGGCTACCGTCGCCTCGGCGCTATCGCGGATGGCGAGTAGCAGGACGAACAGACCGATGACCAGCGCCACCGGAACGAGAAATGAGGCGAGTCTGACCAGATTACTTCCAATAGTGGGCCGGCGTTCGGCGTCGGCTGACGATGTTGCTTCAGGAGTCATAGATTCGGTACTCATCTTTACCTCCCCGGTATTGGTTCCAAATATCGGTTTCACTTAATCTGATGACTCTGGGAAAACACTTCTTACCGGCCCGCAGCCGGGTGCGATTGACTGTAACGCGATGGGGACCGATTTATGGGCGGATTTGTGGGTACGACTTAATGACACTCGTCACCTGTTTGTACCTAGTAATCATACTGGTGGTTAGGTTCACCAAGGATTACTAAAGTTGATCTCGTTTGTCACCTTTCGCCCCTTCGGGTATAATGCCGCTTGTACTTACCTCTTCACCCGCCCTTGCAGACCATTCTGGAATTCTGACCGCTTGGCGGGATGTCCGCGAACAGACCAGCTCGATAGTGACGGAACAACCCGTGCTCCAGGTTGTCATTCACTTTTTGTTCACAAACCAGTCTCGCTTCTGGCCAAGGAGCTAAAACATGAATTCTGAACTGAAAGCGCGTCTCTCGAAGCTGGGCAGTGACCTGCACGCTGGTCAGGTGGACCGGGCGGCCCTCTTTTGGCTCAAGGTATTCGTTGACGAAGCGGTCGCGGCCGGAGGTGAGGTGCGTTCTGATCGTTGGGTGGAGGTTGGCTTGGTGGCGGGACAGCACATCATGGGTCTGACGGCCACGGCGCTGGGGCCCCGCCAGCAATTGGTGAGTCGCTACGGCCTGTTTCGTTTCGTTCGCTTGAAAGATGATGTCGCGTTGAGCGGTGAGGATCTGGTCGACCTGGACTGGGGACGAAAATACCGGGTTGGCCTCATGCCCGCTTTCACCGCCGACCTGCCCGAACTGGGTGACTGGACGGCGGAGCGGTGGGATGAGCTAGGCGGCGTGGCGCCCGAATTTGCCGCCCTGGAAGAGGTGCTGGCCCTGCACAGCCCCCAGGGCCCGACCACCTTGATCGAAGTACTGCATGAATGTCAGGCCATCTTCGGTGGTTGGCTACCCCGCCAGGCCGTTGAACGGGTGGCGGCTGTCCTCCATGTGCCGGTCGCAGACGTATACGGTGTCACAGAGTTTTACGCAATGCTTTACACCCAACCGGTGGGCCACAAGGTGATACGCGTTTGTCAGGACGCCCCCTGCGCTCTCGCTGGTGCCGATACGCTGATGGGGGAACTGCGTCGGCGGTTGGGGATCCGGCCCGGCGAGACTACGTCTGACGGCCAGTACAGCCTGGAAGCGGTGCGCTGCCTGGGGCTGTGTGACCGCGCCCCGGCGACACTGGTCAACCTGGATCGGTATGCGCCTCTCGATCCAGCCGATCCACAGGCCTTGTTGGACGGAGGGCCGTCGAGTGAGCCGTTGGCCATCGGTGGGCTGGTCAAGCTGGCTCTTTCCAACGTGGGCGTGGTTGACCCCAGTCGCCTCGAAGATTATGTCTCTCAAGGGGGGCTCGCAGCTCTGCGCAAGGCGTTACGCGCCATGACGCCAGCTCAGGTGTTGGAAGAGGTGAAAGTCAGCAAGCTGGTGGGGCGCGGCGGTGCGGCCTTTCCCACTGGTCTGAAGTGGGAGTTCGCGGCCCGCAATCCGGGACCGCGCTACGTGATCTGCAACGCCGATGAGAGCGAACCGGGGGCCTTCAAAGATCGGGTACTTATGGACGGCGACCCCTTCCGAGTGGTCGAGGGGCTGATCCTGGCCTGCTATGCGGTCGGCGCCCAGAATGGCTTCATCTATGTACGGGGCGAGCATCGGCGCGGTTACGAACGGTTGGCCAGGGCCGCGCAACAGTTACGAGCAGCTGGCTACCTGGGTCAGAACATTCTGGATAGCAGCTTCGACTGCGAAATCGAGGTAAGACGTGGCGCGGGGGCTTACGTCTGCGGCGAGGAGACGGCCCTGATGGAGAGTATTGAGGGCAAACGCGGGTTTCCCCGGCTGCGACCCCCCTTCCCAACTGACTCTGGTTTATGGGGCTGCCCAACAGTCATCAATAACGTCGAGACGCTGGCCAAAGTGCCACCCATCATCCTGCACGGTGCGCGGTGGTACAAGGCCCTGGGCACGCCCGAATCGGCGGGCACCAAGCTTTTCGCCGTCAGTGGCTCCGTGCTCCGGCCCGGCGTGTACGAAGTACCCTTCGGTGTGCCGCTGGGTCACCTGGTCTACGACCTGGCCGGCGGGCTACAGCAGGGCCGGGGGGTGCAGGCCATCCTCACCGGCGGCGCGGCCGGGACGTTTCTGACCGCCGAGCACCTAGACGTCCCGCTCAGCTTTGAGGATTTCAAAGAGGTGGGTGGTACCATCGGTGCCGGGACCATCATGGTCTTTGACGACACGGTGGATTTGCGGCAGGTGTTGCGGCGTATCGCTGACTTCTTCGCCCACGAAAGCTGCGGCAAGTGTTATCCCTGCCAGATGGGTACCCAGCGCCAGGCGGAGATCCTGGCCAGGGTAGCCCAGAACGAGACCCGGCCCAGTGATTTAGACAGTCTGCTCGAACTGGGGGCGGTGATGACCGACACCAGCATCTGCGGTCTAGGCCAGACGGCATCCATGGCAGTTATGAACGCTTATCAGACTTGGCCTGAATTGTTTGCCTCATCATAGTGATACCTGGTCATTGCCAGCGAGCCATCGGCCATGCCAGAATTGACCTTAGCGGAGAAGAGTGAGGGGTAGTGATGAAAAGGATCCTAATTTGGTTCAAATGGATTGTCCTGGGCCTTCTGGCTTTCTTGCTTGTGATCGTCGTCGCTGCGGCTGGCGTCATCACCTATGACAGTTTGTTCGGTCCAGGAGCGATCGACTTTTCCAACACCGAATATGCAGACGCGCAAGGAAACACGCTCTACGGCTATCTGGCTCTCCCGGATGGTCCCGGCCCGCATCCAGCCGTCTTGCTCATCCACGAATGGTGGGGCTTGAACGAAGGCATTACCATCCTGGCCGATGCACTGGCCCAGGAGGGGTACCTTGTTTTCGCCCCGGACGCCTATCGGGGAAAGGTCACCGCACTTTTTCCCCGCGCGCTTTGGCTGAGACTGACCACTCCAAATGAACGAGTTGCCCAGGACGTGGACAGTGCCCTGGCCTACTTACTCAGCCTGGAGCAGGTAGACCCTGAGCGAGTGGCCTCGATGGGTTTCTGCTTCGGGGGTGGCCATTCGTTGCAGTTGGGATTACGCCAATCAGAAAACTTGGCCCTGACCATCATTTACTATGGCGCTTTGGTGACAGATCCCGCTTTATTACGGCCATTGACCGAAGCCCAGCCCGTCCTCGGCATCTTCGCCGAAGAAGACAACACCATATTCCCCGAAGAAGTTCTCGAATTTGAGGCAGCGCTCAACAGCCTTGACATCGAAAATGAAATCACCGTTTACGAAGGCGTTGGTCACGCCTTTGTCACGGCGGAAAACTACAACCAGCCGGGACCGGCCATGGACGCCTGGCAGCAAACATTGGCCTTCCTGGAAAGAAATCTGAAAGGTGAAGAATGACCATGACCGAATCGATGACCAAAGCTAGGATCATGGACCTGGTCCAGAGTGAGCGACGGGCTCTGGAACGTGTACTGGCGGGGTTGGGTGAAGCGCAGATGATCCAACCGGGGGTTGAGAATGGTTGGTCGGTGAAGGATATTATGGCTCACATCACCGATTGGGAGCGTCGTATGGTGGGCTGGATTGAGGAGTCCTTACGGGGCGAAGTGCCCCAACGACCGGCACCCGGCATGACGTGGGACGACCTGGATGGCCTTAACGAGCAGACCTATTTGCTGAACAAGGACAGGGAGTTGCGCAAGGTGCTGGCTGACTTTCACCGCTCTTACGAGGATGCCTTGCAGGTCGTGGAAGCCCTGACCGAAGAGGATTTGATCGATTCCCGGCGCTTCGCGTGGCGCGGAGGCGACCCGATGTGGCACATGGTCGCCAGCAACACTTGGGAGCATTACCAGGAGCACCGAGAGTCAATTGAAAAATGGTTGAAGGGAGCTAAGTCCTGACAGATTATTGAAACTCAAGGTCAGTGCCAGCAATGAACAGGAGAAGAACAATGTCATTCATTGAAACCATCTCTGAAGAGGAAGCCACTGGCGAGCTGCGCGAGCTATACGATTCTCGCCTCGAGAAAAGGGGCTACGTACCCAATTACTTGAAAGCACTCAGCCTGCGACCGGGCGTCTACCAAGCCTGGTGTGACCTGGAAATGAGTATCCGACGCAATATGCGGCTGAGGCGGTATGAGCTAGTTACCATCACCGCTGCAGCCAGTCTGGAATGTACCTACTGAACACTGGTACACGGAGCGGTGCTCCGTAACAGTTTGTTCGCTCCCGAACAGGTTGAGGCGATCCTCACGGATTTCCGGGATGCAGGACTGGAGCCAGCGGAAGTAGCTATGCTGGTCTTCGTGGAAAAGGTCATACACCATACCCACCACATATCACCCGAGGACATCCAAGAGTTGCGTTCCTACGGCTTCTCCGATGCGGAGATCCTAGATATCACCTTGGCGACCGCCGCCCGCAGCTTTTTTGCGAAAGTGCTGGATGCTTTGGGCGCAGAACCCGATGACCTATACATGGACCTGGAGGAGGGTCTGCGCGATGCATTGACTGTGGGGCGACCTTTCGGCTAGATTCTGACAGATGAATCATAGAGACCAGGTGTTGAGAATGAACAAACCAGAGGAGTCATCGGTAGTTTCCCTGACCATCAACGGACGGACAGTACAGGTTGCGCCGGGCACCACCATCCTCCAGGCAGCCAAGAACATCGGCGTCAACATACCTACCATCTGCTTTCATACCAGCCTGACGGCTAATGCCGTGTGCCGCCTGTGTGCAGTAGAGGTAGTCGGGGCTCGTACCTTGCAGGCGGCCTGTGTGGTCCCAGTGGCACCCGACATGGTGGTCAACACCGAGACGGCCCGGGTCAAAGCCGCGCGACGAGTGATCCTGGAACTGCTGGCCTCCACTGTCGACCTGCACGAGGCTCCGGAGATCCAGACCTACATCGAGCAATACGGGGCTCGGGTGGATCGCTTTGCCGGAGGCCTACGACGCCAGTTTGATGTCTTCGACGACAATCCCTTCTACATCCGTGACTACTCTCAATGCGTCATGTGTTGGCGGTGCATCCAGGTATGCGCTGAGGATGTGCAATATACCTATGCCCTCACCTGGGGCAGTCGCGGCATGGAGAGTCACGTGGTCACCGCCTTTAGCGAGGATATGCCAGATACCACCTGTGTCTTCTGCGGCAACTGCGTGGGTGTGTGTCCCACCGGCGCCCTGAAGGGCAAAGTTGAATTTGAACTGGAAGGGTCATATGGGCATCCATAAGAGGCGCCCCTAGCCGTCTACCGTCTCGTGGAGGAACTCATGGAAGCTGAGCGGGTTGTGCGTTCTACCTGCCCTTACTGTGGGGTAGGTTGCCAGATATCCTTGAACATCAAAGATAATCGCATCATACGCGTAGAGGCCCCCTTTGACGCCGCGCCCAATTACGGCCGATTGTGCGTAAAAGGGCGGTTCGGGCTGGACTATGTGCATCACGGAAGCCGCCTGACCGCCCCGCTCATCCGCCGCAAACCCCAAGCCCGCGGCCAGCGTACGCCTGCTACTTACCCTGACGACTGGCGCGAGGCAGCCTGGGACGAAGCGCTGGATTTGGTGGCCCGTCGTCTTCTGGAATTACGCTGGCGCTACGGGCCAGATAGCATCGCCGCCAATGCCTGCGCCAAAGCCACCAACGAGGACAACTACCTTCTGCAAAAGTACGTGCGGGGTGTGCTAGGTACCAACAACGTGGACCACTGCACCAGGCTGTGCCACGCTGGCAGCGTTGCGGCGCTGCAGCTGGCCATTGGCTCCAGCGCCATGAGCAATTCCATTGCCGAGATGAAAGACCTGGAATGCTTTATTGTTACCGGCTCCAACACCACCGAGAATCACCCAGTCATCAGTACTTTTCTCAAAGAGGCTGTGTGCCAAAGCGGAGCGCAGCTGATCGTGGCAGATCCACGCCAGATCGAGATGACACGCTTTGCCGATCTGTGGTTGCGCCACCGGCCTGGCACCGATACTGCCCTCTTTAGCGCTATGGCCCACGTCATCGTCCAGGAGAAGCTGTACAACGAGAAGTTCATCGCCACCCGGACCGAGGGGTTCGTAGAATATGCGGACAGCCTGGCCGACAAGACTCCGGAATGGGCCGAAACGGTCAGCGGTGTTCCAGCGGATGACATCCGCCGGGGGGCACGCATGTATGCCAGGGCCAGCGCAGCCGCCATCTACTGGGGAATGGGCATCAGCCAGAGCACACATGGCACCGATAATGCGTTGACGTTGGTCAACCTGGCGCTGCTCTGCGGCCACATAGGCCGGCCTGGCACCGGGCTCAACCCGCTGCGCGGCCAGAATAACGTGCAGGGCTGTTCCGACTCAGGTGGCATGCCCACTGTGTATACGGCCTACCAGCCGGTAACCGACCCCGATGTGCGTCGCAAATTCGAGGAAGCCTGGCACACCCGGCTATCCGACCAGCCCGGACTAACCACGACGGAAATGGTGGACGGCATCCTGAGCGGTCAGGTCAAGGGTTGGTATGTGATGGGTGAGAATCCTCTGATGAGCGATCCAGACCTGAACCACGCCCGGCATGCCATTGAACAGTTGGAATTCTTGGTGGCCCAAGACATCTTTTTTAATGAAACCAACGTTTACGCTGATGTCATCCTGCCGGCTGCTAGCTTCGCCGAGAAGGACGGTACCTTCACCAACTCCGACCGGCGCGTACAAGGCGTGCGCAAGGCTCTCTCCCCACCGGGTCAGGCACGCGCTGACTGGGAGATCGTGGCCAACTTGGCGCAACGTACCATCACCCTTATCTGCCAGGGGGTCGATCATTATCCCGATAATGCTTGCCGAGATATGGATGAGGTCATCTGCCACAATAGGGAGCGCATTTTGGGCAGCTGGATCTATGTCGCCCCATCCGAGGTTTGGGAGGAGATGCGACGCGTTACCCCCGACTTTCAAGGCATCACCTACGCGCGCATCGAACGTGAGGGAGGGGTACACTGGCCATGTCCCGAGCCTGGCCATCCTGGCTCACCCTACCTCTTTTCAGAAGATTTCCCCCGCGGGCGGGGAGTGTTCTGGTCAGTATCCTATGGCACCGAAAGCGAGTTGCCTGACGACGAGCATCCTTTCATCCTCAATACCGGGCGCCTACTCTACCACTGGCACGGCGGCACGCTGAGCCGCACCTCGGCGCTAAACGATATCTGGCCCGAATGTACGGTCGAGATGCATCCCAACGATGCCGCTCGCTTGGGTCTGGATATGGGGGATTGGGTGGATGTGAGCAGCCGACGTGGGACGATAACCGCACGACTGCTGGTAACTGCCCGCTCGCCGGAGGGGGTAGTATTTATCCCCTTCCACTTCGTTGAGGCAGCCGCCAACGTCCTGACCGACCTGCGACTGGACGAGCGCGCCAAGATCCCCGACTACAAAGTGTGTGCCGTGCGGGTGGCCAGAGCCACGACTATCCCCACCCGTTCTGGCGGGCAGACACCCCTCACCGAACGGGGATCGATCAAAGATCCGCTGGTGTGAAATTGAGTTTGGGTCAATTCTCAGGCCACCCTCAGGATTGGGGTGGTCTTGCTGCTATTGGACTTGGGCCATCCGAGGGGTTTGCGGCTGGTGGCGTCATTCTGCGGGTGGTGCCTGTGACGTGCCTGCTCTTCGCACAGCGAGCATCGTAATGTCGTCGGATTGCTGTGTGTCGGCCATGTGGGCCTGCAAACTGGCCTCAATGCGCTCCAGTAGGGCGGCAACTGAAGTAGCAGGTCCCTCCACCAACGAGACAAGACGTTCTTCGTCGAAGAACTCACCGTGTGGGTCTTGCGCCTCAGTCACACCATCTGTAAAGGTCAGCAGCAGGTCACCAGGTTCGAGGACCGTCTGTTGGATCTCAAAATTCATACCAGGAAGCAAGCCCACCGCCGGGCCAGTGGGGGTGAGTTCCGCCTTCAGACCACCCGTTGGGCTGACGACAAAGGGTGAGTTATGGCCGGCATTGATGTAGCTGAGCGTGCCGGTAGCCGGGTCGAGCACACCAAAGAAGAGCGTGACAAACATGCTCATATCTTCGTGCGTTATGGCGATGTAATCGCTGGTGAGTTTCACAGCATCCAGGGCTCGAGCATTGATCGCGGCAAGCAGTCCCTCCGTGTCCGAGGTGCTGACACCTGTTTGATAACCAGGCACAACATCGAGTCGTCCGAACGCCCGAATCAAGCTGCGGCTGAGAGCCATAAAGAGTGCAGATCCCACGCCCTTGTCACAGACGTCGGCGATAACAAGACCTAGCCTGTCGCCAGCAACGGGAAAGGCATCGTAGAAATCTCCTGCCACCTCACGAGCTGGCTGGAAGCAGGCCGCAATCTCCCAGCCGGGGGGTTGTGGAAGCTCCTGCGGCAAGAAATTGGCCTGGATTCTTCGGCCAACTTGTAGGTCATGCTCGAACCTAACCAGTTCTTCCTGGCGACGCAGCAGTTCTTGCGTATTCAATGCGACGGCGGCCTGTGAGGCCAGCGACTCAACCACCAATTGCTGATAAGGGTCAAAAGGGATCACCTGACCAGTGTCCGGGTCTTGGGCGTTGAACAGTTGAAGCACCCCAATCACTTTGCCTGCGTGGTTTTTTAAGGGCACAGTGAAGCAGGAGACAGAGCGGTAGCTATATTCTTTGTCGAAGGCCTTGGTGCCCGAGAAGTCGAAGTCTGCGGCGCGATAGATATCAGGAATGTTGATCGAGTGACCGTGTAGAGCGGCATAGGTGGCGGCACTGCGATAGTTGGCATCACCGGCTTTGTCGTCGTAGAGATGCAGTGGAGGGAGGGGTATCTCCCTTCCGGTGGTGCCGCCTATAGCTATATTTAGAGACGTGTTGCGCACTATCGTGAATCTCAGGCGATCATCCTCGGTAAGCGTGTAGAACCTTCCAGTGTCTGCGTTGCAGAAGGACATGGCCTCCAACAGAATCCGTTCCAGCAGCCGGTCGAGGTTCTCCTCCGCAGACAAGGCAATACCCAAGGGAAGAATGACCTGTTCCAGGTGAGTCCGCAAATTGTCTAGGTCTTGAACACGAGCGCGCAAGTGTCGCGAGAGAACGCGAATGACCCCACGCGATACCTCGCTACGTTCATCCATCAGCCTGTAAAAGGGGTCCTGATCTAAGCGTAGCAACTTGGTGTCTTCCACAGCGGTCACTGAAGCCGATCGAGGCTGAGAATCGACCAGTGCCATTTCACCAAAGACATCGCATTCCCCGAGATAGTTCAAGGTTCGCTCTCCATCGTGGACGCGAACCCGGCCCCCAGCAATAACATACATGGAGGTACCCATTTCCCCTTTTTCGAAGACGGTTTCGCCAGCGTTGATGGGGACCTCCTCCAACAACGAAGCGATTTCAGCCAGGATATCGTCAGGTGTCTTGGCAAAGATGCTGACGGTTTTCAGGATCGTGACTCTCTCAGTTGTGGTTGGCATGTTCTAAAATCTGTGCTGATCTTCTTGGTAGCGAAGCAGGCCGCGGCGGGTTGGGTATTATATGATAGATTATCGCGTGACTACAGCTTTCTGGCAAGTTTGAGCGTATGGCAAGTGTCCCATTCGGCGCTGAAGATGCATCCGAGTTCCCAAGAGTTAAACCGTGGCCAAATGGCCCATCGAACCTCGACATCAGTAAACTGAGTTGTTCTCCTGCGGGGCTGTAGGTCTCCTCAGACCAAAAAAGCAAGCTAGAGCAGATGGGGGGCTAAGTCTGCTCCAGCTTGCTTCTATACCTTATGTGGTGGCTTGCTTCACCAGTTCAGGCCATCAACGCCTCAAACTCGGGGCGCTCAACCGTTTCCACGTCCAGCAGCTTCACCGCCAGCGCCTCCAGCTTGTCCCGCTGTTTAAGAAGTGTCGCTTTGGCGCGCCGATAAGCCGTTTCCGTGATGTGGCGGATCTCCTGGTCGATGGCCCGCGCCATCTCTTCGCTGTAGTTGCGCACCTCGCCCAGGTTGCCCAGGTACGGGTTG
>Ga0209536_100009793_pt1 | contig 14215 bp, 11 predicted proteins | sample DeeMarSeWOR28_12_FD_187461 | JGI IMG/M metagenome (GOLD analysis project Ga0209536, IMG submission 187461) | Marine sediment microbial communities from White Oak River estuary, North Carolina - WOR-2-8_12 (SPAdes) (version 2) | ecosystem: Environmental > Aquatic > Marine > Intertidal zone >...
TTGAGCTTCACACCTTCGGGTGAGGCAAAGTAGTGGTTTGGGATAGGAGCTTTGCGGAGTAGAACAAGACGCCATCAAGGCACTGAGACCTTGTTGGCTTTTTTTGCTGTCAGACCCATATCCCAGCTAAATAATCTTGTGAAAGGGGGGATATGGTCGTGGCAGAAGGTACGGTGAAGTGGTTTAACGAGAAGAAGGGCTATGGCTTCATTAGCATGGACGAAGGCCAAGACGTCTTTGTCCATTATAGCTCGATTCTCGGGAGTGGTTTCAGGTCTCTGTACGAAGGCCAGCGCGTTCGATTTGAGGTCGAGCAGGGCCAAAAGGGGCCGCAGGCGGTGAGCGTCGAAACCGTCTAAGGTGGGAGATTGATAGGCTGTGGCCCAGAAGCCTTTGGACTCAGCTTTATAGCTATCGACCAGAAAGAGAATATCCCTGCCGACCCCGCACACAAGGCGGGGTTTCGGCGAGCCAACGGATTGATAACCCCGTCATCTTTGATGACGGGGTTATTTGTTTAAACGCCGTCATGCTGAGTCACAGGAGTGAGATGCCCCAGGAGACGACACACTGTCGGGGCATAGCGTGCCATCGTGAAGGCCAACCTTTGACAACCATGGAATCAAGTGACCGCCGGACCCACTGTATTCGCTGTGGGACCTGTTGTATGAAAGGGGGACCCACCCTCCACAGGGACGACGCCCCCCTGTTTGAGGCGGGCGTTTTGAAGAAGAACAATCTGTACACCTTAAGAACGGGCGAGGTCGTTCGCAACATCGATCAAACATTGATGGCCCTTGAACAGGAAATGATCAAGATAAAGGGACAGGATGAAGCCTGGACATGTATGTTTTACGATGACGCGCAGAAGGGATGCAGAATTTATGACCACAGACCCATCGAATGCCGGGCACTGAAATGCTGGGATCTACAGGAACTGCATGAAGTCATGGCCAAGCCACGCCTTCAAAGAAAACACCTTATCAATCCAGATGATGGCATCCTCAAGATCATAGGGGCCCATGAACAAAGATGCTCCTGGACCATCTTGGAGGCGTCGGTCAAGGAGTTGCAGGGACCGGATGCCGAAAAAGCCGTGGAAAAGATTCTTGACCTTCTCCAGTACGACGACCACATGCGGCTTTTCTTAATAGAAAAGTCAAACCTGGATCCAGGTATGATGGATTTTTTCTTCGGCAGACCTCTGACCACAACGATCCGCATATTTGGACTTTGCGTGAAGCAAGAAGGCGGCACCTTCCTGCTGGCGCCAGCACAATCTCACAGATCCTGAACGGACGCAGCTCTCCCATGTCGTGGGTTTTCCCTGAATCCTTTCCTATCGCCATGTTCATCCCTAGAGTCTTCGTAAAGAGGATGCCCTCTGCTTCAATATTTTTTTTAACCTTCTTTTGTAAAGCTCTCGTTTCAGCTTGCTCACATGGTCAATGAAGAGAAGACCGTTCAGGTGATCGATCTCGTGTTGGAGCACGATGGCCCCAAGCCCGTCCCTTTTCAGGGTAATCGGGTTCCCTTCCCTGTCCAGACCCTGGACAGTGACCCGCTGTGCACGCTTGACCTCGGCGCTATAGTCGATCACGCTGAGACACGCCTCATCACTTGAAACAACCCCATCGAATTCAATGATTTGTGGGTTAATCACCACAACAAGGTCCCTTGGCTCATCTCTCCCTGAGGTATCAAATACGATGATACGGCAGGGCTCTCCCACCTGGTTGCTCGCCAATCCAATGCCAGGTGCGTGGTACATGGTATCCGCCATATCATCAATCAACGCCTGAATTTTCCCGTCGATATTCGGAACAGGCTCCGCCCGTTCACGCAATACGGTTTCAGGATAGGTGAGTATTCGCCTAGTCGCCATCTCTTGTGACCCTTCTCCCTATGAACAAGATTAACAAAACATAAGAAATGATTGCAACCAAGTCAATCCGCAGCATATCAAGTCGGCCTCTCCCCCTTCATAGTCTTTCCAGGAGTCTTTCGTGAATATTGTCAAACCCGCCATTGGACATGATCAGAACCACATCATCGGCCCTGGCAATGGCTACAAGGTGATCAATGATGGCATCCGTATCTGCAAAGTAATAGGCCTCTTTTCCGCGGGCTTCCAGATCTCGCGCCAACTGGCTGGATGAAAACCGTTCCTCAGCTGGGATTTTTTCCAGCATCGGGGGCTTTCGAATACACACGAGATCCGCCATATCAAAGGCATTAGGATACCTATCTTGAAAAACCTTGCGTCGGCTCGAGTTGGTGCGTGGTTCGAACACGGCGACAAGCCTCTTGTTTGGATAAAAAGAACGTGCTGCGGCAAGGGTTTCCCTCACCTCGGTAGGATGATGAGCAAAGTCATCAATGACCACAATGCCGCTTTTGATTCCCCTCACTTCCTGCCGGCGTTTGATCCCCTCAAAGGTCTCTAGTGCCCGAGAGATGACATCTGCTGATAGGCTTAAATCGTCAGCCGCCGCAATAACGGCCAAGGCATTCAACAGGTTATGACGACCCATGAGAGGCACCTTAAACGTGCCAAAGGGCTGCTCGCGCTTTGTGACCTCAAAATGGGTCCAGGGCGGATCACAGTGCACCTTTTCAAGCCTCCAGGGCGATTTTTTCCCAAAGCCATACAATGCCGTCCAACAGGCGGCTTGGCTTATGAGTTCTCTCACAATGGCATCGCCGTCATAGCCAACCAGGAGGGCTTCCGGCGGCATGGCCGTCACAAAGTCGTAAAAGGCCTTTTTCACATGGGACAAGCTCGGGTAGATATCGGCATGGTCAAATTCGACGCTCGTGAGAATGGCCCGGGATGGGGTATAGTGGAGAAACTTTGGTCCCTTGTCAAAGAAGGCCGTATCATATTCGTCTCCTTCCACGACAAAGTAAGGCCCAGTGCCAACGTTATAATTGCGATCGAAGTTTTTCAGGATGCCACCCACCATGAAGCCGGGATCGAGGCCTGCTATGGCCAAGACCCACGCCAACAGGGCCGAGGTTGTGGTCTTGCCATGGGTCCCCGTTACCACAAGGGCCCCCTTGCCATGGATGAAGAACCGGTTTAGGGCCTGAGGAAGGGAGCAATAGGGCAAGGCCCGGTCCAGCATAGCCGTTACTTCGGGGTTGTCCCTGGACACAGCGTTACCGACAACCACAAGGTCCGGCTTATGGGACAGGTTTTCTGGTCGAAAGCCTTCTGCGATCCGGATGCCCCGTTCAGCAAGAAAGGTACTCATGGGCGGATAGACGTGATGATCCGACCCCGTCACCTCAAATCCGGCCTCTCGCAACATCCCTGCCAGGGCACCCATGCCCGTGCCGCAAATAGCGATGAGATGAACACGTTTCACCTCTTCGGGTATAAGATTGTTTTTCAGATCTTCCATAATTTTTCCGAATCCTTAACGCTACCGCCGCAATGTGTATTGACGGCATTAGCTCGTGCCCATCTACGAAACATGATCCAACCCATGGTCACAGGCGGCAGTTTCCAATGCGGAAATGAGCACTTTGTGCTCTGAGCAAGGCCGCACAAGGGTTGATGCCGAGGCGTACTTTTCCTACGTCGCAGGCGAAAACCTGCGGAGAACGCCGCTCAGGGGCAAAAGGGCCATTTATGGATGGAAACTAGTACTTGCTTGCGTAAATCCACGTCATTTCTACGGGCTATAACATATTGTAAATACAAGCTTTGTATCTAACGACAATTAACGCAAGTTAGTACTAACTCATCACTGACGCCTCATAGGTGGTTCCATCATAATCCATTGAAGATTCCTGAAGCAAGATGCAGGGATCTTCAATGGGTCGTCAAGATAACATACAATATTGGATATTTAAACGACGTTTATTTGTTTCGGATTATTGATCGGTGGAGGGAATGGGGCTGGATCACCTGCAGGCGAACAGCGAAGCTATGAGCCTGTCAGGTGGGTAAAGGGGATGCCGACGCCAAGATTTCCATTGTTCTTCCGGCTTTTCACTGGCGCCGGACCTCTCCATGCCTGCTGTTGTAATGTCGCTCTGGAACCTTTGAAAGACTCTGGGTGTTGATGGTGGTAAGGAAGTAGTCGTCAGGGATGTGGTGTCTGAGGCGGCCGATTGGTCAGATATCTTTAATAAAATCGGTTGATAAGAATCACGGATTCTGACAATAAGTGTATAATTGCTCCTTGCAGACCAGGCATACAAGATATTGTATCCTGTCTCCTGCGCCGTGGCTGCCTGTAATGAAACCGAGTCGCCTTTCAGCCCTTCCTGCCATTTTTGATTCCATCTGAATTGCCTCTGTTTCTTTAAATGCTTCAAATTGGCAATTTCTTTCTCAATGTGTGACCTGAAATGCCCATGTTCTAATGTTGGTCTTTCGCATCTTCTGAGCTAACTATCTGTCAATCAGAGAAAATTTCATTAGTGCCTACTTTGGCATAGTATTTTCATAGATAATGGGTCCGAATCGGCGGTGGTTTCTTATCTTGTTTCTAATAATCGCCTTGCGGCAGATGGACCACTCCGAATCCCAGGAGCAAGGTATCTAACATCCCCTTATGGCCCCAAACGTAGACAACTATAACCGCAGAATCACCTACCTGAGGGTCTCTGTGACAGACCGATGTAATCTTCGCTGCATCTACTGTGTGCCGGTGAAGGACCTTACGCTTCTGAATCATGGCGATATCTTGAGCTATGAAGAGATCCTGAGGGTGCTTCAGACAGCGGCTGAGATAGGCATTGAGAAAGTGCGTCTCACCGGGGGCGAACCCCTCGTGCGCAGAGACTTCGTGCATTTCGTTGAGTCTGTGTGTCAGATGTCCGCCTTCAAAGAAGTGAGTATCACGACAAATGGTGTCCATCTGAAAGAAAAGGCCCAAGAAATCTTTGACGCAGGGGTTCGTCGCATCAATGTTAGCTTGGACACTCTCGATCCTGTGAAATATGCCAAGATCACGGGGCGTGACTACTTCGACAATGTCTGGGAAGGGCTTGAAGAAGCTGAAGCAGCAGGGTTTTCACCTATCAAGTTGAACGTGGTCGCTATCAGGGGCATCAATGATGATGAACTGCTTGATTTTGCCCAATTGTCTGTGCGAAAGCCTTACCATATCCGCTTCATTGAGTATATGCCGATCGGCCATGACAATCGATGGACCCCTGCAAAGTATATCTCTTCAGATGAGATCAAATCCAAACTCGATTCGTATAGTCCTCTCCTCAAGATTCCGCATTTAGCGGAGGACGGGCCAGCCAAGCGATGTCGTTTTGAGTCAGCTAAAGGCGAAATTGGCTTCATCAGTGCGCTGAGTCACCACTTCTGTTCGACTTGTAACCGCCTCAGGCTCACAGCCGACGGCAAACTACGCCCCTGCCTTTTTGCCGAGGATGAGGTGGATATCAAGATTCCCCTCCGAAGCGGGTGCAGCCAGGAAGATTTGAAATGTCTGTTTCAGCAAGCCATCGCCAAGAAACCCAAAGGGCACCATGATAAGATTTCGCAAAGGGTACAGTGTCTCCGCCCCATGTCTGCCATTGGAGGATAGAGGCCATGTCGCTATCTTTGTCAGCCCGTTGGCTCGTTTCTATGCTGGAATTATGAATCTGGATTGAGTTGATGTCAAAACTCGACCGCACGGTTGGTGAAGAGGGTGCCATGAAGGTTCGAACAAAGGTCTGGATTGACGATGATCATAACAAAGTGATCTTCGGCGGTGGCAGGGAACACATGCTTGAAGCCATCGATCGCCTAGGTTCCATGAACAAAGCGGCCAAAGCACTGAAGATGTCTTATCGTGGCCTGTGGGGGCGGATCAAATCCACGGAAGATCGCATAGGGGCCAAGCTGGTGACTACAAGGCCAGGTGGTGGAAAGGGCAGTGGGTCGATCCTGACGCCTACAGGGAAGAGATTCCTAAAGAATTATAAGCTGCTAGAAGACAGTGTCCATCAACGGGCTGACAAGGAGTTTGATAAGATATTTGGAGATACAACGACCGATTAATGCTCCAATGAAGTCTTAGAGACCATATCTCTCTGCTATGTATGACGCTTCATTGTGGAGATCGTAAAGATATCATCCTTCTGGAACCTTGTATGTCAGTCCCTGGAACACACTTTGCTGGCATTTCTGTTGTATGACAGAGTTAACGGATGTTGTGACATCGCTTTGACCTGTGTTCGGCACCCACTGGTCTCATTGGTATTGTTATGCCACCAGGCGGTAGCTGTGAGATGACGTCACAAAGCTCGCAGCAATCGATTGTCGAGTGAAATCTCGGTCATTACACCTTACAATCTCATGATTTCAGGTTAGCCTTTGGTAGTTCAATTATCAACAGTGACTTCCACGACATTCTGCCGAGCTATTCCTGTTTCTTCACGGCCCTTTTTTACAAATACATGCATCAATCCCATTACTTCATATAGACCGTTTTCCAATTGAGTCGTGTCCCACTTCACCGGGAAATTCCTTTCTATTTCGCCAGACTCACCGATCTTGATCCAGGTATCCGTATTCTTCTTGCGACAATACCAGGGATTGGTTACCCGATCGATGTGTCCCGATAGGCCTAACTCTTCTAACTCTTTATCCAACAGGTCTTTGTCAAATTCCTCCCGAAGCACAACAACACCAGAATAGCTTTCAAACACCTCTGTAGGAACAATATAATGTGGCCCCCAATTGTGTGACATGATGCACCTCCCTCAGTTCTCCTGGGTTAATCATATGAAAATATCCATTGACCCGGTGGTTGACCCACAGGGCCTCCTCTAAACATCACGTCAGGGGGGTGTTCTCTACAAGATTCCAGATCCCGCAAGGACAGGCCCCTGCGCAAAACCCGCATCCTATGCATTTGTCTGGATCCACTGCCATTTCAAAGTCCTCATTGCCGTTTTCCTGTTTGGAGATGGCCCCTTGCGGACATATGGCGATGCAAATCCCACAATCCCTGCAGGCTCCACAAGAAGCGCATTGGCCAGCACAATCTTGAACGTCATCAAAACGCATCAACCGCGGGTCGAAATATTCGAGCTTCACCCGGGAATAATCGATCATTTGCCGGGTGTCTCCGCGAGGCCGCTTGCCCGACAGCATATCCGTGATAGCCTGTGATGCCTTGCGACCCGCGCCGATGGCATCCGTAAGAAGACCCACCTTGACCGCGTCTCCAATGGCAAAGATCTGCGGATCCGTGGTCTGACAGATCTCATTCACGACAATGAAGCCCCCTTCAGTCGCCACCGTGTCCGGGAGAAAGTCCAGATCCGGCTCATGCCCAGCGGCTATGATGACCGTGTCTGCGGGTATCACTTCTCCTGTGGCCAGCTCCACACCCTGGCCGGTGATGGCCTTGGCCAAGCAAGGCCATCGAAATGTCGCCCCAGTAGCCTCGGCCGCTTCTTTCTCCTTGCCGAACGCGGCCGGTCTTCTGTAATCAATGAGTGTGATCTCTTCGGCTCCCATACGATGCGCCTCGGTGGCCACGTCGCAGCCCACATTACCTGCCCCGATAACCACAACACGCTTTCCCACCTTTGCCTGGTCTTGCTTGCTTTGCCGGAGAAAATCAATGGCCGGGACCATTTTCTCCTTTCCCGGAATAGGCAGGATGCGAGGCCTTTGCGCTCCCACCGCAATGACCAGAAAATCGTAGTCCACCTTCAACTGTTCAAGATCCTCAGCCGCCAGACGCTGCCGAAGATGGACATGGGGCAGGGCTTTGCGAACGCGATCGAGTTCGGCCATCACGATCTCTTGTGGTACCCGGGTCTTGGGAATGGCAGACGCGATCTTGCCTCCCAAGGTCTCTTCCATATCAAAAATCACGGGCTCATGGCCTTGTTGACGAAGTTGCCAGGCCACGGAGATGCCTCCAGGCCCTCCGCCGATGATACCGATCCGCTTGCCCGTCAAGGGAGGCAAGTCCGGAGACTTTGCATCAAGGCTCGCCCTACCCAGCTGCTTGACATCAACCGGCGACATGTTCACCGCGTGCCGGCTGCACCCCTGCATGCACAGGTTGGGGCAGAGATAACCGCACACCGTGGCAGGAAAAGGGGTGTAAGCAAGGGCCATGTCCACGGCCTCATCCACGCGACCTTCACGAATCAGGCGCCAACGCTCGTGGACCGGCATGCCCGTAGGGCAACTGGCTTCACAAGGGGGGACGAACTTCCGGTTTTCCCAGACCGGAACAAAGCGGCGCAGTTCCCCCGTGGTAATGACGGGAATGGGACTTCGGTCCAGATCTGTGAGATCCCCGATCAACCCCCCGTGGCCTAACTCCTTTTCCCAGACCTCCTGGGAGAAGCCACGCATGGACCGCCTTGGTTTGGTGGCTTTCTCCAACGGAGTCCTGGCTACCAGAAGTTGCCATTGCTCCCGGTTTGAAAGCTTTCCTAAAATATGTGAACTATGGATTTTCTCGAGAAAAATCTGGAGACTCTTGGCCAACCACTCCCAATCTTCATCACCAAGGGGGACCAGTTTAGCATCCACCTGGCTGAATCCCTTGTGAGGGCCCCGGAAGAATATCCTTCCGCCCACCATGCCTACACAAGGGCGATAGCCTAAAACATTCCGTGGATCCTGAGGTTCATGACCGCAGACAACGGCTATGCCCCCTGCCATAAACTCAGCAAAGTAGTCCCCTACAGATCCCAACACCCACAATTCCGGAGGATCAAAACGGGGATTGTGCTTGGTCATGGTCATAGCCCGGGCACCCACATTGCCTCCGATATAAATCTTCCCCTGAGCCATGGCATTGGCTATCCCGTTGGTGGCATGCCCCTGCACAATGATTTCCGCCCCTGCATTCAGCCATCCCACATCATCGGAAGCCGGACCCATGACCTCAATGTGTGTGTTAGGAAATCCCATGGAACCAACGCGCTGCCCAGAGGAGCCATGAATCTCTACGCGAACGGGTTCACCTCCGGCTCGCCAGAGCCGGCCTCCGATGCCGTGCTGGCCGTAGGCCTTGACTTTCAAGAATCGATGCCCGGCCTCCACGGCTTGCTGGATATGCTCGTCCAACACGCGGGATTCCAAACGGTGCCCTTCTGCCATGCCGGGAATCCAATGGGGTTCCTGTTTGTTCATATCTATATCTCTAATGGAGCTCATCGCTCATGGCCATGTGGCTCCCACGTCCTGCATCGGAGCCGGTTCCGACAAGCCGTCAGCTACTAAGAGCTCTCAGCAATTAGACGACATACCTGATGTCAAGACGTTCGGCTGCGGCCTGGTCGTTAATCCCAATGGCGTCCGACATGCCTATAGGTAACGATGTCGAACGTCCCAGGGGCGCCATGATCTTCTTGAGTTCCGTATCAAAGGCCAGGAAGACATCCACCACGCGCTCCGCCACCTGCTCCGGGTCCAGTCGTCGGTAAAGACGAGGGTCCTGAGACGTGATCCCTTTAGGGCAGAGCCCGATGTTGCAGATATTGCAACGGTCAGATTCGGAACCAAGACAACCAGCGGCAGCCTGCATGATGTACTTACCAATCTGGACGCCACTAGCGCCTAACATAATGAGTGCTGCTGCATTTGCAGCCAGGTTGCCGGACTTTCCCACACCGCCTCCGGCAAAGAGGGGGATCTCGTTCTGCATGCCCAGTTTGACCAGATTCAGATAACAGTCACGGATGTTGCTGGCGATGGGGTGTCCCATGTGATTCATAGACACATTGTAAGCCGCCCCCGTGCCTCCGTCTTCTCCGTCTATGGCCAAGGCTGCTGCGTAAGGGTTACGGGTCAGGTTATTGAGGACCGCCAAGGCTGTGGTTGTTCCGGAAATCTTGGGATAGACAGGGACCCGGAAGTCCCAGGCCATGGCCATGGACTGGATCATCTTGGCTACCGATTCCTCGATCGAATACTTGGTCTGATGGGTTGGCGGACTGGGGAGGCTGACGCCTGTTGGCACACCGCGGACGGCTGCAATAAGCTCGTTGACCTTGTACCACATGAGTAACCCACCGTCGCCCGGCTTGGCTCCCTGACCATATTTGATTTCAATGGCACAGGGATCTTCTTTCATCTCAGGTATGGCCCGGATGATCCCGTCCCACCCGAAATAGCCGCTAGCTATCTGCAAGATAACGTACTTTAAGAACCGCGAACGCAACAGCCGAGGTGGACAGCCCCCTTCCCCAGTGCACATGCGAACGGGCATGCCGAGCTCTTCATTCAGGTAGGCTACCCCCATTTGCAGCCCCTCCCACATGGTGGGCGAAAGGGCCCCAAAGGACATAGCTCCAATCATTAAGGGATAAATCTCCCGAACGGGGGGAATCCAGCTCTCTTCATGAAGGCATTTCAAATCTTGTTCGGGAGGCATAACCCGTCCCAGAAGGGTGCGAAGCTCAAACTCGTGCCTTCCCGCATCCAGAGCAGGGTCCGTGAGCATGGAGATGCGGATAAACTTGATTTGATCCAGAATGCCCCCTGGGACATTTCTGCGGCCTCCTCGCCGTCTGGGTTGCCCGCCTCGATTCACATGGTATCTAAGCTTGTCTGCTTCATCGCTTCTGTAAGGCATAATGCAGTCGTTGGGACAGACAAGACTGCACATAGCGCATCCCACACAGGCATATGCCGGGTCTGTCCGCTGTCGAATGCCATGATACACTTGATAGACGTACGATGGCGCTTCGTTAAGCCCTATGGAAGTCTGCACCGCACGCTTGCGGAAAACACCCAGTTCAATGGCATGGACGGGACATACAGCCGTACAATGCCCGCAGAGCGTGCATTGATCTTGGTTCCAGTGTATCTGCCACGGCAGATCCTTCACACTCAATGTGGAAGGGGTAATTCGTCCGTCTGACGACATGTCGTTGCCTCCTGGCGGTCGGGCCGTATGTATATCGTGTCCAGGTACATGGGTTGGAAATCCTTGCTCTTGTCTCGATCAGGAATGGCTACATCCAGGCCGCACATCTCCGACGAAATCGCATAGAAGCCGGGTCGGCCCCCGACCACACCCGGCCGAAGTTTCTTGCGGTCCTGCACTAGAAAGAGCGTCTTGTCGGGAAGACAGCCTATCACGCAGTTTGGCCCGTCAATGATGAGCCTGCGACACACATGTTTCAAATGTTTCAGGAAGTCCCCGTTGGGATGGTTCTCCAGATCTTCACCACTCAAGGGCGTGATGATGTGCTTGTACGCCTCAATCGGCAGCCCCAGGCGATTCAGCATAAAATGAAGTATGTGGGTAAAGACCTCTGAGTCTGATTGGTACCCTATGTATCCCGGAAATCCGCGAGACATGAGAAATTCCCTGATGGGTACAAAGGCCGTGTTCTCTCCGTTCGTCATGGTTGCCACGCCTTGAATGAAGAAGGGGTGGCACGCATAGAGATTGATCGCGTAGTTTGTATTCTGTCGCCCCTGGGCGATCATGACGCGGGCCTGGAGTTCTGGACGCTCCAGTTGAAGATGTTCTGCGACAGCTAGGGGTTCGCCAATTTCCTTGATCATGATGACATCCGGCCAAAAGCTGAAGACAATCATATCTTCCTTTTCTTCTCCCATGTGCCGGAGTTGAAGCCGGATGTTCATGAGACGATGGTGAATCTCACTTTGGCTCAAACCCTCCCAAGTCTCTGGATATTCGTACGCTCTGATCAGGTATATGTCCCTTTTAGGCACGCCTTGAGGAGGCGTCTTCGGAACTTTGATAGAGAGCTTATACTTGGTCAAGAACCCAACTTCCATCATGAACCCGTCAAGGCGTTTCATACCCGCATTGGTGAAAATACCGGAAAGGATCGGCTCCCCCCTCAGCTCCCCAAAATGACCGCCCAAATCACTCAAAAAGAGGCCCACCCCCGAACCGTCGTGGCCCTCCTTCATGGCATCCAGGGCGTTGATGGCTACCATGGGAGAAAGTGGCGTTTCGCTAGTGATCGCAATTAGACGGCACATTTTGTTACCTGCTCATCGTCTTGCCGAGAGATGCTAGACCGCAACAAAGGGTTAAGATGATCGCTTCTTGCTTTGGTCTTCGAGTGTATCTGTGGGCAAGACTCGTGCCAACCGCGTATGTCCTTCAATTGCAGCACGTTATTTGAAGATAGCAAGTCTTTACCCTCAAGACAAAAACATTTTTGTTGGAATTTTCTCCACTTTCCTACAATTGTGTATCCATTAGCTCCAGAGACCAGCTCGAAGCTGCCCCCTGAAGACGAATGATCGTTGCGTCGGGCCGCAAGACACCTTCGACCTCAAAAGAAAATCTTCCATGGAAATTCGCTCGTCAACGTCTAATCCCTGATGCGTCGACACAGGGCTCGCATACCCTTTCGCGTTTCCGCAGGATGCCGTTCAAGGATGACGACGGGGCGTCATTAGACGGGTGCCTTGTTGGCCATGCCTGGTGGGGCGATGCGCCATGAGAGACAATCACGCTCGTTTACATGGAGGTAAATATCTCTGGGCGATAGGATATCTCCTTCCGTAGCCAAAGGACTTGGTGGTGACCTTTAACCCCGGCGGAGCTTGATGTCGTTTGTATTCCGAGCGGTCAATGCGGCAAATGGTCTCCTTCACGATCGCAGGATCGAAGCCCATCCCAACGATCTCATTAAACCCCTTGTTCTCTTCAATGTAGGCCTTTGATATCCCGTCCAGGAGTTCATAGGGAGGTAGGTCGTCTTGGTCCACCTGATCCGGTCTTAGTTCTGCAGAAGGAGGCTTTTGGAAAATGCGTGAAGGAATGATCTCCTGGTCCCTGTTGATCAGCCGAGCGAGTTCATAGACCATGGCCTTTGGGACATCCGATATCACGGCTAGCCCACCGCTCATGTCGCCATATAGGGTGCAATAGCCCACGGCCAGCTCAGACTTGTTGCCCGTAGAAAGAAGAAGGGCCCCGAGCTTGTTGCAAAAGGCCATAAGGATCGTCCCTCGGATGCGGGCCTGTATGTTTTGTCCAGTGACCTCCGTGGCCACGTCTTTAAAGATAGGGGGCAGGTCCTGGAGAAATTGCTCCAGGATCCCTGAAATGGGCAAACGGGTGAGTTCAATCCCCAGGTTTTGGGTCAGCAGCGTCGTATCTTCAAAGTTTGCCTGAGACGTATACTCTGAGGGCATGAAGACGGCCATGACGTGTTCCCTGCCCAGGGCCTGGACGGCAATACAGGCAGTCAGGGCTGAATCAATCCCCCCGCTCAATCCCACCACCGCCTTCTCAAAACCGCATTTGCCCATGTAATCTCTCGTGCCCATGATCAGGGCTTTTAGAACGGATGCAGCCTCTGTCCCGCTGAGCGGGTGGAGATCACCCTTTTGGATTTCTGTATCAAATAGGACCATGTCTTCTTCGAAGTCCCGGGCACAAGCCGCTGTCTGTCCCCTTGAATCAAAGGCGGTGCTGGCACCGTCAAACAGGACACTATCGTTGCCGCCCACTTGATTGACATAAAGCAGGGGAACCTTGTATTTTTTTGCCATACTGCCCAGCATATCCCACCTGAGCGCTCTCTTTCCCACATAGAAAGGAGAGGCTGATATATTGATGATGATGTCAGCACCCTCTTTGATCATACCAGCCACCGGGTCTACGGGGTAAAGCCTGCGTGAGAAGAGGCGCCGCGGATAGAAATCGCTGTCGTTCCAGATATCCTCACAGATGGTCAGCCCTATCGTAGAACCCTTATATGAGAAGGGCGACCATTCCATTCCTGGTTCGAAGTATCTTCTTTCGTCAAAGACGTCATAATCCGGCAGCAAGCGCTTGTGAGATTGATGGAGGATCTCGCCTCCATCAAAAAGGACAGCTGAGTTGTATAAGGGATTCCCCTCTTCATGGGGATTCTCATCCACACATCCGCATATCACCCCAATCCCTGTTACCGAATCAACGAGTCTGCGCAGATAGCCCAGGTTCTCAGCCACAAAGTCTCGTCTCTCCAGAAGATCCCGTGGCGGATATCCGCAAATAACCAGTTCTGAAAACACGACAAGATCACAGGATTGGCCCTTTGCCTTGTCTATGCATCCCCTCATCTTTTCCGTGTTCTGCTCAAAATCACCGATAGTGGGATTAATTTGGGCTAAAGCGATTTTCATGGGCCTCACAAAAGCAAAAGCAAGGGTACCTTGTGTCAGAAGGACACCCTTGCTTTTACTTGGCTACTCACACTTTTTTCAAGTCTTTTACATGATGGGAAGATATTTTTCAAT
>Ga0209536_100009794_pt1 | contig 14214 bp, 14 predicted proteins | sample DeeMarSeWOR28_12_FD_187461 | JGI IMG/M metagenome (GOLD analysis project Ga0209536, IMG submission 187461) | Marine sediment microbial communities from White Oak River estuary, North Carolina - WOR-2-8_12 (SPAdes) (version 2) | ecosystem: Environmental > Aquatic > Marine > Intertidal zone >...
GATGTCGTCTTCGTCAGGCACTGCTTATGTTATTTTAACTTTATCTGATTGGATTCACGGAAGTATTACTAAAAATAATACTGAAAAATTATGGGCGGCACAACGGTGAAACAGTGAACTGTTGCAAACCAAATAACAACTGCCCCAATATACCGCTGGTAGATTATATGGCCACAATAAGAGGAGCCGTCGCCGTGGGCGCCAATAGTGCCAGTCTTTGGATTATAATTTCCAGGTGATGGATTGATGCACGGTTTATGATAGATATATTGTTGATCAGCCGGGTTATTTGTTGACAGATTGTTTGCTTATCCATTATTGGTTGATTAACTGCAAAGAACCGGGGCGGTTTAAGAAGTGTCCCGAATTTTGGCGCGGCTTACAAAGCGACTGCCTGTCAATACCTCAATCTCAACTGAATCTTTAAAACACGTTAATGACATGATTAGAGACAATAACATTCTTTATGAACTGACAGATACCAACTCTCCTGCTGACACCTTAACTGAGATAAAATACATCCTGCACCTGATCGATCCTTCCCAGGATCCGTCACCGATCGAAAAAATATACGGTGATATTATCCAGATTTTTAAGGGAGAATTCCCCGGATACCGGCCAGCAAACACAAAATATCATAACCTGGAGCATACCTGCTCCACCGCCCTGGCCGCTGCCCGGCTCATTCATGGTTTGCATATCCAGGGACGTGTTTTATCTCCCAGGTTAGTGCACCTTTGTCTCATCGGGGCACTGTTTCATGATACGGGACTGATCCAGACCGAGGAAGAAGTGGAGGGTACCGGGGCCCAGTATACCATCGGCCACGAGGACCGCTCAATTGCCGTCATGGGAAAATATCTAGCCGCAAAGGATTATTCGCCGGAAGATATCCGCGACTGCGGCCATATGGTCAAGTGTACCGAGCTCTTCTTTCCCATGGCAGATATTCCATTTGATTCTGAAGAAGTCAAGACCATGGGCATAGTTGTTGGAACCGCCGACCTGGTCGCCCAGATGGCAGACAGGAATTACCAGGAAAAACTGCCACTGCTTTTCCTGGAGTTCCAGGAAGCCGGGATGGAAGGGTTTGAGACCCCCCTGGAACTGTTCAAAAAAACCGAGGAATTCTATCGAAAGGTGGCGCGCAAAAGAATGACCAATGAACTGGAAGGAATTTCTGCCGCAGCCCTTTATCATTTCAGGGAAAGGTGGGATATTGACAAGAATCTTTACGAGGAATCAATCAAGTCCAATATAAGAAAGATGAAGGAAACTGTCGTGGAATCCCTTCTGCAGCTCTCCATCATTTCAGGTGGAGGGGGAAACTAGACAGGAATCTTTCCAAGGAATCAATCAATTACCGGAAAAGATATGCTGCACAGGTTGGATTCCGAGTGCGGAAGGGTGATAGGTCTCTACGATGTCTCTGACATAGTTGCCTGTTTCAGGGTCGCTTTCGTCCAGGTTGATTATATCCCTTTTTTTATAACTACCGTCATCCTCTTTTTCCAGGATGCACACTAATGGCCTTTTTGAGAAGTCCCTGCTGGGAGAACTGACAACCAGGGCAAGTTCGCCGGTGTCAAGCTTTAACAAGGTGCCCACCGGGTATATTCCCATAATATTGATGAAAACTTTCATGAGGATGGGATCAAAGTCTTTGCCGGCTAGGTCAAACATATGGCCCAGGGCGCGGTCCGGACTCAGCAAAGATTTCCGGTAGGCCCGCGACGATGTCAACGTATCATATTTATCTGCAATGGAAATTATCTTGCCAAAAAGGGTTAACGGTTTTTTCCAGTCAGCATGGGGATAGCCGGACAGGTCGTATTTCAGGTGGTGCTCAAACATTGGCACCAGAATCCTGGCCTTGCTGTCTGGGGAGGCTTTGAGTTTCAACATTAGCCTGGAGCTGTTCAGTGAATGCTCCTCTATCATTTTCAATTCGCTGTCATTCAGTTTTTCTTTTTTGTGGAGAACTTCATTGGGGATCTCAATTTTACCGAGGTCATGGAACAGGGCACTCATGCCGAGATTCACAAGGTTGCGGCGCGAAAGGTTGATCCGCCTTCCAATGCACATGGACAGCATGGCAACGTTCACCGAATGGGTGTAGGTGTAGTCGTCAAATACCCGCAGGGTGCTGATGGCGGCATAAACTTCGTCATCCTCGATAAGATTGGTCACCAAGTCCTGGACTACCCGGACGGTCTTCCGGACTCCAACCTCACCTTTTCCCTCTTTGATCTTCTGGGCAACCTCTTCGATGGATGCCTTGGCATACGTGTAGTCCCTTCTGGCCCGTTCCCGCCTTTCAGCCTTGCTCTTATAGGATTCTTCATCCTGGGGTCTTTCCGTTTTCTTTATCAGTTCAACCCAACCTATATTTTCTGCGGCAAGACGGTCCATGAGCCAGGAGTGAGGTTCCGGCTGCTGCCCGGAGATATCCAGCAGCCGCATAAAAGTCAGGATTTCTTTTGCAGTGGCATGCTTGACATCCTCAAGCAAACGCATTCCTTCCAGGGCACGGGCATCATAATAACGTATGATATTGTCAAAAAGATTTTTTGTGGTTCTGCTGTAGGAGAGCTTTTCTTCATCAACATACAGCTGGTCATTGGAGATTTTAAATTTCAAAGATTCATTCTCCATAATTTTGTTGATTGATTCGGAGAATTTTTCAATTCCCTCGAGAACCAGCGTATGGTTTTCAGAGTGAATTCTTGCTGTCTGGCTCAGGCTGTAAAAGTTGTGCAGGAATTCTTCAAACTGGGAATAGGATCTGTATCTTGGCGCATCAGTCATTGGTGTTTTCTCCAGAGACATCACTTATGGTCTTCGTCCTATCAAGAGCTTTCCTGATCACCTTGAATCTGCTTGTCGATGCTTTCAGGAGCACATCCGTTGCTTCCGGAATATCGAGTAAAGACAGGGCAATGGCTGCACCTTCGCGGTAAATTAATTTCCCTGAACCTATAAAGCTGTTCCAGCCCCGGTTCAGGAGTATTTTGCTCAGGAACGGGATAGATACGTTGGAACCGCATCGACCAAGGGTAGCATAACAGGCAAGGATTTGGTCAGGATCCTTTGGGGCGGATTTTCCATTCAAATAGTTCAGCAGCAGGTTTTCCAGCGCGGTGGATTTATGTTTCGCAAAGGCTTCAAGGAGACTGGTGCGTATCTCTTTGCTGGGGTCATCAATGAGTGAAAACAGCCTTTGGGCATATTTGGAATCCCTGGAGACCAGCTCTTTGATTGCTTTTCTGCGCACCTTGTCAGATGGGTGGTCACACATCTTGAAAAGAATGTTATTGGCCCTGTCCCCCTGCAACCTATTCAGTATGACCAGAAGCTTGTCCCCCATCTCCGTGCCATGCTTTCTGGCTATTTTTTCAAGGGGTCCGATGTCACGCTGGCTCAGTTGTACTATTACTATCGAGAGCACCTGTTGTATCTCTTTTGAACTGCTCTGCAGGATAACCGGCACCAGAAAAGGTATAATCGCCGGGGAGAAATAAAGAAGTGTCTGGCCAAGTGCCTTCAGTTTATCAATTTCTATCGTTTCCAGCTTCAGGAGCTTGTCGCTAATGAGTTGGAATGTTTCAGGCCTGGACAGATCCTTGAGAAAACGGTCGATGCGGGAGCGCTGCCAGTCCTGCGCAGTTTTTGTTTTCTGGGAGAAGAGTTTGTGAAGCGACTGTAGTAATAAGGCCAGCAGGTCAAATTTTTCCTTCTCAATAATCTCAACCACCTCTTCCGAAATGAACTCCAGGACCGCGTTAAATTTATCCTGGTCGGACTGGCTTTTAATAATTACCATTAACGCTTCAATAAGATCCTCTGTTATAACCCAGCTCTCTTCCTCCTGGACCATTTGTTGAAGAGTTACATAATCTAGGTTCGACAGCTCCAATTGGTCTTTATTAATCGTGGCAATACTTCTGGTAGCAATTTCATTGTTCCCCGGTTCTTCCGTTTCCTCGGGCCGGTCCTTTTCAGTGTACTCGGCATCTTCTTTCGGCTGAGGTGCAGGCGGGGGAAGTTGGGAAAAATCCATGAGCAGCAGATCCTGCCAGAAAATGTCAACTGCCTTGAAATCGATATATTCAAGTTCTTCATCCATCAAAGCGGTGACGATATCACCCTCGGTCTCCTCAACAAACAACCTGTATTTATAAGCAATTCTGAATAATGAGGCGATCTCCTCAAGGGTAAGGCCCTCTTGAAACTCAATCCATTTGATACCGTCACGATAGAGCAGGGTAATGATGTCTTCTGTGGGGGCCTCGGGTGATACCTCATGAATTAGTTCTGATTTGCAGAGGAGGCGGTCTTTTTCAACATTCAACCGCAAGTCTTCATGGGTCGAGAAATAATTTCCAAATGCGTTTAGAAGGTTTTTAAAGGAGTTTACAGTGCTTACATGATCCTCGGGATATAGGCCGTAATTCTTCCACGCCAGGATAAAAATGTTGATTACCTGCCTGGCATCCTGCAATTTCTTGTCAGAAAGGGATTCTCGTGCAGAAATTTCCTGTTGTTCTTTTGTGTCTGCTTTCTGCATGAAGTGAAGAGAAGTTATTTAACGCTTCAGATTTGTATTCCTTGCTCCAACTTTGTAAATAAATATGACGTGCAGCCCTTCCTGTAGACCAGGAAAAGAGGTATACGCCATAATCTACTAATATATCTATATATATCAAGTTCTACAGAATGTAAACAATGGAAAATTGAGAATAGAGATCCCCGTGATCGTCCAGTGCCAAATGAATTGCGTCGATGTCACGTCCTTCCCGCCCCCTTTTTACAGTGCAGTGATAGTGTCACTATTCATCGCGTCTCTATCCCCCGCACCCTCGTATGCCTCTTCACCGCCTCCATTGGGCACTTCCGCCCTGTGAACGATACCTGCAGCCAGAGCTGCTTCCACAACGGTCTTTTCAGAGACCTCCGGGAAGTGTTCAACCTTTCCGGCAGTACTTGAACTAGAAATGAGTTTTTTATTGTGGTGAGACATCTTGACTTTACGTAAATAGTGCCTATCAATTGGAAAACCCTTTGTTTTAAATTATCTAAAAATAAGCAAGATCTATACTAAAGTTTTTTCAGGAGGCCTGAAACATGAAACTCGGAACAATCATGATATCATTGTTGCTTGTGGCACTGCTTAATACATATGCTTTTGCCTCAAATGTAGAAACATTCGGTGAAAAGCTTACCATCTCAGAGATAACAAACATTTCTGAAATCCTTGCGGCACCGGAACAGTTTGTCGGCAAGAAAGTCCTGGTGAAGGGCATGGTTGTTGATGTATGTGCCAAGCGTGGCTGCTGGATGTATCTTGCCAGTGATAAACCATTTGAAAAAATCCAGATCAAAGTCCTGGATGGAGTAATCGTTTTTCCAATGAGTGCACGCGGCAAGGAAGCTTTGGTTGAAGGGGAGATCGAGGCTCTCAAATATTCAAAAGAGGAGGCCATTGCCTGGCTTCAGCATATGGCCGAGGAAAAAGGCGAATCATTTGACCCGGCAAGTGTTACCAGCGGCATGACAGTGTACAGGATAAAAGCGCTGGGCGCAGAGATTACAGAGTGATTTAACTTTGCATTCTCACCAAAGAGATAAGGTATGAATTGGCGGAGATGGAATAATATCATACATCGGGACCTGGGCTATCTTTGTTTTGGTCTTACAATCATTTATGTGATTTCAGGAGTGGCAGTCAATCACATTCATGATTGGAACCCCACCTATAAAATTGAAAAGGTCAAAAGCAATATTGGCCCGGTTTTAAGTGAAGGCAGGGTGGTTACAGATCAAGAAGTCAGGAACATTTTGAAAAAACTCGAAATAGGTCCTGAGTTCAAAAAAACTTTTCAACCAAACTCTGTTTCCCTCAAAATATATCAAGAAGGCAATATCATTGATGTAGAGTTGTTAACCGGCAATGTTGTTCAGGAAAAAGCCGCCAAGCGTCCCTTTTTGTTTCAGGTTAACTTTCTCCATCTGAATCATCCGAAAAGACTTTGGACCTGGTTTGCAGATCTCTATGCAATTTGCCTAGGAATCCTTGCATTGACAGGGCTTTTTGTCCTACAGGGAAAAAGAGGAATTTTGGGTAGAGGTGCATGGCTTACTGCAGCCGGTTTTATACTCCCTCTCTTTTTTCTTTTGTTTTATAGTAACTGATGCAGGCAGGTATTTAGGTTATTGCTTACATAATTCTTAAAAAAATAACATTCATTATGTTTAAGTTAACCAGGATGGAATTGCTGCAAAAACCTAAACTCATAAATCAATCCTAAAATGTTACAATATCCCCTGGATATGTGAACAAAAAAACAGAGGCCCCTCCCAAGTCATTGGGAAGGGCCTTTGCAATGTCCACTGATACTGTCATTATCTGTCGCGTCTCCCTATCTCTCTCCTGCAGATGCTTTTTGACAGCCACAATATTAGGAGTTCAGTAAAGTACATTGTCAGGTGCTATTCCGGTTCTTTTTACTCTTCATCACATTTTTGCAGAGCTTGCCAAACTGCTTGTCTTTTCTTCTTTTCTCCAAATATGACATTTCACTGTAGGTGGACTCCTTAGTCATCTTTATATAATTCTGATAACGTTCATCAGGTAACTGACCGTTTTCTACAGCTTCAAGCACAGCACAACCTTTTTCGCCCAAATGAGTACAATTGTTGAAATAACATTTTTCTGAAAGAGCTTTTATCTCAGAAAATGTTTCATCAAGCCCTGTTTCTATTGAGAAATTTCCCAGTTCTCTCATTCCGGGTGTGTCAATAATCATTGGACCGCTATCCAGCTTGATTAATTGTCTATGTGTTGTTGCATGTTTGCCCTTACTCTCTTTTTTGCTGACCGTTTTAGTTTTAAATACTGATTCACCTATGAGGTTATTTATTAAAGTCGTTTTACCTACTCCTGATGATCCCAATAGGCAATACGTCAGGCCTGGTTTCATAATTTGTTTCACGCTGCCTATGCCGGAATTGTCTTCATTACTGAAAGGTACCACTTCCAAACGGGGCATAATTTTATGAATATCAGCAATTCTGCTTTTGGTATCTTCCAATGAAAGCAGGTCACTTTTGCTCAAAAGCACAACTGGTCGGATATCACTTTCGTTAACCATGACAAGATAGCGTTCAAGGCGCCGCAGGTTAAAGTTTTCATTCAGAGACTGTACAATGAATGCAACATCGATATTGGCACCAATCAACTGGAAATCAACTTTCCTTCCTGGTGTTTTTCTTTTAAGTAAAGACTTCCGAGGTAAGATTTGGTGTATAATTGAGAAGGTATTCTCATCAAGGAAATTGGCAAGGACCCAATCACCTACTGCCGGATAATCTAAAGGGGATGAGGCACTAAACATTATTTTTCCAATCAATTCAGATTGAATATCAACCTCACCGTTGTTCAAGGTGTATATATCCCTGTGAACAGCTACTACCCTTGCCAGATCAAACTGTTCCCGGTGTTCTGGGGGAACAGTTTCCAGGAACCATTCATCAAATCCAATCTCTCTTAATGTATCTGGTGTACTATTCATTTGATATTACTGAGCTGAATAACTTACTATTTACTTACTTATCTATCAGAAACATCTACACATAGAAAGGCCCCTCCAATTAAGGAAAGGGCCTTTCTATGTACACTGATAGTGTCACTAATTATCGGGTCTCTATTCCTTTCCCCCGCATATGATCTTTAACAGCTTCTATAGGGACTTCCTCCCAGAGGTCATCAAATCACTAGCCAGACCTTGGAGAAAAGCAAGGACGTTTTTGCCTAGGACATTATGATTATATCCACCCTCTAGGATTCCATAGCACCCACCTCCATTTCGGGCTGCTGTCTCCCGAACCCATTTGGCCATCAACATGTAGTCCTCTGAGTAAAGCAGACCTCCCCAGTCATTGACGTGATGGTCAAACCCGGCTGAAACCGCAATGACGTCAGCCTTGGTTTTGCTTAGGGCCTTTTCCACCTCGCCAAGATAGCTTTTGCGGTTGTGAGATTCCGGATTTAGGATCTCCACCCAGGGTTCACCCCCAAGGATATTTACATTCCCGTCACCGAAGTGAAGGTCAAAATCGAGGATAAAGGCCCGGTCCAAAAGATCGTTTCTTTTTAAATGATAGATCGATACAGCCATATTATTAAAAAAGCAAAATCCCCAACAGCTGTTTGACGATGCATGGTGTCCTGGCGGTCTGATAAGACCAAAGCTTGGCTCCTTCAAACCAGCTTCGGCCGCCTGGATAGCACCGCCGGCGGCTAAAGCAGCAATATCGAAAAGTCCAACTCTCCTGATTTCCTCTATGTGCGTCTTAGAGTGCGCAGCAAGGATAATTTCTTCCGAGGCCGGCTCACACGGTACGATATCAACGAACGGTCCAATCTCTTTGACAATCACCTCCATCCTGCCGGTCTCGGCCGCAGGATCAGAGGTATATTCCTCGTAGAAATCTTCGTGAAAAAACACCTTCATTATTAGGCTCTTATTTGGCTTTTATCCTTGATGATGATGGAATTTATGAAAATAGGGGATGGACCTCGGTTTTTCGAACGCAAAATAATTTATTGGTTCAATCTAATAAGTTGCTGCAATTTTGGTAGACGTTTTGTAGCCTCTCACAACAATGTCCCAACTGAGGAAAATAAGCAACGAAAGATTCATCCTATTTGAAATTCTTTAATTCGGTTGAGGTGAATATCTAACCCACCAGATACCCACAAAAGGATTTTTGGGGTAAGGGAGCCAATATGTTTGAATCGGTTTGATAGAATGAAAAGTTCAGATTGTGGCAAGCAATTCGTAGATTGAATCATTCCTATTTCATCCGAACAGACAAGAATCATAATTCTCAGATTGAAAAGCAACATAGCTTAATATAATATTCTGCCCTGACTTAACATATTATCTGCTGTCTCTTGACAATCCTACTTTAATCTATAGATTCTCAAATAATACCACCCACTGCCTTTTAATCTAACACCAAGGTAATTCCCATGAATACTCCATACCAGGTAATAGACGACATTTTTGCGATTCCGGCGCATTTCCCCATACCGGGTGCAGGATTCCTTCCGGTCAATGCATTTGTAATCAAATCAAAAGAACCGGTCCTCGTTGATGCGGGGATGGGAATTGACAGCGAGGAATTTATGAAGGCCCTCGAATCGATCATTAATCCCCGGGACCTGCGATGGATCTGGCTTACTCACGACGATGCGGATCATACAGGAAGTATTCAGAAAGTACTTGAAGCCGCACCTGAGGCCAAGCTTGCAGCGAACTCTCTGGCAGTATTGCGGATGAGCACAACTCGGCCAGTTCCCATGCAACGGGTGCATTGGTTAAATCCAGGCGACAATATCAGTGTGGGTGATCGGACTCTTACCGCCGTGAGGCCCCCCTTATTTGATAATCCCACCACCATTGCAATGTACGATAGTAAATCTGCGACCTTTTTCTCAGCTGACTGCTTTGGCGCTATCATCCCTTCGCCAGTAAAGGATATTGATGAAGTTGACAAGGGTGATCTCGAACAGGGTATGATCACCTGGGCCAGTGCGGATAGCCCGTGGCTTCACATGGTAGCTCCAAAGGTTTTTAATGGAGCACTGGAGAAAATTCGTCAACTTGCTCCTAAAATGATCCTTTCGGCTCATATGCTCCCTGCCCAGGGGAGGACTGAACTTTTTCTGGAGTGGCTTGCAAAGGTTCCAACGTCTAAGCCTTTTGTTACTCCGGATCAGATGGCTTTGGAGCAGATACTAGGGCAGAGGTAATTTAAAAAATGCTAAAAAAAATTTATGTGGCTGCTAAACTGTCTTGTCTGCTGCCAATATGTATTTCATTCCGATTGGCATAATGGTGAAGAAGAATGCGCCGGAACACTTCTGGCACAGATAACCAAAACCTCATGAGATTATACAAGTCTATCTTGGGAGAATTTCTATTTTGTCAACCTGCTGCCTGTTTCAATAGGCAATATTATAGGGGGAGTACTTCTGGTTGGCATGGTTTAATGGTTTGTTTATATCCTGCATCCCAAAGTTTCACCCTTTTTACATGATTAGATCTTCCAAACTATGAGGCAATCTTTAAAAAACGGATAATTAAAAGAAGAATCGGTGGGAGGATAAACAATATGCCAATTTATGACTATCTTTGCCTTAAGTGCAAAAAGATGTTTACCGAGATTATCAGACTGGCGGAAATTGAGACCAAAAAACCTGTTTGTCCACATTGCAACAGTAAAGAAGTAAAGAAACAGCTTTCCACGTTTCATGCCAAAACTTCAAGAAAATACTGACAGCAGTATAAATCATAAAGTATGACCAATTTGGTTTCTGTTATTAATTGTATTTCTCAGCTCAGATTGAGAAGAATTTGAAAAAAATACATCGCGGCATTCAAACAACAGCTAGCAGAAACCAGGGCAGTTCTCGTCTGAATAAAATTCGAAACTGGCTTGCTGGAATACTGATTTTCTCAGGTTTACTGTTAGCGGTTTCCCATTTCAGCGAAATTGAACACTTCGTTTTGGACAGCGTTTCCCAGTTTTATCCTGGCCTCAATTGTCGCATCACTTGGGCCCATCCCCCTTGGGCTCGGCACCTTTGAGGCAACATGCGTTTCGATGCTCGGAGTTCTGGGCGTTCCGCTTGAAGCTGCCCTGACAGCAACCCTTCTGCTGCGGGGATTTGCCTTGTGGCTTCCAATGGTCCCAGGTTTATGGCTTGCAAAACGTGGATTGAATTAAATTATTAAAGAGCTTCACAAAAAGCTTTTATTACGTATCTGCTATCCAGGTTGAAAATATGGATTGATCGAATTCTTATTATTGCCACTGTATACCTGCATCATATAAAGCCAGGGACAGGGATCAGAATTTCCCTCCCTGGCTTTTCCATTTCACTTTAAGGTGTCCTTTCGTTATAGTGACTTCCAAAGTACCACTTAAAAAGTCACGCTTTTGGCAAGTAATTCCAACTTTCCCGAATTGTAGTTTTCATGCAACATGTAGAATTTATTTTCAAAAATTTGGAATTGACATAAATGCCACATTGTGGTACTTGTTTGAGTAGGTTTTTTCTCTTAGGGTCTCAGTGCTTTACAGGTATGGGATACACTAGAGATTTTTTAGTCAAAAAATGCATTCATTTAGGAGAGAGCACTAATGAGAGAGGTTTATCTCAAAATGCCTTTATAAAGCCTCCAGAGGGTCTAATTTATCTCTGTGGGTGTGTTGTTTTTGCTTGAATAGGAAAGCTATTTCATATTTTAGCATGCGAAGGAGGGATGTTATGGGGGCATCGATTGAAAGACTTCAAAAAGATACTGAAGAAATAAAAACTCTTCAGGGAATTATGCCAATATGTACTTCATGCAAAAAGATTAGGGACGACAAAGGATATTGGAATCATCTTGAAGTTTATATCAGGGAACATAATCTAGCAAGTTTTACTGACTGTATCTGTCCAGAGTGTGCAAAAAAATATATTTGGAATCTTTTCAATAATTAATTTTAACAAAGACTATAAGAAGTAAGTAATTTTTAATCTTCCTTTATGAAATTAAATGGCAGGGTCAGAAATGGTCCTGCCTTATCTTTTATGAAAGCTTTCAAGGTGCCTGCTTCTATCAAGGTTAAAAATATGGATTAACCGCTTAGTCAAGATTGCCAATATAAATAGAAAGTTTTGAGGGGTGGATAAACCACCCCTTTTTTTAAGCGTATAGGTTCTCAATCCACCTTATAGCTTCTGTATCGCTTACTTTGCCGAGATAACGCTGAGTGGTTGAAAGATTTGCATGTCGGAGAATGACCTTGCTGACAATTTCAATGGGAGTTCCGCAAGGAGAAGCACAGGTTGCTGCAAACCTTCGAAGATCATGCGGAGTAAGATGGACATCAACTGTGCTGCCAGCCTTTCTGACCATTGCTCTTGCTCCTGCATAACTAATTGGAAACAGTTTTTCATTATGTCCAATTTTTTGAATTTGAATATAGTCCGTTATTCGGTTACTCAACCTGAGAGGGATATATACAAATTCCTTCTCCTTGCCACTTTTGGGACGACGAAGAGTCTGTTTCCGGCCGTCAATATCAGCAGGTGTAAGTTTTAAGACTTCACTGATTCTCATTCCTTCTCGCCCCAGCAGCTCCAATATGATTCTGTTGCGAGGATTGATGGTCCTGAAAATCATCTCGTCAACCACTTTTTTCTCAAGAAAATGCCATTCAATAATCTTGGCCCGCTTAAACATTTTTTTTAGTAAAGCCCCATCGCAGGGGTTTGCCAGCTGGGGATCAAATGTATTTGCAGTGAAGTTGAAAAAGGAGGAGAGGGTGGTGATTCTGTTTCTTTTGGTGTTCTGCTTGTTCCCTTGAGTAATGCGCGCAAGGAAGGTAAAAATGTCATCTTGAGTTATTTCATTTATGTCCCTGGCGCCAAACTCTTTTGACAAGCGTGAAAGAATATACTGATAGCCGGTTAGAGTATTTTTTTTTGGAATTTGATGCGTGGTAGTCTAAACAGTAATCAATTGCCTGAGCGGTTTTCATGTGACACCTCCTTTTTGTTGGGTTAATAATTCAAAAAACGAAAAATTAACTTTGTAATACAGCAACAATTAGATGCCTATAAAATTCAACGATATATTTGAAGCCTTCTCCTTTGTGAGCATGGGTGAAATGTTTATGAATAGTGCCATTCTGTGCATAGAGACTGGGCAGGTATTTTATATTTCTGAATTTGGGGATTCTGATGAACTCCCTGAAGATATAGATGATGAAGCCAAATATATTGAGATTCCCCACAAGAATGAATTAGATCTTGGTAAATCACTTGTGCTTGAATTTTCGGCTATGCATCTCTCAGGCGATCTTGAAAAAGTTGCCTCATTTTTTCGCAACAAGGGAGCCTATTCAAAATTCAAAGATTTGTTATATGCAAAAGGATTGCTTGATAAGTGGTATGAATTTGAGGAGCAAGAACAAGTTAAGGCCTTGATGGGATGGTGCAAAGATAATGGTATAAATATAAGTAGTTAAGATGTCCTTCTGTTATAGTAACTCCCCAAAATACCCTGAAAAAGTTACGGTTTGGGCAAGTAACTATTAACTTCTCTTATTGCTAGGCATCATCACACTATTTAGATGAATAAAATGGCCGTCCATAATATGTCCAGCTTCTCTCCTCTTAAGTCGTTCAGATGATGACTTTGGCGGGTTTACAAAATCGGGTGATGACATTTGTAGGTCTAATAAAAGAGAAGTCATAAACACAAGAATAGTAATTCCAATAAAACTCAGAATAAATTCCCTTATAAGCACCTTTAAGTTTTTCCTTTTAAGAATTGCAGGAAAAACCGAAAACAAGATTGCTACCAAGAATCCTATAAAAATTGCTATTTTGAAATTAATAACCATATTGAAATCAGCGAGCTTTTATTTTTTGATAATGATAATTATTCCTGGAAATATTTGCAAGCTATAAAATTTTTAATAACTGCTATCCAGGTTGAAAATATGGATTAGGTGACCTGTAGCCATTGCACTATATACCTGCACAAATAAAGCCAGGGGCTGGGAACCAAAATCCTCACCCTGGCTTTTTGCTGCTACTGAGTTTAGCAAGAAGTGTGCCAGCACTTGAAAAGTTGAAGGTCTGGACCCCGTGAATTAAAAAAATATCAATCCATTTCAGATGGTTACAAGTTTTTTTACTGAGGTGACACTATGGAAAGGATCGGTGAAAATTGCTGGCAATTTCGATATTACAGCATAAAACGACAAAAAATGTCATGCATTTTGCATTTCAAGTCAAGATGATCTTCTGTTATAGTAACACCCAAATTGCTCATGAAAAAATTATGGTTTTGGCAAGATAGATGGACTTTTTACCAACATTCTTGACCGTCACATTGTGGTATTTTTTACTTGACTAATATCAATTGCATTTTAATATTCATTCCTACATAGAAAGGGGAGAGGGAGAAAAACTCCACATTGTAAATACTGATGAGGATTTACTTGTATGAAATCGATATTAGAGAAATCTTCAGAAAGAGCACGAGGTCTTTTGTTTGGGCTTCTTGTTAATTGTGTTTTTTCAACTGGCGCACGGGAAGATTGTCCTTTGTTGGAAATGCGCAACAATCTCTCACTAGAAGAAAA
>Ga0209536_100009796_pt1 | contig 14213 bp, 9 predicted proteins | sample DeeMarSeWOR28_12_FD_187461 | JGI IMG/M metagenome (GOLD analysis project Ga0209536, IMG submission 187461) | Marine sediment microbial communities from White Oak River estuary, North Carolina - WOR-2-8_12 (SPAdes) (version 2) | ecosystem: Environmental > Aquatic > Marine > Intertidal zone >...
CCCTGGCGACTGCGGAAAAAGGCCGCTTATGGCTTCAGGCTGCCGTTGATCAGAAGCTGGCTACAATAAAAGAAATTCAGCAGCAGTACATCCAGCGCAGAGATTCGCGCAGCGGCAAATAGCAGCAAGGCCTCAATTAATCAACGCGGTGAAGGAAAATCAACACCTGGGCTCAAGCAGCCGGTGCAGCAAAATGAACGAGGAATAATCTTCTGCGTGGCAATTTGTGAAATGTGTTAACCATTGAAGTTGGCGATTGAATGGATTATTACATTTTCGATGTGAGCGTTATAATCCAATTGCTGTCCAACCGGAATCGGGGGGATTCCCTGGTGGAAGGTGAAAATGCTTAAGGTCTCAGTCTTTACTAATGGTGCTGCTCAACCAGCCGAGCGAATTGTCCCCCACAGCTGGATCCATGCGATCTCTCCAAGCGAGGATGAGCTTGCCCGCCTGCAAGACTGTGGTATTGCAACCGACCTGCTGCTGCACGTCCTCGATTTCGAAGAACGCTCCCGGGTAATTAAGCGGGGAGACATCGTTTATTTGGTGATCCACCTGCCGTACAAGGAGCAGGTAGATTCCGAGATTCCCTACGCGACTGCGCCGATCAGCGTGGTTTTACTGCCTGAGTATCTGATAACTATCGAGTCCAGGGAGATAGGTCTTTTTGAGAAACTTGTTGAAAATCCTCCATCCGGATTGGCTCCCCATAATAAAACTCAATTTGTATTAAACCTGATCTTGCTGGCTGGGTTGGATTATCTGAAGTGTCTGCATGAAATCAACATGGCGATAGATCAGACCGAAGACCACCTTCAACGCTCGTTGCGCAACCGCGAGGTTCTCCAGCTGTTGAATTATCAGAAAAGCCTTGTTTATTTTTCAACCGCTTTAAACTCAATCGAATTGATGTTAGAGAAACTTAGAAAAGGTGGTTTTATTGAAATATCTTCCGGGGATCAGGAATTGGCTGAGGACGCACTGATTGAAATTCGCCAAGCAGTATACCTTGTGGATATTGCTCAGAGCATCCTAACCCAGATGATGGATGCCTTCGCATCTATAGTCTCTAATAACTTAAATACGGTGATGAAGTTTTTGGCAGCCATAACAATAATTATCAGCGTGCCTACATTAATTGCCAGTATTTACGGTATGAACGTACCTTTACCCGGAGAATCGGCGGCGCAAACTTTTATTTATCTATTGGCATTATCGATACTGCTGTCAATCGCTGTCATAATCGTGTTTCTCAGAAAGGACTGGCTCTAAAACTGCGGGACAGCTCCTTGCCGTGATGTTGGAAATCCATCAAGATTTAATTAAAGTCCTTGTGGCTAAACTGATCGAACTATGTCAAAGATTGGTTAGCCAATTTTGCCCACAACCGAAAACCATTTGTCATTGGTTCGAATCCTACCAGGCCTAATATATATTAATTAATAAATATTTGGGTTGTGTATTCAAGTCTCGGGGGAAGACAGCTTTATTTCAGTCTTGATATGACTCGAATTTCCACTGTTGTGGTGGATCCAACAAGCTGTTATTGCGATTGCCTTCGCCAATATTAAAAGAATACACCTGCCAATGATAGTCATAGGCATATGTCCATTCTTTCTCATAAATTCCGACATCAACGAAATATTTTCCCCTTGCCAGGTCAAGTCGCGAGAATTCGAGACTAATTTTCCCGCTGCCATTTACCCTCTGTTGACCAAAATCAGCAACTGATGCGCTTGCTTCGCAGCAAACGGTCCCGTCTTCACTCGAGATTGTGATGCCAAATATCGGCTCTGTAACAATTTCTGGAGCACAAAATTCCAATTCTATTGTCAACTGTTCACCACTGTTTAGATGGGTGGCAGGCAGGTTGTCAGAATTTAAAATATGAACGTCCTGAATCTCCATTTCAAACGAGCCGAAACGATTTTTATTTACTTCCAGTACATTTCCATCATCAATTACTTTTGCGGTTTTCGACTCAGAAGTTCGTTTTTGGGTCTCGGTTTGCATTGCAGTCGTGTATTGCATGACAACCATGTCTGTTGGACCACAAGCGGCAACCCTTCCTTTATTCAACCATAATGCTTCATCACATAGGTTAGCAACAAGGTTGGTATCGTGGGTTACCAATAATATGGTGCACCCTTTTTCTTTGAAAAGGTTGATTCGATCCATGCATTTCTGTTGAAAATTCAAATCACCTACAGCAAGCACCTCGTCTATCAGCAAGATTTCTGGATCAGTGTTCACCACTACCGAAAACGCCAAGCGCATTTGCATACCGGTGCTGTAGGTGCGGAATGGGCTATCGATGAACTCTTCCAGCTCGGCGAAGCTGACGATCTCATCAAAGCGTTTTTCGACTTCTTTGCGCAGCAGACCAGAAATTACGCCGTTAATATAAATGTTTTCCCGGCCAGTTAAATCCGGATGGTATCCTGCTCCCAAGTCGATCAGGGCGCCGATGCGACCGCTGGTCAGAATCTTTCCTTCTGTTGGTTCACCAACACCACCTATAAGCCGCAGTAAAGTGGATTTCCCTGCTCCATTGCGACCAATTAAACCGAACATTTTTCCTGCAGGTACCTCAAAATTTACATCTCTTAATGCCCAGAAATAATCTTGTGATTTATCTCTCTTAAAACCACTCAGAACTGCTTCTTGTATAGTCCATTTCTTTTCGCTGGAATAGCGATGGAACTGCTTGGAGAGGTTCTCAACAATGATCGGGCTTGACATTTACAATTCCTCTGCGAAATGAGATCTGGCTCGGTTGAAAATTCCATAACCAATCGCCATGAATGCCATGGATATTATGACAAGCAAGAGCAAGCTATAAATTCCTGGCATCCTGCCCTGCATCAAAACTGTACGGTAAGACTCGATCAAAGTAACCATTGGGTTTAATCGATAAATATATTGGTATCGAGGTGGTATTGCGGATGCTTCATAAAATACTGGAGATAGATAGAAACCCAAAAGAAGAACAATACCCAGCAGGTATTGTGTATCCCGGAATCTCACGTGAATTGGTGCTATGAAATATACTAAACTGAGGGTAAACAGAAATTGGACAACAAATAAGAAGGGCAGAGCCAGCAGCGCAGAGCTCAGAGGAATACCGCTGATCACCAAAAAAGCCAATAGTATTGGTAAGGCCAGCAAGAAGTGTATGAAATTGGTAGCTACCGTAACAACGGGTAAGATCCCGGCTGGAAAACCAGGACGGCGAATTAACTCCCGGTTGTCGACAATGGCACCTGTCGCTGCATATAATGATGTCTGGAACCAGGTCCAGACCAACAGCCCGGTAAAAAGAAAAGTGTTGTAATTCGGGATGTCCAACGGAAGAACGATCCTAAAAATCAGGCTCAGAATCAAGAGCTGCATCAACGGATTCAGTAATGACCAGATGATCCCCAATACTGAGCGCTTATATCTGAGCTTGATATCCCTCATGATGAGTTCGCGCAGTAAATCACGTGTGTAAGCTAGGTTCCAACTCTTTTGCATAAGGTTATTACTTGGAAATTCTCTGGATAGTAAAAAGTTGTTCGATCTATTCAGTTTCGACGGGAGTCAATTCTTCCCAAAGCAGACGGGCGAGGAAATAACGCTGATCTTCGTATTCTACTTCATACCAGGCGCTAAGGTTGGACTCGTTAGCAATTGCCAGGGAACTAATTTCACCAGATTCAATCTTGCTCTGGTCGAATAAAACGTGTGTGATTCCTAAATCTCGCAGTGCATCCAGCGCTTGCTCCTCCTGATCACGATTTGATCCCCATACAGCAAGATGGGCAGCAGTAGCATCACTTTATATACGATCCCGATCACTGTAAAGATGATCTCCACCACTGAAAGTGAGCACCCTGGAATCTAAATCCAGATTATTGTTGATGTAATTCCACGCCCTGTAAGAGGGTACTTTTCGGGATAAGTACTGGTTTTCGTCTTCATATCCCAAAACAACCCCCAAGGGGATTTCGTGGATTACATGGGTCAGCCATCCGTTCCATTGTTCGCGGTCGGATTCGTGGAGCGAGGTGAAAGGTGGAAGATTGAGGATGAGCAGTACAAGTAAAACAAAGTTGGCGAGTTTGTAGACGGTTTGCCTATTTTCAAATCGCTTTGTCAGATTATTGAACACTGCTGCACTGATGACAACCAAGAAAGGGGTAATTGGAAGGATAAAGCGCATCTGGAAGCTGCTTATCGGTGATGCCCAAATAATGATGTACAGCAGGCTGAATAAGCCCAACCAACGTAATTCATTTCTGCTGGATATGGAAATAAATATGCCTGAAACGAAGATGAGTAGAAGTGGTCCCAGGGATCCCCCAAACTTTGCACCATGGACGGTCAAGTTCCAGGGAAGGAGAACCAGGTTTAATGGGGTTCTTGGATAACCAAAATTATCCTTAAAGGTGCTCAGCCCTTTCTCAGTGATTTGACTCCAACGTTCATTGGGAAAAGCACCAAATAATGGATACAGATCTGGGAAAACGGGATTTCCGGAGGCAATAAAACTCCTTAAATACCAGGGTATTGGGAATATCACACTAACTCCTGCTAATATCAAAATCGGCTTCAGAACCTTGTGCAAGCTGCGTTGTTCCTGCCAGAGTACAAATCCCATACCAATAATTAATATTAACCAAACAATTATTGATAGATGTTTAATCGCCATCGCTAAACCCAGAAATACCGCAGCCAATATAAGAAAGGATAAATGATTATTCCGTTTATAGAGCAATAAAGTGTAAACCGTTATTCCAATATAGAAAGTCAGAGCTAAATCGACATACGTGGTAGTTGCCTGCCAAAGAATGGTCGGTATAGTCACAAAAAGTGCAACGGCAATCCACGGTGAGGCTGATGGGGCTACGAGGCGAGTAATTTGGTAGACAAGCAAGGCAGAAAGTGGAAGCATTGAAAAATGAACCAATTTTGCCGCAATTGAACCACCGATAGTCATCGCAAGCCCATAGATTAAATCCCAGGTAAGAGGGTATAGTGAGATGTATTCATGCACTATGTCGACTGGGGAACCTTGCTGCATCCATTGCTGCGGCAGCCAGAGATGGTACCAAAGAGCATCGTATTCAATTTCTGGAGCCAGCGCTCCGATAAGAGCAATGCCTACCGCCAATGCGGTTATCAGCTTCCATGGTTTATTGCTGTGAAAGGGAGATCGCAGCTTTGCGTTTATTCCGATGACTTTATTCCGATTGGTTAGAAACCAATAAAGCGTATAAGCCGCGGCAATTGCTGCCAGAGAAAGCAGCAATACCCGAATGAGTGATGTCTGGAAGAGAGAGAAATTCGCCAGAAGCAGAGAGGTATATGATAGTGCCCCAAATCCTATCCCAAAGCTGAACAATAAACCATCCAATGCATTTTCATAATTAACCCGTAATAATTTTAGAAGCACATAACCAAGAAAATAAGCGCATGCTAAGATGACGATTAAACCCGCGAAACCCCATATTCCACGCTTGAGTGCATCTAGTAAATAACCAGGAGCATTGAGTGTTCCATTTGATTGGATAAAACGCCAAACAGGTTGAATCGCTGCGTATAGCGAATAATTCTGCTGAACCCATTGGACAGGTCCCCAGGAAAAAACATGCCAGACTTGGCGGTAGTATATTGCCAGCGTGACAACGGTGAAGATCACCCAAAGGAAAAAGCCTATCCTTTTGAGATTAAAGAGCTTATTTGTGGACAAAGCTATGCCCACTTTTTCTTGAGTTTCAGTATTTCCTCGCATTGGGCGACTAATTTTGCGGACACATTTGGAAAAGGAAAGGATGGATCTTCGGCAAGAGCTTTAATCATTTCTATGTTCAGGTTATGTTGTAGGTATGGGCGCAGGTGAGCTCCCCGTAATGGTTCACTTCCAGGTTGATATGGAATTCGGCTAATTTCTACCTGGTTAAAATACAACCTGACTTCATGTGGGCGATAATCATCCAGCAGCATTTCTATTTTGGGAATTCCTTCTTCCAGGTTGAGATCTACAACCAACTCTGGTTCTCGGCGTGCAAGAGGATCATCTAAGAATTTATTCACTTCAGAAAACCCATGAAGTTCGGTCGATACACCACGCCAATACCAATACCCCATCAATCCATACAGCAACCGCAACCAAATTTTATGCCATCGAATTCGTTCAAAAAACGCCATCCGGTTTGTTAAGAAACCAGCCATTAGATCACCCAATGCTGACCAGTAAATTGCCAAAAATTTCAGGAATCGGCTTGGAAGCAGAGAGTATTTTTGAAGCTGGTTGATCAGCAATGTCGTTTTCAGGTATGGGTAAAGCCTTCCAATTTGCACATCGGCAATCCCCTCTTCATACTTTCGCTGCAGGGCACGTTTAAAATCACTCCGTTCATGGTGATATCCAACAGCCTGTCTCGAATGAAGGAAATCAACCCCTGATTCGAGCAGGCGAATTCCTAATTCGAAATCTTCATGAACTTTAAAATCAACATCAAATCCACCCACAGCCTCGAATAATTTTTTGAGGATGGAAAAATTACCACTCAGCAAATCTGAGTAGCTATAACGATGACCTGGATATCTCATCTTCTGAAAACGGATTTCCCACCAATCGCGCAGTTCCGTACGAAAGTATCCGGATTGGTTTTCGAGCAATGGTGGGTAATAGCCGATCACGATTGAATGGCTTGATCCACAATGAGATTCGATATGAGCCTCTAAGAATTGGGGTTGTGGGACAACATCATCATCAAGGAAGATCAATAATTCTGCGCTTGCTTTGGAAGCACCGTTATTTCGGGCTACTGACGGACCCTGCGATGATTGTTCTATCAATGTGGTGTTGAGGGCATTTCTGAACTCATCAATCATTTCACTCGTGTTATCTGAACAGCCGTCAGCGATTACTACAACTTCAAAATCTTCAGCCGGGATAGTCTGTTGAGAAAGAGCATCGAGCACCTTTTTCAGCAGCATTGCTCGATTATGTGTCGGTATTATCACGCTGGCAATTGGTGATTTTGACGATACCTGTGATTTAGTCAAAGCCCGGTCACTCATTCTGTTTTTGGGATGCAAAATATGCCCGGGGACCAGCCAGACATCCTCGTAATTCATTGATCAGTAAATCAGCTGGAGTGCTGTTTGGGAGATGCAGGATGGATTTAATTAACGCGGGCAGCTGGTAACCGATGAACCAATTTCCTGCGGCAATAATCACTTCCCATTCTTTTTCCTTGACCAGCTTGCCTGTCCAGTAGGCGTACGTACCAACTCCATATCCATACAACACATGGCGCAATTCTTCCCAGGTTTTCCTATGACGGTGCCAGGAAAGAGCTTCAGGATCGTACACGATCTGGAATCCGCCGGCTATTATGCGGTAAAACATCTCTGTATCACCACCGGATTGGGTGGGTGTACCTGCATCAAGGATTTCATCAAAAGGTCCAACCAGATCTATAATACTTTTCCTGAAAGCCATATTGACCCCTGATCCCACACGGCCTGCAGCTAGATGGTGGAGGTTGTTTTTATCGTAAACCCTGCGCTCAAATCCACGGTTGAAAGTAGAATACCGTTCGAACCATTGTTGGGCTTTCGTTTCGAGCTCCAGGGGCATCGTTAATCCTGTTACACAAAGCACTCGCGGATCTTGAAAATTGGGTTGAAGAGCTCGCAGCCAGTTTGGATCCGGGATTGCATCGTCGTCTATGAACGCGATAATCTCATTAGAAGCTTCTTTAATAGCCCGGTTGCGCGCTCTATTGAGGCCCGGGTAATTCTCGTATACGTAGCGTACACCTGGGAAGCTTTGGCTGATGATCTTCGTCTGTGGATTCCGGGAGCAGCTATCGATTACAAGGACTTCCTGCCCATCATCAGGTATGTGTGAAATTCCTTCTAAACAGCGCTTTAGATCTTGCGGCCTGTCGCGGGTGCAAATGGCGATAGTTGTTCTTTCTTCCTGCTGATCTTGCTGAGGATGGACTTCCAGTTGCATTTTATCTTCCATCCAAGCTTGCCAGAATGGGAATTTCACTTGATCGAGGATCATTTCCTGCAGTTTATCTCGGCGAATGTTCTTTCCATCAACTTTGAGCTGAACCCGACCCACGGGCTTTGTTTTGTAGCGAATCAGGGCAAGATCACCCAGTTGAGAGTTTGAAACTCTGACCTCTTCAGGGAGGGTCGCAAAATCCAAATCCAGCACTGCCATTGAAGCAGTGTACGATTGGGGAGAACGATCGAATTCGAAGGTTTCGTTGGAATAAAGCCATTTGACCAGGAAGATCAACTGCAATATACCCTGCAGGATAGCAAAGAACAGCAATAGAGAGAGGGGGTGCCCAATCACAACTACTGTATAAAAAGTTCCTAGTATCAAAAGGAACAATGCAATTCCTTGCGGCGCCAACCAGATTGGATTGAGTCTATTATCTTTATTCTTGGGTGTTGGACGGAAACCTAGTGGAATCCGCAGCAATGCCATAGCCCAGGAAAGGGTGTATATCGGCCAGGTGCTGTACACAAGTGCAACAGCACGAGTAAGAGAAGTCTTTGGTGAGCTATGGTGCCGGTAAAAGCGGAAGGCGAAATGCCGGATCAGCGCATCAGCTATGGCAAGCGGGGTGATATGAATTAAATAATCATGAAAAGCTGCCCGCAGGCCTGGTCCAGCGAATATCAAGACCAAGATTGTGGCGAACAAATGGAAAGCTACTACAGGTCCAATCCAATATTTTGTCATCCTCACGGAGTAGGACAGGCGCTGTCCCCAGGAAAGTTTCGAGAAAAGGCGTGGGAATGCAGTGAGCAGCAATTCAAACACTCCCCGAGCCCACTTCAACTGCTGTACGAACCAGGCGGAGAAGCTCGGCGGGGCAACTCCAGGGGCTAATGGTTCAGCGACGTATGCACTTTTCCATCCAGCTGCATGAAGATTGATTGAGGTAGCCAGATCTTCTGCTAATCCCGGTTGGTAGCCGCCAATTGATTGAAGGGCAGAGCGTCTGATTAAAGCGTTACTACCCATCAAGGTTGTGCCGCCAACGCAATCAGCTCCTAAGGACGTGGGATTGTAAAATTCCAGGCTGGTTTCGATTGCTGCTTCTGCAATCCAACTTTCCTTCCCATTGTTGAAGGTCAGCATGACCTGGACAAATCCCATCTCAGGATCAGCAAAAAAACCCATACCCTTCTCAAGAAAATCTTTCTTTGGAGCATGATCGATATCAAAGATTACGACGATATCGCCAGTTGTAAGTTCTAATGCTGAATTTATGTTGCCAGCTTTTGCGTCATGGTGCTCATCACGCGTGATATATCCAGCACAGTAGCGCTCAGCCATTGATGCGCGCTGGGGATCATTTCCATCATCAAGCAGCCAGGTACGATGCTCACCGCGCATTTTGCAGGCTGCAGATAATGCTCGCTCAACAAGTTCAGGTGATTCGTTATATGCCGTAACAAAAACATCTACCGTTAATTCTGAAGGCCAGGGTGAGGCCTGTGCTGAACGGCGAGCAAACAAATAAAGCAACCAATTGCCAGCCAGTTGAATACCTGCATAGATTGCTGCCAAAACCAACAGGATTACCAACCAGGGCGAATGTAAACGGTCATCAATGAACCACCAGCTGAAGTAATATGCCAGGGTTAAAAATCCAAGAAAAATTACCCCGCGTAAGAAGAGTGCTTTCTTCTTGTCGTTCCCTTGGGTCGGAGTTCCCAGATCTCTGGGAGGGAAATTATTGTTTTGACCTCTTTGGTGATGATTCATAGCGGTATAAAAATTATCCTAATCAATGAGGTTGACTCAACGTATCGTAAAAGTAAACTCGCATTTTAAAATTTCGGGCTTGCGCATGCACATCAAAATTGGCTTTTTCGACTGTATTATCTTTAAGCCAAGACAGCAATTCGGGTTGAAGCTCTGCAACGTTCATGTCTTCAATGAACCAAGCCCGATAGCCTTCGGATATTTCACCTGGATCCCAATTATTCATGGAGATTGTTTGTTCATTCAAGTAAAAATTGCTGACATCTGTATTTGCAGAGATGACCAGGTCACCATTTTGACGATTTTCTTCAACGTAGTTCAAAGCTGCCTTCCAATTATCACGATTGCCATTCTGGTATTGAAAGTACAGTACATCCTCACTCAATGGGGCCAATAAAGCCAGCGTAAGAAGCCCCAGTGCAAGAACACGCGTAGCTCCTTCTGAATTCTTATAAAGTTCAACGATTGCAAAGGCAGCCAGGATGAACCAACTGATTAGCGTGATAAATAAATACCGGTTTGCCGCATAGTGAAATGTTGAAAGGATCATTATTGTTGCTAGTGGGAGAAAAGCGTTAATTCCAAGTAATAATCCTGTGCGGTTTTTCCTTATCAACAAATAAAGGCAGCCAAATGATGCAATTATCAAAATCGGTAAATTCACGTAATAGGTTGTTCCTGCCAGAATCCAAAAAGGCGTGGTGTTCACGCGTCCAAATCCCTGGAACCAGGCACCCAGGTTGGCTGCATAGGGAGCGATAAATAATATGCCGACTATAAAAATCGGTGCCAGGAAAAGGAGCAGGTTCTTGCACCGGAAACCTTTGGGTTTGTCGAATGGCAGCAACCAAATTGAAATCAGGTATAGACATATCACCGGAAGGAATATTAGAGCAATTAAACGCTCACGCGCAGCCAAACCAAATAGAAATAATGAACCGATAAATAACCAAGAACGGTCTTCTTCCAGGGCAATTTGAAAGGTTAAAAGCCCGAGGCTGTAAAATAGTAAAAGCAGTGTGTAAAAACGTGCATTTTGAGACCAATACAAGTGCCATGGGGAGATTGCCAGGAAAGCTACAGTCAGAAGAGCGGTTCCAATGCCAAAAAGGCGGCGTGTTGGAAAATATATCAATGGTATTGTGATGATGCCGATTAATGCAGGTGTCAAACGGGCATTCCATTCGCTGACTCCCAGATAAGATATCGAAAAACGAATTAAGTCAGTTGCCATAGACCGTCTTAAGATACTGTAATTAAATCCATCTTCTTTCGTGCTTATCGTAAAAGCCTCATCGCCCCAAAAACTCCATTCTCCCAGCTTGTAGAAACGCAAAGTAGCAGAGAGAATGATGATTATGGCCAAGATGGATAGCTCCACAATCCATCCTGGTATCCTAATTTTTGATAATCTATTTAACATCATAATTTCTTCAATTCTTTCAGACATCGATTTTCCCGTTCGTGAAATTCTTTGATAAGGAAGTTAAACTCTAATTGTATGCAACAAAGAATTTACATTTCCCCCAAAAATGAAAAGAAAGTTGCGCAGTCCAGCTGCGCTTGGGATATCCCAAAGAATTGTATAGGTATTCAATCTTTTTCTCCGGAAAGTCGGGCTTCCTATGTAGAAGAACGAATTTCTATCATTATTGTTACAATAATTATCCAATTAAACTGGTCGTTCTAAAGAGAATCAAAGCCCGTGTATTAAGCCATTCCCCGGTAATTTGACAATATGGCTAATTAATTAGAGGTGGGGAGTAAGGATTCGTCGAATATCCAGACGGTCATTGAGCTGAACAAATTGGGTTAATCCACAGTCTGGAAGCAGACCTGCGGAGAAAACAATACTATTTAGATCCCTTCAAAACGTAATCCCATCTATGTTAGGCGGTGAATTTGAATCCCCCACGCCGATAAAAATATTATTAACTTAAGCGGAATTTGGATCTAGTACGTAGAAATGCAGATTAATAGGGGGATATGCTCGCTGAGGAAACAAAGATAATCTATACTATGGTATGGATAATCCCGCGAATGCTCACCGAACTATTTATCATCCATTTGGCTGGTTTTTTTCTGATTGTTTTATGGTCAACGGGTTCCTGCTGGGACCAGCAGTGGAGGTGATATGTCAAAAGAGAAAAAAGCCTCAAAGGAGCAGCGTGCAGGATACTGGTTAAGATGTCCGATATGCGGCTGCGAGAATTTTTGGCATCGCGAAGCACAGCTCAATACTCGCGTCATGACTTTGTTTGATTTAGACTGGATAAATCCTCGCGGCGACTGTTACATCTGTGAGAATTGCCGCCATATTCTGTGGTTTTTTGGGGAGGATGAGAAAATTTAACAGTTAAGCTGAGAACACTTGGGGATTGTGTGTATTATTCAGCCAGGCGGGGTATTCTATTTCGCACGAGCCATACCGGGATAATCATCAGGCTCAGGCTAGCCGCGCTTCCCAGTACGAAACCTATCAGGAGTCCAATACTAGAGGGAGAATCGAAGATGTCGAAAATGATCGGGGGACCAAAGAAGAAGGAGAGGCAGATCATAAAGAAGATCCCGCTGACTAACATTCCCAGACAACCGATAGCGCCCTGGGAGATGCGGCGAGGATCTTCCCATTCGAAATTCGCCCCGATGACCCCGAAGGAAAGATTAAGACCTGCCACCCCAGCCACTGTCGAGGCCACAACCCACAGGCTGTAGACAAGCGTGTCAAAGCTAACCTGCTGAAGAAGTGAAATGATCAGCAGGAAGATCCAACACAAAGCCAGAGTTGGTAAATAAGCAACCAGGAACTTGCCAGCAACGAGCTTCCTGGTGCTTACCGGTGCGGTTTTAAGCAGCCAGTATTGCTTCCCTTCCAGTGAGAAGCTCATCCCTGCCAGGCGGGAAAGCAGCGACCAGCCAACAAACAAGGAGATACCAACATTGGCGTAAAGGAGAAAGTTATTCAGTACTTCCATCACAACAGCCGGAGCTTCCCCACCGCTGGTTGGGGATTCAGTTCCACCACGGACCAGCATGACAGCATAGATGATACCGATGATCAAGGGTGTCACCAACTGGGACATATTGCGCAGGTCGCGGCGCAGAACCAATAAATCCTTGACCAGGATTGCCCGAACCTGAGCTGGGAGCAAGCGCCTGATGGTGTTTGCAATCAGCGAGTGGTTGGGGGCTTGAGACCGCTGGCGACGAGGTTTTTTCGTGCGCCGTGTTGAGGTGCGCACCGATGCCCAACCGGAATAATAGAGCCTTTCGGCTGTGTTGAGTGATACTAGGAATATGACCACCCCTATTCCCAGAGTAATTACCAGTAAACCAATTCCGGGCAGCCAGTTTCTCTGACCGATTGCCGATAAGCTGCCTCCCGCCCAGGCAAATGGCGAGAAGGGGGAATTAATGCGTCCGAGCAGGGTAAATGCCTGGGATGCTTGCTCGCCAGAAACGTCCGCGAAATTTGTCAGGTTCCCGGTTTGAGAGCAGAGCATGGAAATGACAGCCACGAAAAAACCCAGCACTTCTGCTACTCGTCTGGCAGGGAACACGCGCACTATCGCCATCACGACCAGACTCGCTATTCCGGCAGCGGTGAAAGCCATCAGGGTTAATATAATGACAACCAGCGGGTAATAAAGCAGATTGTAGCCCTGGGAGATCCCGAGCCCGAACAAGACGGGGACTCCGATAAGCAACACGAGACCATAATTTGGCAAGATGGCCTGCATCTGTTTTGATAAGAAGACTGCCCGCATTGGCAGGGGAGACGAAAGCAAGAAATCCATATCACCTGCCAGGTATAACGCCTGGAGCAGGAGTCCGAAACTGGTTATCAGTATGACAATAAAGGCAATAGTGATGATCAGGACAGGAATACCCTCAATCAAGCCAGCCGGGTCTTGTACAAATTGAGCGATCTGCGGTGAACGGAGTGCGTTGAGTACCAGGAAACTAAAGATAAATGCACCCACCAGGATAGCGAGAAAAACCAAACCGACAACGATGATACCCAGTTTATTTCGCAGCCTTGCCCGGCGGAACCCGCTGACGAAGATCACCACGCGTAAGCGCAATAGCTTCCATACAGAGGTGATCAAATTAGAGCCGGGTGGGGAGGCTTCTATCACTTAAGCACCTCGGCAATTTCTGCATATTCAGTCCCACCGGTCAGATTGAGGAAGATATCCTCCAGGCTGGTTTCTCCTCTGCCCATGGCACGCAGTTCCTGCATGGTGCCCACGGCGATCAGCTTGCCTTCATCGATGATCCCAATGCGGTCGCACATTCGCTCGGCGATTTCGAGGATATGCGTTGAAAGGAAAATGGCTGCACCACGTTCAGCGAGCTGGCGGAGGATATCCTTGATCAGGCGTGCTGAGCGGGGATCAAGGCCGACGGTGGGTTC
>Ga0209536_100009797_pt1 | contig 14213 bp, 11 predicted proteins | sample DeeMarSeWOR28_12_FD_187461 | JGI IMG/M metagenome (GOLD analysis project Ga0209536, IMG submission 187461) | Marine sediment microbial communities from White Oak River estuary, North Carolina - WOR-2-8_12 (SPAdes) (version 2) | ecosystem: Environmental > Aquatic > Marine > Intertidal zone >...
TCGGGAGAACCCCGCGGTCAAACCCGATCACCTACATCCAGGCCTTCGACGGTGTCCGGGCCCTCTTTGCCGGTACGCAGGCCGCCAAGGTCCATGGGTACAAGCCGGGCCATTTTTCCTTCAATGTCCCCGGGGGGCGCTGTGATGCCTGCGAGGGAGACGGCGTGCTGCGGGTCGAGATGCAGTTCCTGGCAGACCTGTTTCTGCCGTGCGATGTGTGCAAGGGGAAGCGCTACCGGAAGGAGATTCTGGATGTGCGCTACCGCGGAAAGAATATCGACGACGTCCTATCTATGAGTGTCTCGGAAGCGTTGAATTTCTTTGAACAGGAGGCTTCCGGACGCCGCGTGGCGCAGCGGCTTCGCGTCCTGCGCGATGTTGGACTCGAGTATGTCCGTCTGGGCCAGCCGGCAACGACGCTCTCGGGCGGAGAGGCGCAGCGGATCAAGCTCGCTACCCATCTCGGTCAGCCTCGGCCCGACGAGCACACATTGTTTATCTTTGACGAGCCCACCACGGGACTTCACTTCGACGATATCGCCCGTCTGATGCGCTGCTTCGATGCGCTCATCGATGCGGGCAATTCCGTCCTGATCATCGAGCATAACATGGATGTCATCAAGTGCGCCGATTACGTCGTCGATCTGGGGCCGGAAGGGGGAGAACAAGGAGGGAGAGTGGTGGCGTTCGGGACACCCGAGGAGCTCGTCCGGGCTGATGCCTCCTACACGGGCCGCGCCCTCAAACCCTATCTCGTGACATCCGCTACGTAAGACTCGCACACCTGCCTTGGCTGATGTAGGCTCAAGGGTGCCATCTGTTTTCGCGTGACAGGTGTCACCGACTCAGGGGGCGTCGTGTTGTACCTTGGAAGTGCCGTTTCACCTGAAAGGCATCGGCGACGTGCTGGATACAAGGGGAGGTCCGCACGGTCTGCCGGTGCCTTTCGCCATTGTGGGGGGACGGGCAAGGAAGACTCGCCCCTTCTGCGCAGCCTCCGCCGGAAGGTCTAACCTCCCATGCCGATATTCAGCGTGATGAAGAAGCCGCCAAAGTCCTTTTTGATTGCAGTAACCTCGCCCGTGCGAACATCGTAGAGCGAGGGGATGCCATCGTTGAGGAGGTAGATGAAGTAGTAGCGAACGTTTACGCCGAAGACGCTCGACTCCTCGGACCCAAAAAAAGCGCCGAATCCGAGGTAGCCTCCGGGTGTAAAATACGCTTTCCCTTTTGAGAGGCTGTTGAAGAACTCGATCTCCTCCGGACGAACAAAGCCCTCATCGGTAACGGTGAGATTGACGAATGGCGCTGCGTACACCATCGTGGGTCCGATGCCACCGCTTACGTACGGCCGAAACGTGTCGACGATGTCCTCACGGAAGAGGCGATACTGGGCCCCGATGAACAGTGGGGCCACGACGAAGCGATTCAACTTCCCCGGTGTGAATGAGGTCCCGGTGAATGGATCGTACCGCTCCACTTCGCGCTCGTCCTTCGAGCCTGAAATCGAGAGGCTGATGAAGGCCGAGAGATCCGGCGTCAGCTTCCGCCGGTAGAATCCTCCTAGCCCAAACCCGTCGTTCGAGATCAGAAGATCGAGCCCCCAGAGGGTCACCAGCGGGAGTTCCTGCGTCGTGGCTGCGGCTTTCTGGGTGTCCCCTGCCCCCGCTTCCTGCGCCAGAAATGCCTGCGCTGGGGGTCTGTTCGACCCCTCGCGCTCCGCTCTCACTCTCACCCATCCTCCTGCAAAAAGCAGGATCGCCAGCAGCCCAAGAACCAGCCTGTTCATGAGTTCACCCCTTCGATGCGCGACGTCCTACCCGCCCCAACAGCGTCTGCTTGAAGATAGTTTCTTCGCGAGGGAATTGCAATCAGAGGACTCGAAAGATCCCGAACTTCAGGTAGTGGGTTTCCGGGACGGCAGGCAGGACAGGGTGATCTGGAGACGCCCCCCGCCACTGCAGAAGTTGCGCCGGGCGCCCCGCCTCGCGACAGGCGCGGTGAATGATCTCAAGGAACGTCTCCGGTGTGATATGGTGGGAGCATGAGGCAGTACAGAGGAATCCAGGACTCCGCAGCAGGGCCAGGGCGCTCCGGTGCAAATCCAGGTATCCCTGCCGGGCCTGCGGGACAGTCCGTCGGCTGCGTGTGAAGGAGGGGGGGTCGAGCACGATAAGGTCGAAGAGCTGTCCCGCTGCCCTGAGACTCTTCAGATGCTCGAAGACATCGGCAGTCTCGAACAGACAGCGCTCCAGGTCGTTGCAAGCCGCGTTCTCACGAGCGCGCTGGATTGCCCGCGCCGAGACATCGATACCTGCCACGGCAAGGGCTCCTGCCCGCGCTGCCGCCAGCGCGAAGCCCCCTTCGTTGCAGTAACAGTCCAGGACAGAGAGTCCGGGAGTCAGCGTCGCGACGACCTTGCGGTTCTCGCGCTGGTCAAGAAAGAAGCCGGTCTTCTGGCCCTCCAGGGTGTCCACGCGGTAGAGAACGCCATCGAGACGGACCTCCGTCGCGTGCCTGCTCCCGGAGAGCAGCCCCCTGCGCTGTGCGAGTCCCTCGAGGTCTCGGAGCGGGGATTCATTCCGTTCGATGATCGCCTCTGGATGCAGCAGTTCCTCGAGCAGAGCACACAGCAGGGGAAGCCTCTGATCCATGCCGGCGCAGGTGGTCTGGACCACTAGCAACTCGTTGAAACGATCGATCACCAGCCCCGGAACAAAGTCTGCCTCGCCATGAACCAGCCTGTAGACGGTCTCGCCAGGGTAGAGTCTTGTACGCGTCTCCAGGGCTGCAGTGAGACGGCGGCGGAAGAAGTCAGCGTCAATCTCTTCCTCGGTTCGTGCAAGAAGCCGAACCGCGATGAGCGAGTGGGGGTGGTAGAAGCCGATTCCAAGCAAGCGCCCTCCGGCGTCCAGAACTGCGACCACCTCACCGGGCCCGGGGGATCCCCGGGTTTCCCGGATCTCATTGCTGAAGACCCACGGATGCCCGCTGCGTACTCGCCTGTCCTCCTTTCGCCGAAGGACAACCTGCTGTTCACGAATGGTCGGTGCCATTGACAGTGCTGCAAAGTACCACAAGGGGCAGCCTTTTGCAAACCTCCTGTCGCGGGATTGGAAAATCCGGCTATGCTCAGTATATTTTAGGATGCATTCACCGACGGGGAGCCACATGATGCAGCCGCCGCTGTCATGCGTGATCTTCGACATCGACGGGACGATCGCGAAGACCAATGAGCTGATCTTCGCGAGCTTCAATCATGTGATCTCCCGCCATCTGGGCAGAGCGATGAGTCCTCGTGAGATCGTCAAATTGTTCGGCCCCCCGGAGGAGGGGGCGCTTTCGGCGCTCTTCGGGGTCGACCGCGCCGGAGCGCTGATGGATGAGCTGTGCGACTTCTACCAGGCCCGCCATGAGGCCATGGCATCGCTCCACACCGGGATCGATCGGGTGCTCGAATTCCTCAAGGAACGGGACGTTCCTCTGGCGGTCTTCACGGGCAAGGGGACCCGCACGACGAGGATTACGCTGGAGTCTCTGGGCCTGAGCTCGTTCTTTGATTGCGTCGTGACCGGAAACGACGTCCTCAAGCACAAGCCTCATCCCGAGGGTATTCTGAAGGTCCTGGAGCGGCTTGACGCTGCTCCCGAGCGGACGCTCATGGTCGGCGATTCTCCGGCAGATATTGCGGCCTCTCGTGCAGCCGGTGTCCGGATTGCGTCCGTGCTCTGGGATTCCTACGACCCCGAGACAGTGCTTGCATCGAACCCAGAGTGCGTCTTTTATACGGTCGGAGAAATGGAACGCTGGCTCCGTGCCCGAATCCAGTAGAGAAATGAAACGAGACCGTGCCACCGGCTGACACAGAAATCCTGCTCAACCGCATCGCGCGCTACGGGCTGCCACTGCTGGTCCTGATCTTCTATGTGCAGGCTGTGCGCTTTCTGGCGTTCACGCCGGAGCACGCCTTCATCGTGCCAACCTACGCTGCCGGCATGGTTGAGGGTGTGGGTCTTGAGGGACCGCGCTGGGACACGGATGTCGGTACTCCCTCTCCGCTGTGGCTGCTGCTGGTAGCCGCAGGCGGGGCTTTGGGCATCGATCTGATGTTGACGGCGAAGATCTTTGGGCTCTTCTTTGGGTCCCTGACGGTTCTGGTAAGCTACCTCCTTGCGGTCGAAATGCTGGGAGACCGAATCATCGCCCTTTGCATCGCACTGCTTGTTGCAACGGGCCCCTGGTTGATGATGGCCTCGGTTGCAGGGGACGGAATCACTCTTGCCCTGGCCCTGAGCCTTGCCGGACTCTTCTTCTATCTGCGGGGGGAGTTTCTTCTCGGCCTGCTGATGGCCACTCTTGCGGGGCTTGTGCTCTGGCCTGCCCTGCTGCTCGGGGCCATCTGTGTGGTTGACCACCTGCGTCGCGCACCCACTGCCTCAGAGCGGAGGAGGCGCGGGACCACCGCCGGTCTGCTCTATGTCTCCCTCCTGGCCTCGTGGGTATTGCTTGCATGGAGGCTGGGAGGTGGCGTGGTCCCCCGAGCGACTGGAACATTGTTGGCTCTGGATCCCGTCACGACGGCGGCGCTGGCGCTTCTAGTGGCGACAGGCCTGGTCATCATTTTCGTTGCCGCCTCCAGAAAGCAGATCGCCATCGGCCGGCACTCGATGCTGGTGCCCACGCTGCTCTGGAGTGCCGTGGCGATCGCGCCCGGGATTGCCGGTCGGACCGATGCAGTTCTTCTCGCCTACCCCGTGCTGATGACGATGGGTTTTCTGGGGCTGTCTCTCCTGTATCCGCCCCTGAGCCCCGACGGGCGCCTCCGGCTCGGACCGATCTTTGCGATAACGGCGGTACTTTTGCTGGCAAACCAGGCCGGTCTCCACTTCTTCACGCGACCGATGATGCTCGCCGGAGCAGTCGAAGTGGCCCAGCTGGAGTCGGCCGCCTCGTGGGTCCGCGCTTCGGCCTCGCCCGAGGCCTCGGTGGCGGCCGATCAGCCCTGGACGATTTCCTATCTAACGGGGGGTGCGGTCAGGCCGTTTTCCGAGACAGCACAGCCGGATCCGGATGTCGTTGTGCTCTCCCATGGAGAAGTCCCCGGGTATGTGCGCTCCTATCGTGCTCCGATCGAGCTGGGGCCGGGCGGTGCCGAGATCTACGGCGAAGTATCGGTGTGGACAAAGTCGGGAGATTGAGACCATGACTCGCTATCGCTTTGGGGTCGTCGGTGTGGGACACCTCGGGACGCTCCACGCCCGGATGCTCACTCAGATCGATGGAGCAGAACTCATTGGGGTATGCGACCTGAACCGCACACGCGCACAAACGGTTGCCTCGGAGCTGGGCATCCCTCAGCTGGAATCTGCCGAAGCGCTCATCGAGAAGGCGGACTGCGTGACGGTTGCGACCTCAACGCCGGCGCACTATCCCGTTGCACTCTCGGCACTCTCGGCGGGCAAGCATGTCTTCATCGAAAAGCCGATCACCGAGACCGTCCAGGAAGCGGCCCGCCTTTGCGAGGAAGCCTCCCGGCGCGGGCTGGTACTTCAGGTGGGACACATCGAACGCTTCAACCCCGCGCTGCTGGCTCTCCAGCGGTTCGAGATCAATCCACTGTTCATTGAGTCACACCGGCTGGCCCAGTTCAATCCGCGCGGAACCGACGTCGCCGTGGTCCTTGATCTCATGATCCACGACATCGACATCATTCTCACTTACGTCCGATCGCCGGTGCGCCAGGTCGATGCCAGCGGCGTTGCAGTGGTCTCCGATACGCTGGATATTGCCAACGCCCGGCTGCAGTTCGAGAATGGCTGTGTGGCGAATGTCACGGCAAGCAGGATCTCCCAGCGCAGGATGAGGAAGATGAGGCTGTTCCAGCCGAGCTCCTATATCTCCATTGATTTTTCCGAAGGGCTGGCCGAAGTCTTCCGCCTGGTGGGAGAGGATGAGGCCGGTGTGGAGGGGACGCTGCGGCTGGGAGAGCTCATGCAGGGCACGCGGAAGCGAACAATCGTCTTTGAGCAGCCGGTAGTCAAGGAGGTCAATGCGCTCAAGGTTGAGCTCGAGCACTTCCTCGACTGCGTGCGCACCGGGAGCGTTCCTTTGGTCTCTGGAGACGACGGCAGGCGCGCCCTGGAGGTCGCGGCTGCGATCATGGCAAGAATCAGCCAGCAACGGATCCAGCTCTCGTGACCTCGGGCGCAGACACGGTCCGCCTTGAGCACCCACTTCTGGCCACCATCGGGGCGGTTGCTGACGCACATGGCGTGGAAGCCTACGTTGTCGGAGGCTATGTGCGCGACCTGCTCCTGGGTTTGGTGGACAAGGATATCGACATAGTCATTGTCGGTGACGGGGTGAAGTTCGCACGTGCGGTGGCGCGCGAACTTGGAATCACCAGCGTCGTAGCCTTTGAGAAGTTTGGAACGGCGATGCTCCCCCTGCCGGAGGGGAAGCTCGAGTTCGTGGGGGCCCGGACGGAGCGCTACCGGGCAGATTCCCGAAAGCCTGAGGTGCGCTCCGGGACGCTGGCCGACGACCTGCGCCGCAGGGATTTCACGGTGAATGCCATGGCTGCCTCACTCAACACCGGGCGCTTCGGAGCGCTGGTCGATCCCCTCGGGGGACGCCAGGATCTTCGCGCGCGGCTGCTGCGCACGCCGCTGAACCCCCTGGTCACCTTTGACGATGATCCGCTGCGGATGCTCCGCGCAGTGCGGTTCGCCGCACAGCTCGGTTTTTCCGTTGACGGCGCTGCCCTTGAAGCGACCCGTCGGATGAGCGAGCGCATCGCGATTGTCTCGCAGGAGCGGGTGACCGAGGAGTTTCTTAAGCTCCTGGCCACATCCCGCCCCTCGATCGGACTCCACCTGATGCGTGAGAGCGGGCTGATGGCCCGCGTCTTCCCCGAAGTCGATGCCTTGGGGGGTGTTGACCAGCGCGGTGAACACCATCACAAAGACGTGTTCCTTCACACCTGTATGGTTGTCGACAACGTGGCGGCGGTCAGCGACAAGCTCTGGCTCCGCTTCGTCGCCCTCGTGCATGATATCGCCAAGCCCCGGACGAAGGCCTTCCGCCAGGGGGTGGGGTGGACCTTTCACGGACACGAGGAGATCGGGGCTCGCATGATGAAGAAGATCTTCCGTCGCATGCGGCTTCCGCTCGCACCTCTGGCTTATGTGGAAAAGCTCGTGCGCCTCCACTTGCGGCCGATGGCACTGGTCGATGAGCAGATCACGGACTCTGCGGTCCGACGCCTGGTCTTCGAGGCCGCTGAGGACATCGAGGATCTGATGTTGCTCTGTCGGGCCGATATCACCTCGAAAAACCCCTCGCTGGTGGCGCGCTACCTCCGGAACTACGAACTGGTCATGGAGAAGGTCGAAGCGGTCATCGAAAAGGACCGGATCCGCACCTGGCAGCCCCCGGTCAAGGGAGACGAGATTATGGAGGTCTGCGGACTCCAGCCGGGCCGGAAGGTCGGCCTCCTCAAAAAAGTGATCGAAGAGGCCATTCTCGAGGGGACCATCCCCAACGAGCACGATGCCGCGCTCTCCTACTTGCTGAGGATCAAAGACGACGTTCTCCGGCAGTACATCGGGCCCGATTGACACTTTCGTTGACTTTTTGGGCGGTTTTGGGGTCTTTCCCTGATTAGGAATGAAACTTTCCCCTCCGGGAATCGTCTAATGAACAGGTTTGTCCCAACCTCTATAACTGCGGAGCGTCCTTCCATGCGTAGGTTCCTGGTAACCATTCTCCTGAGTGTGCTTGCTTCAGCCGGTGCGGCGGTGGCCCAGACCAAGTCCACCACCCTGACGCTGGATCAGGCCAGAGAGCTCGCTCTCCAGAACAATATTTCCATCTTGCAGTCTGCGAACAGCATTGAAGCAGCAGAGGCACGGGTGCTGTCTGCCAAAGGGCAGTGGTTGCCGAGCGTTTCGGCGAGCGGACGGTGGACTCGGACACAGATCGATCAGGCGGGGCAGGGTTCGATTCTCGTTGAGGGCCGACTGGTGGATGTTCCCCCGGTTTTTAGTGTGAACAACTACTTCTCGGCGGGCCTCAGCGCAGGGTATACGATCTTCGATGGGCTGGCACGATCCAACAGTGTGAGCTCGGCGGTCTCCCGAGCACAGGCCAGCAACGATGCCGCCAACAGAACCCGCCAGTCGACGGTCTTCCTGGTTGAACAGGGGTATCTAGATGTGCTCCGGAACCGTGCGCTAGTAACGGTGGGCGAGGAAAACCTGAAGCGGGACGAGCGCCAGTTGGAACGGATCGTGGAATCCAACCGCGTCGGAGCCCTCTCGATTGCTGACGTCTACCGCCAGCAGTCCCAGGTGGCCTCCGATGAGCTCGCGCTGATTCAAGCCCAGAACACCTACGAAACATCCAAGACGAACCTGGTTGCGCTGATCGGCCTTGATCCCACTGTTGAGTATGACTTTGTAGATACGAGTATCCGGACCGAGATCGATTCGGTGGAAATCGCCTCCACACGCGAGCGCTACAAGGACATCGCCGCGCTGATTGCGCGAGCACTCCAGGCCCGCCCGGACTATCTTGCCGCGCAGCAGGAAGTCAGTGCTGCCGAGGATGGGGTCACGGTTGCCCGGAGCGGCTACTGGCCGTCGGTGGGGGCGTTCGCGTCGTACGGGCAGGGGAATGAAAAGTTCAGCGGGCTGAGCGACAACAAGACACTGAACTGGGGCATCGGGCTCAACTGGAACCTGTTCGACCAGTTCCGTACCAACGAAGCCCTGCAGAGCGCTCAGGTCTCCCGGCGTAATGCGGAGCTCTCACTGGCCCAGGCCGAGCGTGATATCGGCGTCGAAGTCAAGAAGGCGCTTCTCGATCTGGATGCGGCGGCAAAGTCCGTTGAGGTCAGCCGGAAGGCTCAGGTCTCGGCACAGGAGGACTACAAGATCGCCGAGGAGCGGTACAATCTCGGCGCGGGCACGCTGCTGGATCGCCTGGTGGCCAACGCCTCGCTGGTCAATGCGCAGGTAACGCGTGTGAATGCCATCGCCGGGTATCTCGTCACGAAGTTCAATCTTGAGTACGTGATCGGCGAACGCACCTACTGAGATCTATTGTTGACTTAAGGAACGAAGGAGCACACGCTCATGGCAAACAACGGGAAGAAGACCAGGAAACGCATCATCATTATCGGCGCGGCGGCCCTGGTGCTGGCAACGCTCGCCCTGGTGCTGTTCCTGGGGAGTAAGCGGGAGAACATCCTCCCCGTCCAGACGGAGAAGGTCGGGCGGCGGACGATCACACAGGTCGTGACCGCCACGGGAAAGATCCAACCTGAAATCATGGTAAAGATTACCCCCGAGGTCAACGGGGAGATCGTCGAGCTCCCGGTCCAGGAAGGGCAGAAGGTCAGACGGGGAGATATCCTGGTGAAGATCAAACCCGAGTTCTATATCGCCCAGCGTGACCAGGCTGCCGCTGGAATTCTGCAGGCCAAGGCATCGCTGAGCCGCCTCGAAGGGGAGTACAAGCGGATCGTGACCCTGTTCGAGAAGGGACTTGTCTCTGAGGCCGAGTTCGAACAGGCTGAAGCCCAGTACGAGAGTTCGAAAGCAGCCTTGGCCCAGGCCGAAGCGTCCCTGAACCGAGCCAACGAAGACCTTCTGAAGACAACAATTCGCTCTCCGATGAACGGAACAGTGAGCCAGCTGAACTCGGAGCTTGGCGAACGCGTTCTGGGCTCAAGTTTCACGCCGGGGACAGACATCATGACGATCGCTGACCTCACCCGCATGGAAGCTCGCGTGGAGGTGAGCGAGAACGATGTGATTCTCGTCTCGGTGGGCGATACGGCGCGGATTGAAGTGGATGCCTTCCCGGACAAGAAGGTGAATGGTCTGGTCTATGAAATCGCAAACACAGCGTCAACACGGGGACTGGGTACACAGGAAGAGGTCACGAACTTCGAGGTGAAGATTCGCGTGCTCGGCCGCAAGCTCGATCTGCGCCCCGGCATGTCCATGACTGCTGATGTAGAAACCGACACCCGGACTGACGTGCTGGCCGTCCCCATTCAGTCGGTCACCACCCGCGTGCCGAAGATGGAACCGAGCCCGGAGGGTGAGGATGGTCAGAGCGGACAGATCGTGCAGGCCTCCAACAGCGGCCGCACCAAACGGGAGGAGTCCAAGCTTCAGGAGATCGTCTTTGTGGTCGACGAAGGGAAGGCCAAAGCCATGACGGTCAAGCGCGGCATCAGCGATGATTCCTATGTGGAAATCACCGAGGGGGTGGACGAGGGGATGAGTGTGGTGTCCGGAAGCTACCGGGCGATCAATCGGGACCTGGAGGATGGTGCAAAGGTCCGCGTCCAGGAACCCCGCCGGGATCGTCCGCAGGAAGGGCCGCAGGAAGGAGCAGCATCATGAGCGTCATCGAGCTGACCAACATCGTCAAGACCTATGATATGGGTGAGGCAGAGGAAGTGCAGGCCCTCCGTGGCGTGACCATCACCATCGGGAAGAACGAGTACGTGGCGATCATGGGCCCCTCGGGGTCCGGAAAATCCACGCTCATGAACGTCATCGGCTGTCTGGACACGCCAACTTCGGGGCAGTACCTGTTCAACGGCCTCGTGGTTAGCGAGATGAACGACAACCAGCTGGCTCAGATCCGGAACAAAGAGATCGGGTTCGTCTTCCAAACCTTCAACCTCCTGGCGAGGTCGGATTCGCTCCACAATGTCGAGCTCCCGTTGATCTACGGCGGCATCCCTTCGACGGAGCGCCGCCGGCGGGCCAAGGAGACGCTCGAGCATGTCGGGCTGGGAGACCGCTCCCACCACAAGCCCAATGAGCTCTCGGGCGGGCAGCGCCAGCGTGTGGCCATCGCCCGGGCCCTGGTCACTCGGCCCTCGATCATTCTGGCGGACGAGCCCACGGGAAACCTCGACACCAAAACGGGCGAAGAGATCATGATGCTGTTCGAGGAGCTGCACTCCCAGGGCAACACTATCGTCCTGGTGACCCACGAGGCGGACGTGGCCGCCCATGCCCATCGCACCATCCGCCTGAGGGACGGGATGGTCGAGAGTGACGAGCTCGTGACGACGCGGCGCTCGTATACGCAGGCGGCGGCGTCCTGACGCCGCACGCCACTACGGAGGGGGTCCCATGCACCTGCTGGTCGAGCTGAAAGAGGGTATTCTGATCTCGCTGCGCGCGATCCGGGCCAACAAGATGCGCTCGGTGCTGACGACGCTCGGGATCGTGATCGGTATTGTCTCGGTCACTTTGATGGCGACCGCGATTGAAGGAGTCAATCGCGCCTTTGACAAGAGCGCCGCGGCCTTCGGCACCGACGTCCTCTACATCCAGCGCTTCCCGTGGATCTCCAATGAGGACTGGCACACGTTCCGCAACAGGCCAAGGCTGGAAGTCCAGAATGCGGCGGCTATCGAGCGCCAATCGAAGCTCACCGACGCTGTGGCGCCGGTCCTCACCACGCGCCGGCGCCTCACCCAGCGCGATGAATCCATGGAGTCGGCATTCGTTACCGGGACGACCCATCAGTACATGATGGTCTCCGGCGGCACGTTGGCCGAAGGTCGCTTCTTCTCTGCAGAAGAGTCCAACGGGGCCCGCCCCGTTTGTGTCATCGGCGCGACGGTGGCCGAGACACTGTTCCCCCGTCAGGACCCCATCAGCAATGTGATCCGCGTGGCGGGATTTCCTTACACCGTTGTCGGGGTCTTTGAGAAACAAGGAGGCCTCTTCGGCGAGTTCACCACCGACACCCGGGTCTTCGTCCCGATGAACTCCTTCCAGAGCAAGTTCGGCTCTCGGCGCCGGGACGTCACCATCCAGGTGCGCGTGGCGAAGGCTGCCGAGATGGAGGACGCCAAGCTGGAACTTGAGGGCATTATGCGCAAGCTGCGCAGGATTGACCCCGGCAAAGAGAACAACTTCAACATCAACCAGCAGGAGATCCTCACGGCAACGTTCGCGCCGATCAGTCTGGTGATCGCCTCGATCGGGCTCTTCATCACCGGCCTCTCCCTGTTCGTGGGGGGCATCGGGATCATGAACATCATGTTTGTCTCGGTCACCGAACGGACGAAGGAAATCGGCATCCGTAAAGCGATCGGAGCGCGCCGGCGCTCCATCCTTATGCAGTTTCTTGTGGAGGCGGCTGCCCTCTGCCTGATCGGCGGCGTGATCGGCCTGGCGATCGCCTTCCCTCTGAGCCTGATCGTCGATCAAGTGCTCCCCACCGCGATGCCAGTCTCGGTGGTGGCCGTCGCCATCATGATCTCGCTGGTCGTCGGGGTCATTTCAGGGTTTCTGCCGGCCTATCGTGCAGCTCGCATGGATCCGGTGGAGGCGCTGCGCTATGAGTAAGTTTGTCTGGGAGTGGGCAAATCTCCGCGAGAGTGTCGTCATGGCCCTGACGGCTGTGCGGACCAACAAGCTGCGCTCGATTCTCACGCTCCTTGGCGTCGTGGTGGGCGTCTTCTCCATCATCTCGGTGATGACGGCCGTGGGGGTGCTGCGCAACAGCATTGAGGAGGGGATCACACAGCTCGGAGCCAATACCTTCCAGATCCAGAAGTTCCCCGTGGGTATGAGCGGGGGGCACGAGGCGCGCCGGCGCGCCCGCAACCGTAAAGACATCACCTATGAGCAGGCGTTGCTCGTCCGGGACAACGCCACGCTGGCCGAGACGGTCGGTATCGAGGTCTGGAACTTCGGCCGCGTGGTCCGCTGGAAAGGGGAGCGCACCAATCCAAATGTGAGCCTTGCCGGGGAGAACCCTGAAGGGCTGGAAACCAATGACTGGCCCGTCGAGGTCGGCCGGGAACTCTCGAAACAGGACATTGACCTCGCCCAGCCCGTGGTCATCCTGGGGCGGGCGGTCCGCGAAAAGCTCTTCCCTGTCTATGTGGACCCGATCGGCGAGCGCGTGAAGATCGACAACGGGGTCTACACCGTGATCGGCGTCTTCGGCCACAAGGAGACTGCGCTCGGAGGCAACTTCAACAACTTCGCCGTCATTCCGATCACGACCTATTTCCGGGAGTATGGCCGGTACGGGCGGAGCATCAATATCATGGTCAAGGCGAAAAGCCGAGAAGTGCTGGATGAGGCGATCGAACAATGCCGCTTCATCCTCCGGACCGCCCGCAATGTCGCTCCGGCTGATGAGGATGACTTCTCCTGGTTTTCGAACGACTCGCTGGTCAGGGAATTCAACGAGTTCACGCTCTACTTCCGCCTGGGTGTGCTGGTGGTGAGTTCCATCGCCCTCCTGGCTGCAGGAGTGGGGATCATGAACATCATGCTGGTCTCGGTCACCGAACGCACCCGTGAGATCGGCATCCGCAAGGCGATCGGAGCCCAGCGGCGGGCGATCCTCTCGCAGTTCATGGTTGAGGCGGTCATCCTGTGCGAGCTGGGAGGGGTGATCGGGATCGGCCTGGGGATCATCGCCGGGAACGTCGTCGGCATCCTCCTGGAGGTGCCGGCCGTCATTCCGTGGGAGTGGGTCGGCATCGGCATCGGGGTCTGCTCTCTGGTGGGCCTGCTCTTCGGCGTCTATCCGGCATGGAAAGCCGCAATGCTCGACCCGATCGAGGCGCTCCGCTATGAGTAAGGCGGCACTGGAGTGGGCGACCCTCCTGGAGAGTTTCTCCATGGCCCTGGCCGCCGTCCGCGGGAGCAAGCTTCGATCGATCCTCACCCTTCTGGGTGTCGCCGTCGGCGTCTTCTCGATCATCTCCGTGATGACCGCTGTAGGTGTGCTTCGCAACAGCATCGAGGAGGGGCTCACCCAGCTGGGCGCCAACACCTTCCAGATCCAGAAGTACCCGAACTTCTCGGCGGGCCCGCGCGACCGGGCCCGTTTCCGCAACCGCAAAGATATCACCTACGAACAGGCTCTCGCCGTGCGGGACCAGGCCACGCTTGCCGAGGCGGTCGGGATCGAGGCGTGGCGTGGGGGACGCATTGTCTACTGGCGTGACCAGCGCACCGAATCCAACGTCTCTCTGGCCGGGGAAAACATCGAGGGCCTGATCACCAACGACTGGGACGTGGCCGTTGGACGGGGCCTCACGCGTGCGGACGTGGAATATGCACGAAATGTCATCATCCTGGGGACTGCCGTCCGCGCACGCCTGTTCCCTCCCTATGTCGACCCGATCGGCGAACGGGTCCGTGTCGACG
>Ga0209536_100009798_pt1 | contig 14212 bp, 14 predicted proteins | sample DeeMarSeWOR28_12_FD_187461 | JGI IMG/M metagenome (GOLD analysis project Ga0209536, IMG submission 187461) | Marine sediment microbial communities from White Oak River estuary, North Carolina - WOR-2-8_12 (SPAdes) (version 2) | ecosystem: Environmental > Aquatic > Marine > Intertidal zone >...
TCAGGAAGATCCTTACCAGGTCGGGCCATTCAGATGTGGTTACCGGTTCAAATGTATACCAGACAAAGCTGATTATAAATGCTGCCGGATTACATTCGGACGAGATCTCCGCACTGACAATCCCAAGGCTGGACCTGAGGATCATTCCCTTCAGGGGAGAATACATGAAAATCCGGAAAGAAAGGGAATTCCTTGTCAATCACCTGATCTATCCGACACCCGACCCGGATTTTCCCTGGCTGGGCGTTCATTTTACCAGGATGATGAAGGGCACCATCAAAGCAGGGCCCAATGCGGTATTTGCCTTTAAAAAGGAAGGTTACAGGAAATTCGACATATCCCTGGAAGACCTCGGCAGGTCTCTTGGCTGGCCGGGATTTCAGTCCACCCTGATCTGGTACCATGGATTAGGGAAGTCTACACGCGGGAGATCCAACAAATAAGCGATACGGATCGAGAGAGCAGACTGACGGAACTCAAAAGGCAGGTAAGCCTACTAAAGGAAGAAGAAACCCGGCTTGGGCGTTTGTACATCACCGGCAAGATCACCGAAGAAGCTTATGGGCAATTGCACGCAGAGTGGGGTGAGAAGCTCAGGATCAACGAGCTCAATCTAGCCGAGTTGGAACGCGAAGCCAGAGTGCACGTCAGTGACCTTGAGCTTGCTTTGGCTTTGATGACCAAAATGGCTGACCTTTATTCACGCTTGGATAAGAAGCAGAAGGGGACTCTCTTACAAATCCTGCTGAAAAAGATCATCGTAAATGGGGATGGGAAGATTATCGATCACAAACTGAACTCGCCCTTCGTCTACCTACATTCACTTGCAGGTTCTTTGTTTCCCAACGGGAATGATTCAGGAGTTACCCACTATGCGTCTGCAAAGGTAGATGGTTTTCTGGCTGGATTACGTCTCGAGAGGCAAGAAGAGCTTAAAGAACTAAATATTATATAGAGTATTCGCATGGAATAATAATTTTTAAAACTGGAACAATGTGCTCATCGATAATTCGAGTAAACATCTTGACGGCTGAGAAAGCGGTATATCATGCTTTACGTTTTTTGGGCTAGTTCAGGAAAGAACTATTTTTACAATCAGTAGGTGGTGGAGAGCACCTGAATGGCGTATCCAATATTTCCTCCCACATCAAGCCATCAGAAGAAGTTACCGTAAGGGAAAGTTTACTTCCAGGGTAAACACGGAATGTGGATGTATTTCCAAAAAGAGGCTCTTGCGAATTAATTATATAGGGTGGAACACCATTATTGATTTCCAATACAACAGACGCTTTATTTACCTGACCCTTACAGCTGCAATCCAATATTAGAAATGTAACATTTACATCTAACTTGGGTCTTCTCGAATTGGGCTTTCTCCAGCAAATTGAAAAATCTGTATTTGCCCATTGGCTGTCACCCATGCGCTTTGGATGTGTTTGTCGAAATTTTCATCTACGAGAACGCCCCATACATCTGGATATTTCCCAGTCGGTTGAATGTTGAGTTGCATTGCACTCGACATTAGGATTGAGTTTCTAATGTTTGTATATTGTTCTGGAGGCTCTGGTGGTGATTTATCCTTTTTGGAAAAAAAAGAGAACATTGATTACTCCTTTCAAAAATAGAAATTTAAGATGCCCAACGGCTCGCGACATCGTCCCCGTCAGGGGATACCGGCGACTGGTGGGACGAGACTCGCTCCCGAAACGGACAAAATCTAAAGTCAAGAAAAAGGCCACTTTGGCGGTGCGAATCCAGCCGTCCGCGTGCACTCACGCATGAAGGCTTGCTTTCATTTTTCCAGATTGAAGCACCTAACTATGATATAGCGTGTGTTTGGATTTTGAGTAACCCATGAAATTATTACATTTTGGACAAACCTGATTAGTGCTAGTACGTTTATTCCAGCAGTTGCGACAAACAGAATATTTGCACTGGCCAAAATTACCGCCGCATTCAATCATATCTACACAGCAGGTTTTTTTACGGCATTCTGCACATTTAAATTTTTTTCCCTTATCACACCAATTGTAGGGACGATCACAAATTGCACAGTGACCTGCATCGAAAATAGACATGATCTTCTCCTTTCGATGGCTGTTAATTTTTGCCTTTGTTATATTCTCCACTATCAGTATACATTTTTTCGTTTGTGGTGCAATAGTGTTGCCTATCGCAAACCCAATGTGCAATTGATTTACTTTCAATGTCCATTCCCTTTGCCCCCGCCAAACGAGTTATTCAGGCGCCCCGGCTGCAACTTGGGTTGGGCTACCTGACCGATTGCACTCAAGATGCTCCCAACCATACCCGGTTTCTTTCAGTTTTATGCCACCGACATCAATCTCTTTCTCAGCAACTTGTATGCCACCAAGTGCTTCATAAAAATGTCGCGCTGGATTTTCTGATAATACCCAGATGATCATGCTCGTTCTGTGTGTCTCAAGCAGCTTTTCTATTCCTCTCTGTACTAACTTCTTTCCAATCCCCTGGCCGTGATATTCAGGCAAAACATAGAGAATATAGATCTCGCCTTGATTCTTTGAATCTTGTTCTCTCGATGGTCCACAGACCATAATTCCAATAACTAGTTTCTGCTCATTCTCGGCTACAAAGACATAGTTCTCAATCTCGGGCGATTCCCAGAATACTTTGCGCCAATTCGTTTCCACCGATTGATATGTTCGGGCAGCCATCAACTCAGCAGGATAGAAATCCTGGTAAGTCGCTCTACGTGTATCAACATTGACCCTGGCCATTGCAGCGGTATCTTTTTCAGTTGCTTCCCGAATAATAATTTTTCCCATTTTATTGCAAATCACATTTCTGGGCAGCCTAGCCTAATGGTTTGCATTACTTGCTGGTAGGCGTTCGAGATGTCGCAGATATAACAGAAAATGTTTGAGTATTGATTCAACTCCTTTTAACGGGGCGAATCCCACTTGTCGGCTGCACGCTGTGGGCAGCATATAACTATGGCTGCTTGTCATGGCGATGGTGGTCCAAGTTGTTCAAAATTATCTCCACGCAACCCTACCAATAGAACGTCTCCTCCATTAGAGACCCGAATCTCGCCGTAATGGGCATTGCTGTAGTATTTGGCATGCCCCTCTTGAAAGAAAAAGGATTCTGGGCCAATATTTACATCATATTTTCTCTGCCGGTAGCGTAAGAGTAATTCATCTTGTGCAAGCGGTGTCTGCGGATCGTAAATCCTTACATAATGCGCAACGTTATTTTTATCCAATCGAACAACGATATGTCCATCTCGGGCAATATTAGTATCTTCCACTTCCCTGGATATGACATATCTCAGACGCATATAATCTCCCTGGATGAGAGAGCGGGGGTCAACAGGTGCAAGCTCCAGAAGGATTACTTGACTATTTGCTTTCAAATACTCTTTCTGAATAATTAATCCGTTAGCCGCGATTAATACAATTAATGTAAACAATAAAAGTAAATAATTGCGATTTTTCATGCTGTACCTCCACGCGAATAGCGGAGCAAAAAGTACCGTAGAAGAAACATAATGACACCAGTACCCATCAAGGCAAATGACTTAACCAACAGTGTCCATTCAAGTGAATAATACAACGCGCCCAAATAAAACACCAAGAACACACTTGCCAGTCCGATCAACAGACGGTTATTTCGCCAGAAGCCAAGCAACAGAACGATCAATGCACTCAGGATACCAGGCATTCTAGTGGCCGGAATGAATAAAACTATACATCCTGCTAATAACCAGGGAACTGCGCCGCTGCGAAGACCAAGTCCTAAACCTTTTACGATTCGTAACATCAGGAATATCAGAGTGGCTGATAACAACAGGGATGTAACCCACCAGTGGATTTCGAAAACATCCGATAGGGGCAATATCAGTAATCCCAACAAGAAAACAGCAATGCCAATATTTATTGGCCGAAGCAAGTTTTCCAGTCCTGCCACTACCAGGTGATTCTCCCAGTAATGGAACGCTACAATCCCAGCCCCAAGTGCAAAGACGAAGAAATGGATAGCTCCTTCTAATACATCCAGATCCAAAAATATGGCTAGAATTCCCCCCAGAATCACCAATGTCGAAATTACCCGATGTAGCCCTGAATTGTAAGACCACAGCAAGACGAGTTCCAGTATGATCAAACCCAATGCAGTTGGGATTATTCCGTAATCCAGAATACTGTATAACCCAATGAGGACTAATATTTGTCCTGCCAGGCTGATCGCTAGTCCGAGTTGCCCAAGAAAGGGATTTCGAGGCCCCAAACGATTTATTCCCACTGCAATAGCACAAAATACCAGCCCAACGATAAATCCGATCTCTTCATTCTGGAGAATGTCAGCTATGAACAAAAAGGCAATGAAAAGGATGGCTGCAATCCATGCACTTAAGCCAATGAAAAAACGCACATACCACGGTGATTCTGATTTTTCCTCTTTAGACACCATATCTGAAACCGTGCTTTCATAATCATCAGGAAGTGAATACCCTTCATCATTTAATTTTTCCAATGTATCTTGTAAAGTCAGTTGCTTGTTCATGAGTTTTGTGCCTCCCACGACTTCGACACCTTGCGCAGCCATGTAACTACCAAAGCAGCTTGTCCAATAAACATTCCACTCAATATGCAAAGCAAGAGTTCGTCTAAGCTCTCTAGCACATCGAATACCCAGATATTAAAGGTGACAATTAGACTAAAGGCACAAATTGTCAGCATGAACAGGTCGAGTATTTTTTGCGAATACACATAAAGAACAACTAAACTGATAACAAAATAAATAACAGGCATCAAGTTTAGCCAGGGATCGTTACTCCTTTCCCGGGCTGAGGAAAAGATTAAAGTGATTGTTGGTATTACCAATACGGCAAAGGTTGGCAATGACAACAGCCGGGGAGTCCAGCGACTCTGCAGCCATTCGGTTCCTCGGGCATGCGCAATTTCCCAAATCAGAATTGCACCTCCATCCAATAGAAACAGGCTCAAGAACAAGTTATTATTTATTTCTCCAATAATTTGGGACCAGTAAAACGGTAGTGCTAAATTGAATAGCAATATCCAAAGAAACCATAGTGGGGTGAACTTGCTGATTAATACCCAACCGGTGATCAACAATGCCCAGGTCAAGAATAGCTGATACGAATCTGCCCCGGTTTGATAAACTTGTCCGAAAACGGCTATCAGCGCACCTACCAGCAATCCTGATACCGCCAGAGCAATTTTTCCGGAAAGTTTATCCAGGTTGAGCCAAACTACTAACCCAATTGAAACCACCATTGCTATTTCTAGCAAACCCAGTTTAAAAAAACGGTGCATATTAGCCCAGTTAAAGGCGAAGAAAAAGTAGATCCCACTGACAGTGAAGCCCGCTCCCAATATCAAGAGTACTATGCTTAGAAAACGCTCCCACTTCTCCCTGTCAGGTGTGTGGTTGATGATTTTTAATCCTCGTTCCAGAGCTTCGGCACTCAATAAGTCTCTCTGTGCTAGATGGCGCAATTGGTTTGCCGTAGGGAGAGATTCTAGTGGATTTCTATTGTGTTCCATAATTCTTCCTCACACTTTCCGATTTGCTGTTGCTGCCCAACGAGACTGTCGAAATACTTAAATTAAGCTACGTTCATGTGAGATACCAATAAAGAGATGAAACTCAATAATCAATACCCCCGTTGCATGAATTAAATATACAATATTTTAATGAAATTTCAATTTTAGGAATTTTTTCACAAAAAGCATGTTGAGCCGTCCAATCCGTGCATTAGTGTTTGATCACGACATCTAACAACACAACCAATTGCCATTTGTCACAATTGACGCAAACGGGCAAGATTTTTCTATCAAGATATGCGTTATCAAAAATAAACATGAACGATTGCTCTTTGATTTTGAAGGCATTAACATCCCTGTATAAATCTTCCACAAAAGCAACGCCACAGAGCACCTACCAAATCAACCTTCAATATATCTGCTCAGACAGTTTCTAGCTTTTCCCCATATTTTATTGATTGAAACATCACGGAAAACAGTGAAAATCACGGCAAAGAATGGTCAATAACTTCTTAGTTGTCACACACAAGAAAACGTTTAGAAACTCTCGGATTGATTCCCTGCACAACATTGAACTGATTTCCTATGCAAGAGACCTATGCCAGAAAATTGATACACAAATATGTCTCTCACCATTGTTGAAAGTGAGATATAAGTCCCCCATAAATTTTTACAACGAAGAAAGATCTTTACTTCTGGAAGTAGAACCTTCCAAAGGCAATCGCAAAAGCTGCCAGGATCACGGCATTAAGCCATCCAAGCACCGGGAACCCTGCGATAAGCAGAGCATACAGCATTACCAGCGTACCAAGGACCGTCCAGACCAACTCCATGACAACCACAATCCGGACACTTTCCCAGTTGGTTTCTTTGTATGCCAGCCAGGAGCTCACAGCAAATCCCAGCATTGCGGCACCCAGAAGCCGATAGATGTCTGGCTCCTGTACATTCAAGCCGTAAACGTTTCCAACAGCAACCGGGATTAGTAGGAAACCAAGGCCAAATAGAAGCGCGACGATGAAGTGGATCAGGAAAGTGGATTTCAACCCCTGAGATAGTTGAGTGTTCATGTTTGTACCCTCCATATCTCGTTACAAACGTTGACACAGGCTCATTTATCTTCACAAACCGCGTCTCTTATCCGACAACGGACCGGCCTACCACTCAGCGGACCTGGCAAAGTTTCTCCGGGAGCGACGCATCAAGCATATTCATGGCGCTCCCTATCACCCCATGACACAGGGCAAGATCGAGCGCTGGCATCGTTCCATGAAAAATGTGGTCAAACTTCAGAATTACTACTCTCCTTCAGAGTTGGAACGGGCGATCACAGAATGGGTGGCATACTACAACAACCAGCGTTATCACGAGGCGCTGGAAAATGTCACCCCTGCAGATGTTTATTTTGGAAGAGATAAGGAGGTGATCAAGAAACGAAACAAACTCAAAGAACAGACTATGATTTTACGTCGCCAACAGCACCTACAAATCGTGGGTGTATAATCCGATCAGCGAGGCAAAAGTCTCCATAAAGAATCAGCCCCTTGTGTCCGAATATAGTTGAGGACGTACAGCGGACTTCAGTCAGCGTATGCTTGCAACCCTGGAAAACCCTTCTGAAGAGGTCAAGAGAGATGTGATCCGGTTACTGGTGGACCATATTGTCGTCGATGAGGACGCCATTATCATTCACCATATTGTGCCAATTACAGAGAATGGGCGATTGAGTCTTAAGCATACTACGCTTTGAACAAAGGGGAAATTAGATGAATTGCCCGATTTCGCTCTCGATATTTAGTATAAGAATGGTTCGAGTTCCACATCTAAATTGACTCTCATATGTAGGAAAACAAAGGTTATCAGATGTGAAGTAGTTCGAATCTCTGTGAGGGATTGATTGCATGAAGTAACCGCCCAATATACTCAATATCAAAAGTAGTTTTCATGCAATAGGAAAATTTTTTTATTTAGTTTGCTTGTTAATGGTCTGCTTTTATTGTATGATAAATACAGGTTCAATTGGTACAGGGATATACTTTTTAGCGGTTGGAAATCAGAAACACACTTCTTTCTATTTGCATTCCAACGGAGTTTTCTCTTCTCCATACCTATCAGATTGGGTTAGATGCCAAAATTAAAGGCTCAATTACTTGGGGGCTTTCGAGTTATCCTGGATCAGCAGGATATCAGTGGTTCGTTTTCCGAACGCCTCAAACTTTTGCTGACCTACTTATTGCTGAACCCCGAATCTTTAATACATCGAAAACACATCGCCTTTATCTTTTGGCCTGATACACCCGAATCGCAAGCCCGGACAAACCTGCGCAATTTACTCCACATTCTTCGAAAGTCTCTGCAAGAAGCGGAGACTTTCTTTGAGGTTGATTCGCAATTTATCAAATGGCGAGACAATGCAACAATTAGCCTGGATGTTCAGGATTTTAGAGAATCCATATCCGCTGCTGAAACCTGCGAAAGCAACCGGGAACGCATCTTCTACTTGCAACAAGCTATGCATCGTTATCGTGGCGAATTGCTACCGGAACTTTATGAGGAGTGGCTGTTGAAACAACGCGAGGAATTGCACCAGTCGTTTGTCAATGGCCTGTTTACACTGGGTGCTCTATTAGAGGATGAGCGTCAGTATCCAGAAGCCATTCAGGCGATGAATCGCTTGATACGGAGCGATCCCTTAAATGAGCTTGCATATCAACATTCCATGCGTTTTCATGCCCTCAACAACGATCGACCTGGTGCTTTGAAAGTTTTTCATGCCTGCTCAACTGCCCTAAGGCATGAGCTTGATGTAGAACCTTCGGAAGAAACACAATCCTATTACAAACAAATCCTGCAATTGGATAAGACAACGGCGGCAACTACAACAAAGATATACTCTTTTGACACAAAAGTATTAGTGGGGAGACAGTTGGAGTGGGGACAGCTTCGAAAAGCATGGCAGGCAACTATACAAGGCAAACCAGGCGCGGTGCTGATCCTGGGAGAGGCTGGTGTGGGGAAAACTCGCCTGGCAAATGAATTAGCGCAATGGACCCGCCGTCAGGGTATCTATACCGCTTTTACGCAGTGCTATCCTGGCGAGGGTGAATTGCCCTATGCCCCAGTCGTCACCTGGCTACGCATCCCTGAGATCGAAAAAGAAATTTCCGATCTTGATCCTTTGTGGCAGGATGAACTTGCGCGCTTATTGCCGGAATATAAAACATCACAGTCTGACACATCTCGAAGTGAAGTGGATCAAAAATGGCAACGGCGACGTCTATTTGAGGCTATCGCCAAAGGGATATTAGGAAATCGAAAACCGCGATTATTGATCCTGGATGATGCCCAATGGAGCGATCAAGATACGTTGGATTTTATCCATTACCTGTTGCACTATGATAAGACTGCTCCAGTGTTGATCATTCTAACGGCTCGAACTGAGGAGCTAACACCCACAAATCCAGTTAACCAGTTACGTGTTCTGCTTCAATCTAAAGGAAATCTTCAAGAAATAGAACTGGGCTCCCTGACAAAAGACGAAATCCGCGAGTTGGTTACAGACTTAACACGCAATAATGTTCAAGAAAAGATTGTAGATCGCCTGTACTCAGAATCTGAAGGCAACCCGCTTTTTGTTGTGGAAATGCTGCGGTCAGGGAAAAACTCGATCCCCGAATCTCTCCCTGTAACTATCCGTTCTTTGCTCGATTATCGCCTAAATCAACTTTCTCCCTCGGCAAGCGATTTAGCAGGTATTGCCTCCGCAATCGGGCGCGAGTTCAGCTATCATTTATTGGAAGCAGCTTGCGGGCTGGATGTGGATGCGCTGGTACATGGTCTGGATGAGTTGTGGCTACGCAGGATCGTCCAAAATCAGCAAGGAGATAATTACAACTTCACACATGGCAAATTGCGAGATACAGCCTATGAAGCCCTGAGTGATGCCCGTCGCCGGCTCAATCATCGGAGAATTGCGGATGCTTTGATTTCGAATTCCAGGGAAGAAAGTAGTGTAACAGCCAGACACTTTGAACTTGCCGGGCAGTACGATCGAGCGATCGAATGGTATATCAAAGCCGCACAGGCATCGAGGCAAGTGTTCGCAAATCAGGTTGCAAAGTCTTATTTAGAACAAGCGCTTTCTCTGATTCCAGAGAATCAGGAATGGGATGAGGAACGAACAAGGAAAGCCATAGAAATCAGGGAAACTCTGGGCGATATTTGTGAAATTATTGGTGACCGCGAAGTAGCACTGGAAATCTATTCCAAAGCCTTAGAGCAGGTAGCTGAAGATGACAATCTAAATAAAGCACACTTGCTCGGAAAGATCGCCAAAGTCCAGGCAGCCAAATTCGGTTATGAACACGCGGATGAAAAATTTATGCGGGCTGTGAAAACGTTGGGTGACCCACCAGACGAGAGCAATGTTGACTGGTGGCGAGTCTGGCTTGATATCCAGTTCGAGCGCGTCTGGATGTTTTACAACCTGGCAGATGTCGAAAGGATGGAAGCGACTCTGGAGTACCTTCTGCCTGTTATTGAACGTCTAAATGCCCGAGACAAACTTATCGCCTACAAATTCAATCTTGTCGGGTTGCATTGCCGGCGTGACCGTTATAGGTTAGATGGAAGTACCAAACAGCTTTCCCGCGAAACGCTAAGGCTTTGTGGAGAACTCAACAATTCTGAGTATCTGGTACGGGCCACAACTGGATATGGTATGGTCTGTCTATGGTGTGGGGACTTAGAAAATGCGAGGCATTACCTCGAGAACGGCCTGAAACTTGCAGAACAAGCCGGAGATGTAATCAACCAAATCATCGGTCTCACCTATTTAGCTGTTACGAACCGTTTGCGATTCAATCCTGATGCCTGCCAAACCTATGCCGAACGGGCGCTGATCCTGTGCGAAGGGGAGGATGAGCCAACCTACGCAGCTTCAGCCCGAGCTAATCTTGGCTGGGTTGCCTGGAGAAAAGGGAAAATGTATCAGGCCAGGGAATTAAGTTTGAAAGCTATTGAAGAGTGGTCAGAATATTATCCCTTCAGGTGGCTGGCCTTATGGACTTTAATGGATATCAATCTGCAAGATGGACAAATTGTAAAAGCCATTGAACACGCACGACAAATCATCGATTCACGTCAACAAGCTTTACCAGAAGAAGGGGGAAATAAGTTGACCAATCTGGTAAAAACCTTCGAACAAGGGAACACAACACAAAGTCAAGCAATTCTTTTAGAAACCATAAACTGGGCAAAAGAAACTCATTATTTGTAGATTCGTTGGTAGACGAAACGCTTTTGAAACGCTTCATGAGTAGACTGAGATTACATATCCAATCTCAACTCTACGGAGGTTCTCATGAAAGGTTTACGTATCGTTCTTTTAGTCCAGGCTGTCTACCTGCTGATCTTGGGGTTGATGTTCCTGTTCGCGCCCGCAGCAGCAGAAGGGGCCTTCCAGATCTCACTGCCGGACCCAGCGCTTACGCCGCTTTACGGCCAGGTGGTGTTGACTATTGCTCTGATAGCTTACCTTGTTGCTTCAGACATGGAAAAACACATCAAACTGGTGTGGGCGTTCATCTTCGAGCAGATCGGCCACATCTTGGTTTTCGGGTACCAGGTGGGCACCGGAATCGCCACCTTTGCTCAAGTAGGACCGCCGCTGGTCATCGCGGTCATTTTCCTGGTGCTTTTCGTGGTCTTCTACCGCAAAGCCACTTCTTAATGTCTGGGCGCAAAGAAAACTCGCAGAGTGAATACGAAAAGCTTGGCACCCAAGCACAGACGTTCACTCTGCGAATCTGGGTAATGAATCAAAAAGACGCTACCCTCGAATGGCGTGGACGCATCCAACACATCCAGAGCGGCGAGGTGCAATACTGCCAAAGTTGGGATGTTTTTATTACCTATGTAGAGGAGGTGCTTCGAAACCCATCTAGTATCTAACAATATGTTCCCGTATACAAAATATGTTTTTAACCACGGCACCCTGGTAGCGATCATTAACCTTGTTTAGCAATTTTGAAGGAGATATAAATATGAACGAACACATGGGACGTAACGAAACCACCGATTTGATCACGCGCTACTTCAAGGCCCTGAAAAGTGGCAATTTCAGTGATAACCTGTTCACACCTGACGTTACGCTTTTTACGCCGTTTATGGAAACCCCTGTCACTGGCAAGGATGCAGTCACAGGGGCGCTTAAGGAAATATCCCAAGGTGTTGAAGATATCAAAATCCTGCGTTTTGTGGTTGAGAGCGAATTCGCCTGTGCCATCATCGAATTCAAGAGTAAAAATGGCGTCACCGTGGATATGTGCGACGCTTATCGAATCTCGAATGGCAAACTTGCTGAAATGCGCCCCTACTTCGATCCACGTCCCTTGATGGGGGATGGATAGGTTGGGATAAGCATGAAAGTTTTTCTCACAGGTGGCACTGGCTTCATTGGTCAGCGCCTGGTACAAACCCTCATCCAACGCGGATGGGAAGTGATAGCCCTGGTTCGCAACTTAGAAAGTGTTGAAGCAAAAGCAATTCAAGCAATGGGGGCAGAGCTTGTTCAAGGTGATGTGACCGACCGAGAATCATTGCGCCAAGCCATGACAAAAACAGACGCTTTGATCCATAATGCCGGCTGGTATGAGCTTGGAATCCCAAAGTCTGAACAAGACGAAATGCGAATGATCAATGTACAAGGTACAAAGAACACGCTTGAGTTGGCAATCGAATTTGGTATCCCAAAAATTGTCTATGTCTCGTCAATTGCATTCTATGGTGATACAGGCAACGTGATCGCTGATGAAACCTTCCAACGAATTGCGCCTCCTAGAAATTTATACGAGCAAACCAAGGCAGAAGCGCATGAAGTCGCAGTACAATTCCAGCAGGAGGGCGCGCCTATAATTATTGCATGCCCATCCCCAGTTATTGGGCCAGGAGATCATACAGGAGCAGGCTATCTCGCTCGCATGTATGTGCGTGGTTGGTTACCTCCAATCCTTTTTGGAGCAAATTATTCACGGGCAAATGTGCACGTGAACGATGCAGCAGAAGGCATTGTGAGGTGCCTTGAAAGTGGAAGATTTGGTGAATCGTACATCTTGAGCTGCGGCATGATGAAATATCGAGAGATGATCGATTTATGGAAACAGACACCGGGTGGTATGAAATTGACACTTTTCTATATGCCAGATTGGTTGGGAATGTTATTCAATCTGATTGCTGAACCTATCGAGAGACTTTTTGGTTTGCCAATCGTTTTTTCTAGGGAATTTGCGTTGACAACCTTTGGAAGCTGGAGTTTTTCAGGTGCCAAAGCAGAGCGTGAACTGGGAATGCAATTTCGCAGCCCTGAGCAAGCCTGGCTTGACACGTTGGATGTAGAACGCGCGATAGCAAAAAAGAAAAACCTGAAAAGTTACTCCTGATATGAGCTTTATGAACAGGGCACGTAAGAACGTAAAGCGACTTCTTCCATGGAAAGGAGATGAAAATGAGTATAGAAACTCCCAATACTTTACAAGAAGTACCAACTGATGGGTCCGCGGTTTTCCCCATCGTAGATGGAAATATTCCACCTACCTTCCAGGAGGATCTTGAAGCAGCGCTGAAAACACTAAATGAGAATAAAAACATCTGGGCCACAATGAAACTCGAAGATCGAATTGCCCTTCTCGATCAAATCAAACTTGACCTGGTCAAGGTGTCAGATTTGTGGATGTATAAAACATTTGAAGCCAAAGGGATAACCTCAAATCCTTTCGGACAGACAGAGGAAAGGGTTATTTTTGCTTCTCTGTTCAGAATGTTACGTGTCCTACGGAAATCGTTGTTTGATATTCAGAAATATGGTAGCCCAAAAATTCCGGGATCGATACAATTAGCTCCAAACGGGCAGGTTATTGTACCTGTCTTTCCTCAATCTCTTAAAGACCAGATTTTTTACCAGGGTGTAAGTGGTGAAGTATGGATGCAACCGGGTATCACCAAAGATGACGTGGAGAGTAACCAGGCAAAAAGCTACCGTAAAAGTCATAACACAGGAAAAATCGTAACTGTCTTGGGAGCAGGAAATTTAGGATTGCTTCCATTTGGGGATTTGCTACATAAGCTCTTTGTTGAAAAAAAGGTTGTGATTCTAAAGATGAACCCTGTGAATGATTATTTAGGGCCGTTACTTGCAGAAGGCTTTGCCACTTTGGTAGAGGGTGGTTTCCTGAAGGTTGTCTATGGTGGGGCAGATGTAGGTACATACTTATGTAATCATTCAACAGTCGATGAAATTCATATCACCGGATCAGATAAAACTTTCGATGCCATTTTATTTGGAACTGGTCCCGAGGCAGCAACCAGAAAAAAGAATGCAGAACCATTGCTGGACAAATCCGTCACTGGGGAATTAGGAAACATCACCCCGGTGATTGTTGTACCAGGGGAATGGAGCGACGAAGACATACAACTACAAGCAGCGCGCATTGCTTCATGGCTGGCTTACAATGCCGGGTGTAACTGTCTGACTCCTCGTATGGTAATTCAGCACAAAGAATGGGGGTATCGGGATCGGCTGGTAGAAGCAATTGGGGATGCCTTCGACAAAATACCTACTCGCGAAGCATACTATCCGGGGGCAGAGCAACGTCACAATTCCATAC
>Ga0209536_100009799_pt1 | contig 14211 bp, 9 predicted proteins | sample DeeMarSeWOR28_12_FD_187461 | JGI IMG/M metagenome (GOLD analysis project Ga0209536, IMG submission 187461) | Marine sediment microbial communities from White Oak River estuary, North Carolina - WOR-2-8_12 (SPAdes) (version 2) | ecosystem: Environmental > Aquatic > Marine > Intertidal zone >...
GGGCCGGGCAAATCGGCCATGATGGCCACCCGTTTTTCGACAGCCTTGGATGCAGCGCGAATTTTTTGAATGGTTTCCGCGTGGCTTTCAAAATCACCGTGAGAGAAATTAAGCCGCGCGATATTCATGCCGGCCCGGATCATTCTTTCCAAAACCTCCGGCGAATCCGAAGCCGGGCCGATGGTGCAGACAATTTTGGTTTTATTGGCAGGGAAGGGCATAGGTCATTTCTCCTCATAAAATCAGAAGACAGATGACAGAAAACGGAAGACAGAAAACTGTGATTTTATCGCAGATGAAATTTTGATTGATCTATGTATTTTTGGAATTCTGTCTTCTCACGCATTCACTCTGACCTCTGGCTTCTGACCTCTGTCTTCTGTGAAAATAATGGTGTAACCAAATTAGAAACTATTGCTCCGGCAGACCCAAATATTGCAAAATCCCAATTTTATATTTTTCCTTGAACGCCTTATCGATTTTCTGAATGGGATTAGCGCCTAAAAATTCCAATAAATTGAACAATTTTTCTTTGCGTTCGTTTTCATCGGATATGCTTTTTAAACCGATGATGTCCTCTTCGATTTCAAAATATTTTAGCTTATCATCGAGCGGCAGTTGCCAGAACAGCAAAAAGCCCCTATCGGGGAAATCGACCTCCAGCAGATTATAGCAATACTGCATCACATTTTTTTCCAAGCGCTCACGAAGTTTAATCATCTTTTCTTTTTCCGGTTCGATATTCTCCTTTTTAAACGGTTTGCCAAACACCTCAAAATACATCTTGATCTTGGGTTCGGTACCGGACGGCCGCACAGTTACCCGCAGGCTGGTTGTATCCGGCGTATTGTCCATATGGTAAACGAGCATATTGCGGGCCGATGTGTCGGTGGGCGACAGATGGGGCTGCGGTTCACCGTCCCGACGATCAATTTTTTGCTGGACACTGAAGTCTCCAAAAGCATCGATGCGGGTCTCCCGCAGGTGGTTCATAATCATCAATATTTGTTCCATGCCCTTAGCGCCCAACAACCTGATTTCTGTTAAGTAGTTGTGACAATAGCCGTAGCGGGCATAGATGTCGTCCAGATCATCCAGAAGCGTTTTATTGTTGTTTTTAAGTTCGGCGGCATGTTCGCCCAACCATATCGCCGCACAGGCGGCATCTTTATCCCGGGCGTAATTGCCCGTCAAATAGCCGTGGCTCTCTTCGGTACCCATAATAAATTTATCGATTTGATTGTCGGCTTCAATTTTGTTCATGAGGTCACCGATATATTTAAATCCGACGAGCAAATCGCCGATACAACGGATACCATTATCAGTCGCTATTTTTTGAATTAATGAAGTGGTGACATCGGTTTTGATGATCACATTATCCGGATTGAGGCGACCCTGCGCTTTAATTTTTGAAATGGCATATTGGGAAAGAATGACGCCGATTTCATTGCCGCTTAAAAAGCGCCAGTCGCCGTTGTGTTTAAGCATCACACCGATTCGATCCGCATCCGGATCAGTGCTGAGCAAAATGTCGGCATCCATTTCTTTGGCAAACGGCAGCGAGTGGTCAAAGGATTCAACCACTTCCGGATTGGGTATGTTGAAGGTGACGTTTTCAAAGGCACCACTTAAATTGGAGGTTGCCGGATCGAGGGTAACATCGAAACCCAGTTTTTTGAGGATCGGATAAACCGATGTTAAGCCGGTTCCATGCAGGGGAGAATAGACCATTTTTAAGTTGCGTTCTTTAGAGAGCGATACCGGGCACACTGCCGAATAGTAGGCCTCATCAATTTCTTCTCCAACGATTTCGATGAGCCCTTGTTTTTTAGCGTGGTCAAACGACAGAGTTTTGATTTTTTTGACATTCTGGGTGACCTCATCCACCAGGTTCTGATCATCAGGCGGTATGAGCTGACCGCCATACTGATCATAGACCTTTTTACCGTTGTCGGTCGGCAGATTATGGCTGGCACTGAACATATCGCCGGAAGCAGCGTTTAGATGGCGGATGGTAAAAGACAGCTGGGGCGTGCTGCGCGTCCCATCGTACATATACACTTTGATCTGATTGGCGGCATAAACCTCAGCCGCAGCAATGGCGAGCTGGCGACCGTCCAAATCCGTGACCGGATTGGGGGCCGAATCGTCATAGATTCCTTTTTGGACGTATTTTCTGACATCGTAGGTCAGAACAACACCGCGTTGTTTGGCTTCATCGCCAAACATTTTCATCAGGTACTGGGAATGGCCCTGGGCGGAGGCCTGGATGGTCCAGGTATTGATGCGGTTGGGACCGATACCGACGAGCCCCCGCCGGCCACCGGTACCAAAGGGGATGACCTGGTAAAACGCATCCAGCAAGAAATTCCAGCGTTTGTTTTCGATTAAATATTGGATCTGGTGAACATATTCGCTAAACATCGGATCGCTTAACCAGACCTCCAGCCATTTAAGCGCAGCGTCGACATACTTTTTTGAAACATCCAGGGTACTGAAACCGTCTTTTGCTTTTGTCAATAAGGTATTCGCATTCATTTATCGCATTCCTTTAACCATATTTTATTGAAGAATCAGCGTGCTAAAGCCATCTGGAGTACTGGAGTGTTGCAAATTTGTCAATACTGCAATCCAGCCTTCGTAGCCGAAGCTACTTCGGCGGAGTAGGCTACTCCATTACTCCAGTTTCTAATAGATAATGTTTTCCCTTTATCTTTTTTCTTCAAGCCACAAATACTGATAAGGGTTCAGCTGAATGGCCGTCGTGTCGATACCCTCACCGGTCACTAGATCCACCATCGGTCCATTTGCTGCGCCGGCGGGCAGGGAAACCGATACAGATTGAGATGATATGTTTGTAAGGGCAACAATCGTTTGATCCTGACTATAGCGTTTGATTCCGAATACTTTTGGAGCGGTATCCAGAATTTCAAATCCGGCATTGGGGTGGAAGGCACTCTGTTTTTTACGAATCTTGATTAAATTCAGATAGGGGAAAAAGACCCGGGCCCGAAACGATTCAGGATTATTTAGTTCTGAGATCAGTTTTTCAACCTGAAGTTTTTCGCGATTGACGGTCCGGGCTCGGCCGGTCTCTTGAACGCCCTCCACCCAGTTGCGGGAGCCCAGCAGACTGTGGATATAGGTGGCCGGTACACCCGGCAGGGCATATTGAATGGACTGGGAGGCCAGAAACTTGTCAGCCAGGGTCGAGGATGTATCGCCCAGGATGGCATCCACGTAAGTGATATTCAATTCATAAGGGCTATCCGTACCGTCGGGATTTCGCTTATAAGAGACCTGACCGTCATTGGATTTTACAATCTCGATCAATTTTTCGATTTCACTGGGTTCCAGGATACCTTCCAGCGGGCGCACGCCGATGCCGTCATGGGAAGCGGTAAAATTAAAAAGCGTATTATCTGTCGATGCCAGGTGCAGCCCCTTGGCCCACTCGGAAAGGATAGTGGCATCTTCAGTGACAAAGGAATAAAACAGCAACGGCGGCAGGGTAAAATTATAGACCATCTGGGCCTCATCGCGACCGTCGCCAAAGTAACTGATATTTTCAGTATGCGGGACATTGGTTTCGGTTAAAATGATGACATCCGGTGCCACCTGGTCCAGGGCCGCCCGGAACAATTTGACCATTTCATGGGTTTGAGGCAGGTGAATGCAGTTGGTGCCGATTTCCTTCCACAAATAAGCGATGGCATCCAGCCTTAAGATAGTGGCGCCCTGATCGGCATAAAACAACAGCACATCGATCATTTTTGCGAGCACATCCAGGCTTTTAAAATTAAAATCGATTTGATCGGCACTGAATGTGGTCCAGATATGCACCGTTTGCCCGTCATTTTTTTTGTATTCCGATAAAAGCGGTAAGGATCGGGGCCGGGTAACCATGGACAGATCAGTTGCGGGATCCACCTCTATGGCAAATTCTTCAAATCCTTTTTGGTCTGCCAGGTAGTTCTGAAACCACTGCCCCTTTGAGGAGAAATGATTGACGACATAATCAAACATCAGCTCGAAGTCCTGGCCGATGGCCGCAACCTCCTGCCAGGTGCCCAGGGCGGGATCGATCTCTAAAAAGTCCATGACCGAAAAGCCATCATCCGAAGAGTACGGGAAAAAGGGCAGAAAATGAATATTGGAAATGGCGCCCTTCAAGTATTGATTGGCAAAGGCATGCAAAGTGGCCAGCGGCGCTTCACCGTCTTTTTTCAGAGAGTCGCCATAGGTGATCAGAACCACGTCTTCCTGGGAAAAATAGGATGTTTTTTTTCTTTTATTGGCACCATACTTTTGAATGATGGGTGCAATGCGTTCCAGGGCAAGCGCGGCGTTCTGTTCCCCGTATATTTTAATCAGCACATCTTTTACTTTTTCCATACTGGCCTCATTTCTCATTAATTTTCATGCGAAATTCAGGTATTAATTTTCATGCAATTTTAGCATTCATCCGGCGCCAGCCAGTTGTGGGCGACCATATAGTTTCTAAGCGCCTGTTGTAAAACTGTGTATGAAAAATACTTTTTGGCCAGCTCATAATCATGGTCGACTATCTCCTGACGAAGTTGGGGGTTGTCCAGTATCTGTTCGGTCATCTCCACCGCTTTATCGGTGACGTAACCATCAATTTCAATTACTTTAAACCCCTTGGGTTTAATATCTTTGATATAAATGGAATACGTATTTACGACGATCGGTTTTTTAAAGTACAGCGTCTCCAAGAAGGCGTTGCCGAATCCCTCAAACGTCGACGGATAAGTGACCAGATCCGCATAGGGGTAAATGTCTTCCAGGGTATAAATTTTGCGGCCATCCGGAGTGGTGCCTCTTTCCTCATCGATAATGTCGTCTACGAAAATAGTGTTGACCTTCATCAGTTTGGAGTATTCCTTCAGCCTCTGCTCATAATCCCAACCTTCATCACCGGAGGCATGCGAGATCACCAGTTTGGCTTTGCGGCCCAATCGGTGCACCAACTCGATGGCATGCTCGATGCCCTTGCGCTGAACCACACGGGTAGGCTGTAGGATAAAGAGCTCGTCGTCCTCGATACCTAAGGCCTGCCGGACATCGAAGGTGTATTCATCCGGTGGCGGCGGCGGATTGTCAAAATCCATGACGTTATGGATGACATGAGCGGAGATGCCGGTGCGCAAACTCAGCTGGTCATCCGCCACCGAGTTGATGACCACATGCTCGATGGAGGGCAACACCGGAGGGAATGCCATTCTTAAATAATCCGAGACAGAATTGACCATAAAGCGGTCCCGCTCCCAGTAAAAATCGTGATGGTGTGCGATGGTGGGAATATGAGTTTCGGCAATAAATTCGGTCAATGCAATGCCCAAGGGGATATTCATCGGGATGGTCAGTGCGTTTTGCGGAATAATCAGATCGATGTCGAATTTTTTGACAAATTCATACAGGTGGTCTTTTAGCATGATGGCCAGTTGATATATTTTTTTAGAGAGCGCTCGCTCGCGAGTTGTGACACCAAAAACCTTGTTGTGAATCGATCTTATTTCGGGATGGGTAAAATGGGCTTCTTCGACCAGATAAGATCGCTCCGGCGGCCGGTCCAACTCTCCGGCAAAATAGTAACTCGTCCAGCCAAACTTTTTAAAGATATTCGCCCATTTTTCGAGCTCCAGCGACACCCCATCGGTGCCGGCAATGCGCGTTGAAATAAAACCGACATTGTTGACCCGGTCTCCAACTGTAGCAATCGCCATCAGTCCCTCCGCTCTATTCTTACCGCGTATTCGAGTTTAATTCGTATTTTGCCGTACCTGCTTTGAATTTTTCGAGAATTGTTTGTAAGGCTTTCAATTTTGTTCGAGGGCACGGCGAAAATCAGCTCGAAAACGGAGCGTACACGCCAGTACGCGAGTATTTGGAGCTGATTTTTAACACAGCCATCGGGCAAAAAAGGGGAAGTCTTACAAACAATTCTAGGCTTTGTTAGCGCTGCCCAGTACCCGCTCATTTTTATATTTGACCATTTTGATAAGCGCGTCCCGCGCCGGCCCCAGGTATTTGCGGGGATCGAACTCGGCCGGGTTTTCGGCAAACACCTTGCGGATGGCCGCGGTCATGGCCAGCCGGCCGTCACTGTCAATATTGATCTTGCAGACCGCCGAGGCGGCCGCTTTTCGCAACTGCGCTTCAGGAATACCGACAGCGTCTTCCATTTTACCGCCAAACGTGTTGATCATTTTCACATATTCCGGCTCCACCGATGAAGCCCCGTGCAGCACAATCGGAAATCCCGGCACCCGCTTTTCGATCTCTTCCAAAATATCAAATCGAAGCGGCGGGACTTCTTCACCGGGTTTGACCTTAAATTTGTGCGCGCCGTGGGATGTGCCGATGGAGATCGCCAGGCTGTCTACCCCGGTTTTTTCAACAAACGCTTCGACCTCCTCCGGTTTGGTATAATGCGAGACTTCATGGGAGACTTCATCTTCCACTCCGGCCAAAACCCCCAGCTCACCTTCCACGGTCACATCGCGCTCATGGGCATATTCAACCACCTGGCGGGTTAGCGCTGCATTTTCATCAAAAGGATGGTGGGAGCCGTCGAGCATCACCGATGAGAAGCCGGAATCGATGCAGGCTTTGGCCAGTTCAAAGGAGTTGCCATGGTCCAGATGCAGGGCAATCGGGATCTCAGAGCCAAGCGCTTTGGTCATCTGCACGGCTCCGGTGGCCATGTACGGTAAAAATGTGGCATCGGCATACTTACGGGCGCTGCCGGACACCTGCAGAATCACCGGTGATTTAGATTCCGCGCACCCGATGATGATGCCCTGCAACTGCTCCATGTTGTTAAAATTATAGGCCGGGATGGCATAGCCGCCGTTCATGGCTTTTTTAAACATGTCTCGGGTGTTCACCAAGCCTATGTCCTTGTAATTGATAACCTCAGTCATTCGGAAACCTCCAGTTGGCTATTGGTAAATGCCTAAAGTTTAAAATGCCTAAAATGCCTAAAGTTCCGGATCAAAATCATTTTAATTTTAGCTCATTTTAGTTCATTTTAGGCATTTTAGATCATTTATCCGTAAGTGCTGCTACTCCAGGCAACACCTTGCCTTCCATAAATTCCAATGATGCGCCGCCGCCGGTGGATACATGCGAGACCTTGTCGGCCACTCCGGCCCGGTCGATCGCAGAAGCGGAATCGCCGCCGCCGATGACCGTGGTGGCCCCATTGGCGGTGGCATCTGCCAGGGCGCGTGCAATGGCAAATGTGCCTCTGGCAGTATCTTCGATCTCAAAGACACCCATGGGGCCATTCCAGACCGCGGTTTTGGCGGCGCTGATGATGGATTGAAATTTTTCGATCGATTTGGGCCCGATGTCTAGACTAAATGCATCTGCCGGTATGGCGTCCGCCGCAACCACTTTCAGGGGACCAACCTGGCGCTTTTCGAAATCAAACGTATCGGAAACCCTACAGTCAACCGGTAGAATGAGTTTGTCACCGCCCTGGGCCAGCAGTTCTTTGGCCAAGTCAATTTTATCTTCCTCCAGTAGCGATTTTCCGATTTCTTGTCCCCGGGCTTTAAAGAAGGTGTAGGTCATCCCACCGCCGATGATAATACTGTCCACCCGGGGCAGCAGGTTGGAAATGATGTCAATTTTACCGGATATCTTGGCACCGCCTAAGATGGCGACAAAGGGTTTGTCCGGATTTTGCAGTATGCCGCCCAGATAATCTATCTCTTTCATCAGAAGATAACCGGCCGCGCATTGATCAAAATAATGGGTGACACCTTCGGTGGACGCATGGGCCCTGTGGGCGGTCCCAAAGGCATCATTGACGTAGATATCACCGAATTTGGCCAGTTGGGCGGCAAACTCCCTATCGTTATCCGTCTCCTGATGATAATAGCGCAGGTTTTCCAGCAGGAGGATGTCGCCTTCATTTAGACTGCCAACGGCGCTTTCGACCTCAGGCCCGATGCAGTCGTCCGCAAATTTTGTCTTCCGACCGAGCAGCGCATTGAGAACTGTTTGACAGGGCTGCAACGACATTTCCGGCACGCGCTGACCTTTGGGCCTGCCCAGATGAGACATCAAAATCAGTTTGCCGCCGTTGCTGGTGATATACTTAATGCTGGGCAGGGCGGCCCGGATGCGTTTATCATTTGCGACCCGGCCGCCCTCCAGCGGCACGTTGAAATCCACCCGCATCAAAACGCGTTTGCCTTTAAGGTCCAAATCCTCAACGGTCAGTTTGTCCATATCCTTCTCCCAATAGATGACATATTGTAAATAGCCACAGACCCACACAGACATACACAGACAAATCTATTCCTCGGGCGACCCGCCTTCACTAAAGCTACGGCGGGGCAAGCCCTGCCCGAGGAAAAACTGTATGCCCTGCGGGCAACGGTACAAAACAACATAATAAGCTTAATCAGGCAACCGTACTTAATTTATTCCATAAAGTAAATTGAAGATATGTTTTATTGATCGCGAAGCGATTGACATTTTTTGTTCGGCCAAAGCGTAAGCGGGTCGGCCGAACAAAAGTTAGTGTGGGTCTGTGTGGGTCTGTGGTTAATTAATTATTTCTTTTTTCACCATTTCATAAAGCCACTCAGTCCTCAGACCTCAGCACTCAGTCCTTTTATGAAAATGCTGCCAGCATGCCGATCAGATCCACCACGCGGTTTGAATAGCCCCACTCGTTGTCGTACCAGGAAACAATACGGGCATAGCCGTCTTCCTCAGATCGGGTCGACAGAGCATCGAAAATGCTCGAATGGGTATTGCCGATGATATCGCTGGATACCAATGGCGCCTCGCTGTATTCAACGACGGCTTTCATGGGTCCCGCAGCGGTTTCCCGAACGGCCGCGTTAATATCATCGCGGGACGCTTTTTTGCCCAGTCTGACGGCCAGATCTACAATGGAGCCATCCGGCACCGGAACGCGCATGGCCAGTCCGTCCAGCTTGCCTTTCAGCTGGGGCAGCACTTTGCCGACTGCGACAGCCGCTCCGGTGGTTGTCGGAATGATGTTTTCACCGGCTGCCCGGCTGCGCCGGAAGTCCTTATGGGGGACATCCGCCAGGCGCTGGTCATTGGTGTAAGCGTGCACTGTGGTGATAAAACCTTCTTCGATGCCAAAGGCCTCATCCAGGATCTTTGCAATGGGTGCCAGGCAATTGGTGGTACAGGATGCATTTGATACAATGCGATGCTCCGGTTTAAGTTCATCATCGTTGACGCCGATCACAATGGTAGCGTCGATTTCTTCCTTTGCGGGCACCGTCAGAATCACCTTTTCCGCACCGGCTGCCATGTGCTTTTCGAGCGGCTCGCGATTACGGAACACACCGGTGGATTCAATCACAAATTGAGCGCCCAAATCCTTCCAGGGGATGTTGGCCGGATCGCGATTCTCGGTCATCGCCACCCGCTGATTGCCGACAGTCATAGCATCTTTTTGCGCCGTGACCTCCTTATCAAAGATGCCCATGACGGTATCATATTTGAGGAGGTACGCCAGCTGTTCGTTATCAAACAGATCATTGATCGCCACGACTTCCATGTCATCGCGATCACTGATAATGCGAAATACACTTCGGCCAATGCGGCCGAAACCGTTTATGCCAACTTGAATCGTCATTATGCGGCCTCCTTGTCTATTTCCATGAATTTTCCAATTAAATCAACCACGCGATGGGCGTATCCCCAGCTGTTGTCATACCAGGTCAGGGTTTTGGAAACATTATCTTTTTGGACCATGGTGGCCATCGAATCAAAGGTGCTGGAGTAAGCGCTGCGAATGATATCGCTGGAAACAATCGGATCATCCTCATAGTGCAAAATTTCCCGCCAGCGGTCCGATGCGGCTGCCGTCCGGATGACTTCGTTTATCGCCTCTTTCGTTACCTTTTTTTCATGCCAGCATACCAGGTCCACCACCGAACCGTTGGGAACCGGAACATTCATGGAGGCGCCGGTGAGCCGCCCTGTCAATTCCGGAATCAGATCGGTGACCACCTGGGCGGCATTGGTTTCCTGGGGGATGATATTCTCGGCGGCGGCGCGCCCGCGCCGTTTATCTTCAGAGGGCACGTCTGCCAGGCGTTGCTGGTTGGTATATGCATGTACCGTATTCAGAAAAGCGCGTTGAATGCCAAAGGCTTCATTGAGGATCTTGATCACCGGTGCGGCACAATGGGCCGTGCAGGAGCCGTTTGAAACGATTTTGTGTTCTGCTTTGAGCTGGTCATCGTTGACCCCCATCACCACGGTAATATCCGGTGGGGTTTTCTGGGGCACGCACAGAATCACCCGTTTGGCGCCCTGCTCAAGGTGCTTTTCAAAATCCTCCCGGGTCCGATTCTGAGCGGTGGCTTCAATGACCACATCCACGCCTAAATCTCCCCAGGGCACATCACCGGGCTCCTCTTCGGAAAGCATGGGGACCTGCCGGCCAACCACATAGAGGTTGCCTTCTTTGATGCTGACCTCATCGGGGAAGGGCCCCAGAAGCGTATCAAAACGCAACAGGTACTCCAGGGCCTTGTGATCGGCAATATCGCTGATGGCAGCGAGTTTAATATCTTCGCTCTGGTAAAGAATCCGAAAGAGACTTCTTCCGATTCTGCCAAAGCCCATTAGACCGATTGTGGTTGCCATAGGTCACCTCCTTGGCGGCACTAATAAACGTTCATTGATGCCTATTTTTGTGGTCCGAAAACAATTGTGAACGAAAAATTTCACAAACAAAGTGAAAAAAGCCTATTTCCAGGTAAAAATCATTCGATTTCGATAATACTCGGTGTATAGCCCTCCGGCGGTTCAAAACCCAGCAGCGTTAGACAGGTTGCCGCCAGGCTGCTGATTCCCAGATCTTTATGTTTCGAAAGCGTCATTTTGATGCCATCGCCAGGCGCATACACATAGGCAAACACCGGATTGAGCGAATGGGCCGTGCGCGGCTTGGGTTTTCCGGTTTTTTCGTCATAGATGACTTCGCCGGTTTTATAATTGCATTCGTACATATCATCTGAATTGCCGTGATCCGCCGAAACCACTAGGATGCCATTGACTTTTTTTACCGCCCTGACGATCCGGGCCAGGCACAAATCGACAGTTTCAACGGCGATCTCAACGGCCTCAGGGCGGCCGGTATGCCCCACCATGTCGCCGTTGGCGTAGTTGAGTCGGATAAAACGGTAATCACCTTCCAAAATGGCCGCTACGACCTTGTCGGTGATCTCAGCCGCTTTCATCCAGGGCCGTTGCTCGAAGGGAACAATGTCCGACGGCACTTCGATGTAGTCTTCTAAAGCGTCGTCAAACTTTCCGGAACGGTTGCCGTTAAAAAAATAGGTCACATGGCCGAATTTTTGGGTTTCACTGATGGCCAGCTGTTTGACACCGGCTTTGACCAGGTACTCGCCGACGGTGCGATCAATGCCGGGGGGATTGACCAGGTACTTTTTGGGGATGAGCGCATCACCGTCATATTGCATCATGCCGGCATATTTGACATTCAGTTTGGGCCCCCGGGAAAATTTGTCAAATTCCGCCTCTTCAAAAGCCATACTGATCTCAATGGCCCGGTCACCCCGGAAATTGAAAAAAATGACACTGTCATTCTCCACAATCGGTCCCAGCGGTGCGTTGTCCCGGGTGATAACAAACGGTGGCAGATCCTGATCGATGACATCCGGATTTTCGCGGCGCAATGTTTCAATGGCCTCACGGGCAGAACCGAATGTTCGGCCCTCGCCCAGAACATGGGTTTTCCAACCGCGTTCGACCATGCCCCAGTTGGCCTGATAGCGGTCCATGGTAATTTGCATGCGTCCGCCGCCGGAGGCGATGGCAAAATCAATGGTGCTGTCTTTTGCAAGGGCCGACAAAAACGCTTCCAGTCGGTCGACATATTCTAAGGCTGAGGTGGGCGGCACATCACGGCCATCCAGTAGAATATGAACACAGGCTTTTTGAACGCCCTGTTTTTTGGCCTCGGTCAACATGGCCTCCAGATGATTGATGTGGCTGTGAACGTTGCCGTCTGAAAAAAGGCCGATAAAATGCAGTCTGGAATCATGTTGTACCACGTTTTCGATGAGTTCTTGCCAGACCTCTGCCTCAAACAAGGCGCGGCTTTCAATGGATTCGTTGACCAGGCGGGCGCCCTGGGCAAAAACACGGCCACAGCCAATCGCATTGTGGCCGATTTCGCTGTTGCCCATATCTTTATCAGAGGGCATACCCACGGCGGTCCCATGGGCCTTGAGTTTGGCGGCCAGGGTATTTTGGGCCAGCCAGTCCAGTGTGGGGGTGTTGGCCCGACTGACGACATCGCCTTCGGCACAGGTGCCGATGCCGACACCATCTAAAATCGCCAGCACAACCGGCCCCTCGGGGCCTATGAAATTTTTAGCTTTTTTCAAGGGTTCCATCTTCGATTCCCCGTTATCCTGTAAATCCTGTCAAAAATAAAATGTCTTAAAACCGCACCGGACGAATGAAGCCGTTTTTGCCGGCATATTGCGCTTTACTACCTAGTTCTTCTTCGATGCGCAACAGTTGATTATATTTTTCAACCCGTTCGCCCCGGCAGGGTGCCCCGGTCTTCAGATGGCCCGTATCCAGGGCTACGGTCATATCGGCGATGAAGCTGTCTATGGTTTCACCGCTGCGGTGGGAGACACAGGCACCCCAGCCGACCTCCCGGCACATCTGAACGGCTTTAATGGTTTCGCTCAGCGTCCCGATCTGGTTGAGTTTAATCAAGACCGCATTGGCGGAATGCTCCTCAATGCCCCTTCTGATGTACTCGATGTTGGTGACAAAAAGGTCGTCGCCGATGAGTTCAATGCGGTCTCCCAGGCGCTGATTGAGGATCTGCCAGCCGCTCCAGTCATCTTGCGCCAGCCCGTCCTCTATAGAGCAAATCGGGTAGGTGTCGATGAGTCTTTCAAAATAGTCGACCATTTCATCGGAACTGCAGGTGCGGTTTTCGGTGCGCAGGTTGTATTGGCCGTCTTCATAAAATTCGCTGGCAGCCGGGTCCAAACAAATCCCCACATCCGGCCCCGGCTTCACGCCGGCCTTTTCGATGCCTTTGACAATCAGTTGCAAGGGCTCTTCATTGGAGGAAACGTTGGGTGAAAACCCGCCTTCATCGCCAACGCCAACATGGTGGCCTGCTTCCATCAGCACCGCGCGCAGGGCCTGGAAGATCTCGCTTGACCAGCGCAGGGCTTCCCGAAAACTTTCAGCACCGTAAGGTGCCACCATATACTCCTGAAAATCCGATCCCTGCCAGCGGGCATGGGCGCCGCCGTTCATGATGTTAAGCATCGGCACCGGCAGGCGGCCGGCCCCATTAGGACTCAGATATCGGAATAGGGGCTGATCGGCAGCCTTTGCTGCGGCCCGGGCGGCGGCCAGTGAAACGCCCAGGATGGCGTTGGCCCCCAATTTGCCTTTATTGGGGCTGCCGTCCAGCTCGATGAGGATATCATCGATTTCAGCCTGGTGCGCAGCGTCGTGTCCCTTGATCTTGTCATAGATAACTCCATTGACATTTTCAACCGCTTTGAGAACGCCCTTACCGTTAAAGCGGTTTTTATCACCATCACGCAACTCGATGGCTTCGCGGGCGCCGGTGGAAGCCCCCGATGGAACCCCGGCCCGCGCACTTGCACCGCCGCTCAGGCGGACTTCGACCTCTACGGTGGGATTGCCGCGACTGTCCAATATTTCCCGGGCGATAACGTTTTCTATGCTTGCATCTGTGGCTGCCATTTGAATCATCCTTTCATCCAGGTTGATGTTGAATTGGTTTGCGATAGCACCTTTGAGCCGTGACGTGTTCGTTATTCTGACGGCCGGTAATGGCGATGCTATCCCCCGAAAAATTAAAAAGATAAACCAGAAGATGATCGTCGGGGCCGGGGCTCCGGTAAAAATCCCGCCCGGCGATACCTCATTGTTAAAATATTTTTTCAGTATGGCGACCCCGGCCGGGTTGGGGGCATTGGCAATGATAGTCAGGCCGCCGCCGCATGGCCCGCAGCTTGATGGTTTCAAATCGTTCGCGGAATGCCTGCCGCACCAGGTTTTCATCCATTCCTTTGGACACCAGTTGCGGGATATAGCGTTTCTTCAGTCGCTGTCTGACTTCGTCGGCACGCTTTTGGATTTTTTTTC
>Ga0209536_100009800_pt1 | contig 14210 bp, 12 predicted proteins | sample DeeMarSeWOR28_12_FD_187461 | JGI IMG/M metagenome (GOLD analysis project Ga0209536, IMG submission 187461) | Marine sediment microbial communities from White Oak River estuary, North Carolina - WOR-2-8_12 (SPAdes) (version 2) | ecosystem: Environmental > Aquatic > Marine > Intertidal zone >...
CCCCCCTGACAGCCAGCCGTTCAGGCTGCTGCAGAACCGCGACTCCCCACCGCGCCGCACATGCGCATACCTGCTCATCCGCCGAGGAAATGACCAGCAGATCCAGGCCGGCTTCCCAGGCCGCAATCACCGAGTGGTACAGGACCGGCTTTCCACCGAGATCCGCGAGAGCATCCTTGCCCTGGCTGGGACTCTGGCGTACCGGGATGACTGCCGCGAAGACTCTCACGCCGGCAGACCTCCCTCGATGACGGTCAGCTGGGGAGGCACGCCAGCCGTCGTCGTTGTCTTCACGCCAGTGCCCTCACCCCTGATCAGATTCAACCTGGCAGGAACGCGGATTCCCGGCTGACCGGTTCGCGGTGGGTACAGCGAACCGGGACCTGGCCGGACTGCCAAGAGCTCTTCCCAGGCCGACACGAATCTGTCATGGGGAAAGAGCCGGGCCACCGTGCGCCTGGCCTGGCATCCCAGCTGCCTGGCCAGCTCCGGCTGGTGCAGCAGACGCACGAGGTGGCGGCGCAGCTCGCTGGCTGAATGACCCACGAGTCCGTTGCTACCATGAATAACAAACGAAGTGATGTCTGGTGTAGTCACCACCGGCATGCCAGTGGCCATCGCCGCCAAGAGTTCGGGTTCGTGGTCTTCCGCCACCCCCGGCTGTCGCATGACACACAGGCAACGGTGAGCGCGATAGGCGTTCAGCAACGCCCTCCGGTCTGCCGCCTCTCTGCCGGCAAGGACCCAGGCGCCAGCCGCCGTCAGGTGGCGGTGGACGACCTGCTTCGGGATACCGTGCAGCACCTCCGAGTGCCGCGGGCCGGGCCTGGCAGCCATCCCTGGCACCTGATCGGTCACCCAGAGGACCGCCGGCTGCCGGCCATGGTATCCCCCGTACCCTGCCAGCGGAATGCCAGGCACGATGACCGTACCGGCAAGCCCCGGCCAGGAATCGGCCACTCCCTGCGAGCTGAACACGACCTCGGCCTCTGCCATCTCCAGGCACTCGATGAAATGCGCCAAGAATCCCGTCCGGTCGCGGCAGGTGCTCTCCAGCTGCTGTTGTCGGGACGGGGGATGTAGCAGCAGCATGAGGCGCCGATTGGCGAAATCACCCAGGGTCCCCAAGTCGGTCACCCGGTGGACCAGGGCCACATCGAAGAAATCCGGTCCAACGTCTGCCATCCCGGTCCGGGTCGCCGGAGGCTGACGGGTCGGCTGGCCAGCCACCGGCTGCAACCGGTGCTCGCCTGCTCGGCCCGCCAACGGGGCCAGGTTCCAGATATCATGAGGCAAGGCAGCCAGCAGGTGCAGGTAGGTGGGATGATGATTGACGGTCATGATACGCAACGGGCCACCTCGAATTCCTGGACATTCCCGGTCGCCCCCGGTACATTTTCCGGAGTTTCCGGTGTGCAACACGGGAAGATTTTTCCTTTATACCGCCGTACTTTTTCCTCGCGAGGGCCTGACCTGTGCCGCGGGCGGTGCTGGCGATCCGCCACCCCTGAACGGCTAAGGGCCAAAAACCCCCGCTACCAGGCGAAAATCACGGTGTCAGCACGCGGAAGGTCCACCGCCCGGATCGCGGTCCGGCCCCCGGCGCAGACCCGAAGCAAGATCGATCCCAGATGCTGACCCGGTAATGGGAGCAGGTGCACCATGAACAACCAGACAGGAGAAACCCGATTCGGCGATGACAAGACGATGCTGAAGATCTTGCAGAACATGCGCCGGATCGCCGTGGTCGGCATCTCGGCCAAGGAAGATCGCGCCAGCCACGGCATCGCCAAATTTCTGATCGGCAAGGACTTCGAGGTCGTCGGCGTCAATCCGACCCTGACCGAGGTTCTGGGCGCTCCGGTCTATCCAAGTCTGATGGATGTGCCGGGTGAGCTTGACCTGGTGGACATCTTCCGCAAGAGTGATTCCGTGCCCCCCATCGTCGATGAAGCCATCGTCAAGGGTGCCAAAGCGGTCTGGATGCAGGAGGGCGTCATCAATCTGGCAGCCGCCGAGAAAGCCGCGGCGGCCGGGCTCGATGTGGTCATGGACCGTTGTGTCTACAAGGAATGGCTGAGATTGATGAACGCTTGACGGCCTGGTGGGAATCGCCATGAAAAGGGTCCTCATCACCGGCATCACGGGCTTCGCGGGTTCTCACCTCGCGGATTTCTTGCTGTCCGAGGGCGGCTATGAAATTCACGGCCTCAGACGCTGGCGCAGCCGGACCGAGAACATTGCCCACCTGCGTGACGCGATCCATCTGGTCGAGGGTGATATTCTCGATGCACGCGCCATGACGGAGATGATCGACCGCATCGAACCCGAGTACATCTTCCACCTTGCCGCCCAGTCCTTCGTGCCTGCCAGCTGGTCCTGTCCCGACACGACCCTGACCACCAATATCCGGGGCCAGGTCAATCTGTTCGAAGCTGTCCTGGCGACCGGCCTGGACTGCCGGATCCAGGTCGCCTGCAGCAGCGAGGAATACGGCCTGGTCCATGCCGACGAGTTGCCCATCACCGAGGACAACCCCTTGCGGCCGCTCAGCCCCTATGCCGTCAGCAAGGTCGCCCAGGATCTCCTGGCCTGGCAGTATCACCGCAGCCACGGTCTGCATGTCGTACGCACCCGCGGGTTCAATCACACCGGTCCCCGTCGCGGCGAGGTCTTCGTGTGCTCCAACTTTGCCAAGCAGATTGCCACGGCGGAGGCTGGCCTGAGTGAACCGGTCCTGCGGGTCGGCAACCTCGAGGCCACGCGTGACTTCACCGACGTGCGTGACATGGTGAGGGCCTACCTGCTGGCCCTGCAGCAGGGCAAGCCCGGCGCTGTTTACAACGTTTGCTCGGGTCAGGATATTTCCATCGGCGATGTCCTGGACCGGCTCTGCAACCTGGCGCGGATTCCCCTCCGGGTGGAGCGCGATTCTGCCCGCCTGCGACCGGCGGATGTGCCTTTCCTGCGCGGATCGGCCGCCAGATTCCAGGCTGACACCGGCTGGGCACCCCGCATACCCTTCACCCAGACTCTCGAAGACACCCTCGAATACTGGCGTGAGCGTATCACCTGCACGGATGGGACAACATGAGTGACACAGCCCCCACCCTGGTCACGGGCGCCCTCGGTTTCGTGGGATGCTGGCTCATCGAGGACCTGCTACAGACCGGTACCGAGGTGGTCGGTATCAGTCGTCTGCCCGGAGGCCAGGATCCGCCTCCCACGTTCGGCCCCTTCACTCTCGAGGGATCCGATTCCAACTTGCCTGACGCCATGCGCTACCGCAGTCGCCATGGAACCTGGCTGCACGTTTGTGGTGGGCTGGAAGACATCTCGCTGGTGGAACGCTTGATCGGGAATACCGAGCCGGCGATCATTTACCACCTGGCCGCCCAGAGTTCGGCTGCCGTCTCGTTTCGTGACCCCTTCGATACTTTCACATCGAACCTGACGGGCACCCTGAACCTCCTGGAGACCATCAAGAAGCAGCCGCCGGCCAGGATGCCGGTGATGCTCGCGGTGGGATCTTGCGAGGAATATGGCGCCACGCGGAATTATGTACCGTTGAACGAGAAGGCCCCCCTGCAACCGGTATCTCCCTACGGGGTGAGCAAGGCCGCGCAGAGTCTCCTCTGCCAACAGTACCATCACAGCTTCGACCTCCCGATCATCCTGGTGCGCGCTTTCAGCCATACCGGCCCGGGACAGGACACGCGATTCGTATTCCCCTCCTTCGCAGCCCAGATAGTGGCCTGCGAACGCAGTGCATCGGACAGAACCCTGGCTGTCGGCAACCTGACACCTGTCCGGGATTACCTGGATGTGCGCGACGTGGTCGCCGCCTACCGCGCCCTGATCACAAGCGGCGATCCCGGCCAGGTTTACAATGTCTGCTCTGGCCGGTCGTTGACGATTCAGGAAGGTCTGGACATACTGCTGGATGCGGCACGTATCGAACTCGACACGGTGCCGGATCCGGAACGCCAGCGGCCATCCGACATTCCTTACATGGTGGGCGACAACACCAAGCTGCGTGCCCGCACGGGATGGCATCCGCAGCGCGATCTGCGCCAGACGCTGACCGACGTGCTGAACTGGACTCGAGAGGAAGCTTAGGTGAAAAAGATCTGCATGGTGGGAACCGGTTATGTTGGACTGGTCTCGGGGGCCTGCATGGCCGACTTCGGACACGAGGTCTGGTGTGTCGACATCATCGAGGACCGCATCGCCGGCCTGGGCCGGGGCGAGATCCCCTTCTACGAGCCAGGCCTCGACACCCTGGTAAAGAAAAACCATGCCGCGAACCGCCTCCATTTCACCACCTCGCTGGCCGAAGGCATGGAACAGGCCGATGTCGTGTTCATCGCCGTGCAGACGCCCATGTCCGCCACCGGTGAAGCGGACCTCACCTATGTGATGCAGGTGGGCGAACAGGTCGGCACCCTGCTGACCGGTTACAAGGTCGTGGTGACCAAGAGCACGGTTCCGGTCGGCACCGCGCGCCGTCTAGCCGCCGTCATCAAGAATGCCCTGCCCGAACCCGTGGATTTCGACATGGCCAGCAATCCCGAATTTCTGCGTGAGGGATCCAGCATCGAGGACTTCATGCGACCGGACCGGGTCGTCATCGGTACCGAGAGCCAGCGCGCCGCCGACATCATGAGCCGGATCTACCGCCCTCTCTACCTGCTCGACACGCCAATCGTGCACTGCGACATCGAGACGGCCGAGCTGATCAAGTACGCCTCGAACTCCTTCCTGGCGGTCAAGATCTCCTTCATCAACGAACTGGCCACCCTGGCCGAGCAGGTGGGCGCCGACATCGCGGTGATTGCCAAGGCCATGGGGCTGGACAAACGCATTGGCCCCAAGTTCCTCCACGCCGGACTGGGATTCGGGGGATCCTGCCTGCCGAAGGATACCAATGCCATCGTGCACATCGGCCAGAGCCAGGATGTACCCATGCGCATTGTCACGGCCGCGATCGACGTCAATGCCGAGCTTCCCCACCGGGCCTTCGCCAAGGCCCAGCAGCTGGTGCCAGACCTGGCGGGCAAGACTGTCGCTTTGCTGGGGGTCGCGTTCAAGCCCAACACCGACGACATCCGCTCCGCGGCCAGCATCCCCCTGACCCGAGCGCTGCTCGCCGCCGGCGCCCGGATCAATGCCTATGATCCGGTGGCCATGCCCAATTTCAGGGAAGTCTTTGCCGATCTGAATTATTGCGATTCCACCTTCGAGGCGGTAACAGGAGCGGATCTCTGCATCCTGGTCACCGAATGGAACGAATTCCGGCAGCTCGATTTCGAGCAGCTGGCAAAGGTCATGCGGGAACGTGCATTCCTCGATTGCCGCAACGTCTATAACCACAAGCATGTCGCCGGATATGGCTTCCGTTATGCCTGCTTCGGCAGGCCGGATTCCGCCCGGCCCCGGGGAGAGGGACAATGATCGACGGAGTCGTTGTCAAGCACCTGAAGGTCATCCCCGATGAGCGTGGATACCTGATGGAGATGCTACGTGCCGATGATGCATTCTACCAGCAATTCGGTCAGGTTTACCTGACCGCCGTCTATCCCGGCGTGGTCAAGGGGTGGCACTACCACCAACTACAAACCGACCACTTCGTATGCGTGAAGGGAATGGCCAAGGTGGTGCTTTACGATCGGCGCGAGACCTCGACCACCCGGGGAGAAGTGAACGAGTTCTTCATGGGTGAACGTAACAACATCTTGCTGGTGATCCCACCCGGTGTTTTGCATGGTATGAAGGGCGTTGGTACGGAGACTGCAATCATCATCAATACACCGACTCACACCTACAAGTACGCTGATCCCGACGAGTTCAGGGTGGACCCCCACGACAATGACATCCCCTACGAATGGTCTCGCCAAGATTTCTAGGCGAGACGTGCGAAAGGCTGAAATGTCTGCAGAGAACAAAAGGCCGGTGAACCGTTACGATCTGATCACTCCCATGCTGCCCTGCAAGGACGAGATCATGGTCGCTTTCGAGCGGATCCTGTTGTCAGGAAATTATATTCTCGGCGAAGAAGTGAAACTGCTCGAAAAGGAGCTGGCGGAAGCCTGTCAGGTACCGGCAGCGGTCGGCGTCGCCTCAGGATCCTCGGCGCTCTATCTGGCCCTGGCAGTGACGGGCATCGGTCCGGGCACCGAGGTGATCACGACTCCTTACACCTTCGTGGCGACCATCGAGGCTATCATCCGCCTGGGAGCGACGCCGGTCCTGGTGGATATTCGCCCCGGGGATCTGAACATCGACCCGGATCTGGTCACGGCCGCCATCAACAAGCGGACCCGGGCCATCTTACCGGTGCACATCTTCGGCGCTCCCTGCGACATGAACCCCCTGTGCACAATCGCCGACGCACACGGCCTGGACATCATCGAGGACATGGCCCAGGCGTTCGGAACGTTTTACGACGGCCGGCCCTGTGGTTCGTTCGGTCGCATGGCCAGCCTCAGTTTCTACCCGACCAAGAATCTGCCTGGCATGGGCGACGGCGGTATGATCTTCTGCAAGAGCCCCGCGGACGCCGAGCAGATCCGGAAGCTGCGCGGCCACGACCCTGTCAACCTCAACGGTCGCCTCTGCTCCGGCTGGAACAGTCGCCTGGACGAGGTCCAGTCCATGATCATCCGGATCCGGCATGCGCGTTTCAAGGAGGAGCAAGCCGACCGGGATCGGGTGGCCGCGATCTACGAGAAGCATATTCCCACGGCGCACCGTCTCCTGCCGCCCAATCGAGGTTCGAGGGTGAAGGTCACTTATCACCAGTACTGGGTCCGCTCCGATTCTCGTGATGAACTGGCACGGATCCTGAATAGCCACAGCATCGAAACCGGGATTTACTACGATCCGCCCTTGCACCATCACCCCCTGGCGGAATACTGTCGTGTCAGTGGCCCTCTGACGGAGGCCGAACGGGCAGGCAGCCAGATCCTAGCGCTACCGATCCACCCCGCCCTGCCGCTGGAGGATGCCGAGCGCATCGGCAAGATCGTCGGGGATTTCTTGAGGGCGTCGGGAGGCAAGGCTACAGGTTCTTGACCTCCGGAGGAACTTGATGTCCAAAACACGGCCAGTCCTCAGCTTCGGCACACTACCAACTCCCCTGGCCAAGGCCCAGACTCAGGCCGTCATCGATCGTCTGCAGGATGAGCACCCCCGCCTCGCCTGTCAGATGACCATCGTGCCCTCCCCCTCGCGATCCGCTACGTTGACGCGTGAACCATTCTTCGCGGCCTCTGCCACCGACGTCCAGTACCTCGAAGAACAGCTGGTGGCCAAGGATTTCCGCTTCGTCGTCGTCAGGGCGGGTGACCTCGTGCTGCCCTTGCGAGAGGGGGTCACCTACGCTGCGGTGCCCGCTCGCGACACCCCCTTCGACGCCTTCCTGAACCGGCAGGGGATGATTCTCGACGACATGCCCGACCAGGTCGTCATCGGTGTCATGAATTTGCGCACCAAGATCCAGATGAAGGCGTTATGGCCACGCCTGAATTTCCGCATCATTCCGGGAGGCATTGACAACGCTCTCGAGCTGTTCCTGCGGCATTGCGAGCTGGATGGACTGGTTGTCCCCGCCGCGACAGCCGAACACCTGGGGATCCAGGGCATCGTATCAGAGATCTTCTATCCGGAAATGATGCTGCCCAGCAGTGGCCAGGGGATCTTGGTCGTCCTGGGACGCGAGGAGGATCACGAAGGCTGCAAGCTATTGAAGAGTCTGCATTCCGAGGCCACCTTCCTTGAGATGGAGGCCGAGCACGCCTACATGCAACGATTCGCCAGCGATCAGGATTTACCGGTCAGCGTGCTGGCCCAGGTCGATCGGAACCGCATCAGCATCACCGGGGCCATCGCCTCCCTGCACAGCACCGCCAATCAGGAGGTCATCGAGGGCAAGGCCCTGCAAGCCAGCCAGCTCGGGACCGAACTGGCAGAAAAACTTCTCATGAGCGGCGAGGCGGTCATCGACCTGCTGGAGGCGGATTTCCCCGATGGTTTGCCGGAAGAATTCGAGGCCGACGATACAATGGCGGACGAGACCGTCGACCTGTTCACCAGCGACAGCCACTTCGACAATTCAGAATTCTTCCCGGATGAGATGCCCGACGAAGTTCCCGATGAAGTCCCGGATGACCTCCCCCCCAGGATCTGATCTCACCCGCAGGTGACACCGCGATACTGCCGGTTCATCGCCGGGCTGGACGCAGGCTGGCCGCTATGTGAGCCGCAGCGAACGGATCTCGCATCTGAGCCGTGCCTACCTGGACCGCCACCGCTCCCAAGGCGAAGTACTTCAAGGCATCCGCGGGTGTGGCTATCCCACCGACCGCCACCACGGGGATAGCGACCTCCCGGACGATGGCATCCACCATTGCCAACCCGATGGGCAGGAGGGCCGGCCCCGAGTAGCCCCCGGTGCGCCGGGGCAGGATCGGGCGGCCGCTGACCAGGTCCACTTCCAGGCCCACCATGGTGTTGATGGCGCTGACGGCATCGGCACCGCCGGCGCGGGCCGCCTCGGCCAGTGGCGCGATCCTGGTCACGTTGGGCGTGAGCTTGGCCAGCAAGGCCCGATCGCCGAGATGAGGCCGCGCCGCGGCCACACAGGCCGTGACGGTATCCGGGTTGCTGCCGAAATCGTGACCTCCCTCGGCAATGTTGGGACAGCTGAGATTGAGTTCAACTCCGTGCCAGCAGGAAACGTCGGCGGCAGCCTGCTGCAATCTCATTGCCATGACCCCGAACTGTTCCGGTCGGGTGGCGGCCATGCTCACGATCACGGGCACCTGCTGTTTTGCGAGGGCAGGCAGGACCTCGTCCAGGAAGTGGCCGAAGCCGACGTTTTCCAGGCCGATGGAGTTCAGGGCGCCCACCGGCAACTCGACCAGCCTGGGCATGGGATTGCCGGCCCGCGGCTCAGGCGTGAGGGTCTTGGTCACCACGGCACCGAGCCCGACGTAGGGCGAGGCGTGATCATCGCCGGTTATCTCGTGTCCGGTCAAACCGTACCCGAAGCATCCGGAAGCGGTCCAGATCCGTCCAGGTAACTGGCGTGGTCCCAGCTGGAAGGGTGCCTGCGGATCGATCTGCCACCACTGGGGGCAACTGAACTCGCTGGCCGGACTGTCCGGCGGAAACGTATGGTCGGAGCCAGAGGGGCGTTCGTTCACGTTTTCTCCCCGCCAAAGCTTTCCCAGTCGATGACGGCAGAATCCAGAACCGGCCCGTCCTGGCAAGCGGTCAGGTGGCTGCCATCACGGCCGGGCAGGACGCAGCCACGACACACTCCGTACCCGCACCCCATGTGTTCCTCGACGGAGACCAGGCACGGCCACTGCCAGCTGGCTGCCAGGGTGGTGGCCGCCCGCAGCATCGGCAATGGGCCACAGGCCTGTACCAGACCCGGTTCCGCGCCAGCCTGCGGCTCGCCGAGCCGGCGCCGGCAGGTCTCGGTGACCAGGCCGACCTCGGCCTGCCGCGTGGCGGGCAAACCGGCGGGGCGGTCCACGCTGATCTGCCAGGCGGGATCGAGTAGCTCCCACGGCACGTCGCCACCGTCGCGTGCGCCGAAGAAGGCGTGATCCTGCTCGCGACCGTAACGCTGCCACCAGGCCAGCAAGGGCGGCAAACCGACGCCTCCAGCCAGCAGAACCACCGGTCGCCGACCGCCGGGCGCCGGGAAGGGGGTACCGAGTGGCCCCAGGAAGGTGACAGGTTCGCCGCTCCGGAGAGATGCCAGCTGGGCCGTACCTCTGCCCACCACCCTGTAAAGAAAGGACACGCGGTCACCCTGGACGGCCAGGATGGACAGGGGCCGGCCGAAAACCAGTTCGTGCGGACCGGGAAAGTTGAGCATGGCGAACTGGCCGGGCCGAAAGTCCAGCGGCCCGGGCAAGCGTACTTCCAGGACTTTAAGATCCCTGCTGACTGGATGGTTGGATACGGCGGTCGCGAGAGAACGGCGGCAGGATGGGGACCCTGTGGACGTCAAGATCCACCTCCAGCGGCCATGGTGTCGGGCCTGGCGTCGCGGCTGGTTGCGCCGTCCTGGAAGCTGTCCACAGGAACGTCTGGCCGGCTCCCCGCTTCGCTTTCCGGCTGGCTGCCAGGCGATCCGACCGCGTCCCGCGGTGTCGAACGCAAGCTATCCTGTACCGCAGGCGCTGAGTATGGTCGGCGCGGTGGACGCGGCGTGTAAGCGAGAGGATTTCTGGTTTCGCGTCGAACCGTGCCTGCAGCAATCAGCGCGCCACCTTCCAGGTAGGGGGTTGCACCGGACAATCCGGCCCCGGCCCCACCCGCCCGGGCAAGATCCGCCCCTCCCTGCCCACCTTCAGCGGCCCGCAGCAGCCGTTCAGTGTCGCGCATCTCGATGAGGTAGGCCAGCAGGTTTCCCTGTTCGCCCTCGCGCAAGATGAACGCCTGTGGTGAGCTGGGATACTTGTCTTGCAACTCGGAGGCGAGCAAGGCGGCCGAGTCGGGCTGGGCCAGGTATTCTGCATAGACGATGTAGGCACCGTAGAGACCGCGCACGGCGATGGCGCTGTCGGCGTTGGCGTCGAAGGCGACCTCAAGATAACGCGCGGCCGCCAGGCGGGGCCGCTCCATACCAAAGAGCAAGGCATTGGCCTGCAGCAGCTTGAGGTCGGGCACCCTCTCCGGGCGAGCATCGACCAGGCTCTGCTCTGCAGCCAGGTAGTCTCTCAGGAGGTTCAGCAGCTCCCGGGTGCGTTCCGGCTCCTCGAGCACCGCAGTGCCTTTCACTGCTTCCTGAAATTCAGTGCGTGCCTCATCGAGTTGCCAGTTGCGAAAGTAGAGCCGGCCGAGCATGTCGTGCCGTTGCGGCCGGACTTCGGTCGTCAACCAGGTATCCGGCATGTTTTCCAGGACAGCCACCGCTGCGTCGTAATCAGCCTGAACCATCAGGTTTTCCGCTTCCACAAGTGCGACGTCACCCTCGGCCTGGTAGGTCTCTGCGGAGGACTTGAGGTCGGCCACCAGCGCGTCCGCTGCCTGGTGATCACCACGATAGATCTCTACCCGGGCCAGCAGGAGCTCGGCCTCGAAGACCTCACGGCGCGAGCGAGCGTTGCTTGCGATCGTGCTCAGCAACTGTGCCGCCGCGTCGTATTCCTGCAATTCCCAGTGGCATATCGCCAGTTTCTGCGCAATGAGGTCGCGATCTTCCGAATCGGGGTACTGGTCCAGGTATTCCTCGAAGCTGTAACGCGCTTCTTCCCAGTTCTCCAGTACGAAGCTGTTTTCGCCACTGACCCGGAGTACCTCGGACTGGTACTTGCTCTTCGGGTAGGAATGGTTCAATCGCGCCAGAAAGTCGTTGGAGTTGTTGATATCGCCGATCATCAGATAGTTGATCGCTTGCAGGTAAAGAGCCTCCTCCTCGTAGGAGGTCTTGGGGAAATTCGTGAACAGCAGATCGAAATTACGGATCGAAGCACGATAGGAATTCAGGCGGTTGTATGATTTGCCCATCAGGAACAACGCGTCATCGGTCACCCCCGAGCCCGGATACTCTTCCAGGATCTTCTGGCACTTCTTGATAGCGGCGTTGTACTTGTCCTTTTGAGCCGCGGTCGGCTCGGCTACCTCGAGCCCCTCCTTGATCCGATCTTCGCGAACCTGTTCCGCCTCGCGAAAATACTTGCTGGCGTTGTAATAGGTATTGTACTTGGCGCACCCCGCCCCGACCATCAGCACGATGGCTGCCCCCAGGGCCCAGCGCCTGGGTGGGCCTCCCCAGACCGGGAAGCGGGTCGCCCTGATTCTGCGACCGGGCTGCAACGTCTGCCGTCCTTCCGGTGAGACGGTGACCGGCATGGCCGGCGGTGGACATGCCGGATACCCTCTACTTAATCAGGCTAGTCAACTCGTCACGGTAGGTCAACCGCCCCTGCAAGAAGGTGGCCACGACCTTTCCGGTCAGCTTTTCCCCCAGGAAGGAGGAGTTCCGGCTCTTGGAGCGGAAAATTTTCGGTTCCACCATCCATGCGATTTCGGGATCGAAGAGCATGAAGTCCGCCTCGCTGCCCTCCTGGAGCCTACCACCTGGTAAATGCGCGATCTCGGCAGGACGTTCCGACATTCTGTAGATTAGCTGTCCGAGATCCATCTTGCCGTCCCGGACCAGGTAGGTGATCCCCACCGCCAGAGCCGTTTCCAGGCCGATCACGCCGAAGGGCGCCTGATCGAACTGCAGCTCCTTCTCGGTATTGGTGTGCGGGGCGTGATCGGTGGCGATGCAGTCGATGACCCCGTCAGCCAGCCCCTGGGCGATGGCCGCCACATCCTCGGCTTCACGCAGGGGAGGGTTCATCTTGTACATGGGCGAGTAAAAGCGGCAACAGGCATGGTCCTGGGAGAAATGGTGAGGCGTGGCCTCGGCTGTGACGTTCACGCCATCTTCCTTGGCCCGGCGAATGATCTCGACGGTGCCCCTGGTCGAGACATGGGCGACGTGCAGATGTCCGCCGGCGGCACGCGCCAGTTCGACGTCCCGGAACACGGCTGCGTCCTCGCCCGCGCGGGGCATCCCCGGCAAGCCCAGACGCATGGACCAGTAACCCGCATGCATGGCGCCCTTGCCCACGATGGTGGGATCCTCGGCATGACTGATGATCGGCACGTTGAAGATTTTGGCATACTTCAGGGCGTTGCCCATGAGTCCGCCATGGGTCACCGGCGAGCCGTCATCGGTGAAGCCCACGGCGCCAGCCTCCACCATGTTGCCGAACTCGCTCAGGGCCTTGCCTTGCCGACCGGGACTGATGGCGCCGGTGGGAAAGATCCGGCAAAGACCCGCCTCGTTACCCCGGTCGATCACGTACCTGACCATGCCCTGATTGTCGATGGCCGGGATGGTGTTGGGCATGGTCACCACCGACGTGAAGCCGCCGGCCGCTGCAGCGCGGCTACCGGTCTCAACGGTTTCTTTCTCTTCCTGTCCCGGCTCCCGGAAGTGGACGTGCAGGTCGACCAGTCCCGGTGCGCATACCAGGCCGTCCCCGTCCAGAGTGGGCAGGTCGGCAGCGGGAGGCGGTCCCACCCCCAGCGCCTCGAAGCGCCCGCGGTTCACATGCAAGAAACCCTTCCGCTTGGAGAGTTTACCCTGCCGGCACAGCCTGACATTCACGACCAGGTATTCCGACGGGATGCGACTCCAGCTCCATTTCATTCCGCACCTCTTTCCTTGCAATTGCCTCAGGCTGCTTCTCCGCTGATAGCTCGGGGATCGCCGCCGGCCAGTAAGTAGATCAGGGCCATGCGCACCGCCACCCCGTTGGCGACCTGGTCCAGGATCACCTGCCGGGGACCGTCGGCCACCTCGGAACTTATCTCGACGTCCCGGTTCATCGGGCCCGGGTGCATGATGAAGCATTCGGGTTTCAGTCCACGCACCACATCCTCGGTGATGCCGTACATGCGATGATACTCACGGTTGCTGGGGAACTCCTTGCTCGCGTGGCGTTCGAGCTGGATCCGGAGCACATTCAGTACATCGGCTTTGGCGACGGCGCGGCGCAGGTCGTACTCGACCTTGACCCCAAGTCTCTCGATGCCGCCCGGCACCAGCGTGGGCGGTCCGCAAAGGGTCACTTCTGCCCCCAGCTTGGTAAGGCCCCAGATGTTCGAGCGCGCCACCCGACTGTGCGAGATATCACCGATGATCGTGACATGTCGACCGCGCAGATCGCCCAGCCGCTGCCGCATGGTCAGCAGGTCCAGCAGCCCCTGGGTCGGATGCTCATGCGCTCCGTCGCCCGCGTTGATCACCGAGCTTTTCAGGACCCGGGCCAGGTACTGGCTGGCACCTGCAGAACTGTGCCGGACCACCAGCATGTCGATCTTCATGGCGGCCAGGTTTTCCGCCGTATCACGCAGCGTCTCACCCTTGCGCAGGCTGCTGGTGGAAGCGCTGAAATTGACGATGTCGGTAGACAGTCGCTTCTCGGCCAGCTCGAAGCTGATACGGGTCCGGGTGCTCGGTTCGTGGAAGAGATTGACGACCGTCTTGCCCCGCATGATCGGCACCTTGCGCACCGGACGGTCGAAGACGGCACGGAAGCGATCGGCCATGTCCAGAATACCGAGGATTTCCTCCGCCGAGAGATCCTCCAGAGCCAACACATCCTTACGGTTCAGAATTGTCAATCCTG
>Ga0209536_100009801_pt1 | contig 14205 bp, 10 predicted proteins | sample DeeMarSeWOR28_12_FD_187461 | JGI IMG/M metagenome (GOLD analysis project Ga0209536, IMG submission 187461) | Marine sediment microbial communities from White Oak River estuary, North Carolina - WOR-2-8_12 (SPAdes) (version 2) | ecosystem: Environmental > Aquatic > Marine > Intertidal zone >...
ACAATGGGCATTTCAGTTGATGACTTAGAACCATTGATTGCCCAATTGTTACTACCAACGAACTCGAGATCGCCAAAAGGCTTGGCGACATCATTCATCAACTTGATCATGTCCTCCAACTTTTCTTGAGGGATTGTTGCATCCTCAGCCAATGCAATACTAGAGGACTGCTCAGGAACAGTTGATAATGGCACTTTTCCAGGACCAAGAGGATACTCCACAAGACTGAGGTTGTACTGTTCCTGAATTATCGGTATCGTGTTGGGCATTACGTCAGGAAGAAGATCTTCATACATTGTGTCATTGTCGAGTGTTTCTCTGATCCACAGACGTTGAAAGTCCATTAATCCTCCAGCAAGACCCCAAGCGATTGTCTTCGCATTCAAGAGGCAGTCAACCGGAGTCCAAGGTTCAGGAGTGTATCCCAGAATCTTGAACTCAATTGGCATGGTCGCACTTGTCAACGAGTTGATGTAAGCATTGGCACCTGCAACTTCTGCATAGAGACCATTCAGTGCTTCTTGAATATCTGGGTCAGAAGCCGCATTTGCTTCGAGCCAGTCGAGTGTGTCTTGAGCAGATCGTTCAAGACCAATTGACCGATAAAACATGTCAGAACTGGCAGCGTAACCACCCACAATCTCGCTGACCCGTCCAGCTGCAAAAGCATTCTGTATCGTAATCTGAAACAGTCGGTCCTTTGCATGCATATAGCCTAGCGCCATCATGGCATCATAGGTAGACTCAGCATAGATGTGGGGTACTCCCAAGTGGTCGATAATGACTTCAACTTCAGCAGTGAGCCCGGTGAGTGTGAGTACTTGGTCTCCAGGCTCAGGAGCACCGTTGTCGAAGATACCGCCAATGGGTTGAATGATACCTAATCCCCCAGTCAAGGGACCAATAGGCATTGACAGGATGACAATCAATGCGATTGGACCAATGAATGAGAGAATAAGGTTCAAACCCTTTCTCTTCATTTTCTCTCCAACTCTCAATAATTCGATTATCTTGCTATGTGCGGCGTGCCCTTTAAGGATTAGGAGAGGTCTTTTCTAAAAGAAATCCGCTATATCATGACATCATCGTAGTCTAGAACTCCAACCTGCGCAGTCATCTTCCATTCATCTTTTACTTTAGAGTAGATCTTACAGGTCCTACCCATCCATCGATTCTCCACTCCTGATTTGCTCCTCCAGAATGTATCAATGTCGACTACCGCGAAGGCTCCATCTCCTTCCTTAGAAATCTCGATCTTCTTAGTTCCACGAATATTGTGGACCAACTCATGCGTATCGAAAAGGTCTTGCCATCCTTCCCTCCAGCGTTGTTCATCGTACCTTCCCCAATCAATGACCCACTCTATCGGGTCGTGTGCCTTTGAGTGAGGTGGCCAAGGCCAGACCATGTCGGGATGAAAGACGGTCATCAGGAGCTCAACATCCTGCGTGTCCCAAGCCCGTGTTTCTCTGTCAATTATCTCTTCTATTTCTTCCCTTGTCATTTTCATTCAAATTGAGAATCGATACACGTTTATATAAAAGTGCAAGAACAGGCTATTGGTGGAATGGGTGAGGGTCTACGTAACTGGCAAGATCGAAGGTATGACTAAGAAAGAGGTCAAAGAGAAAGTCGAGGAAATGGGGCATGAATACATCTCATTCTCTCAAAACACTGACCTTCTTGTCTTCGGAGAAAGACCTGGTGCAAAGAAGATTACGAACGCGCAAAGTTGGGGAATCCGCACGATATCTTGGGAAGACTTCCAAAAGAGTGGAGGAACCAAACTCGACAAGGTCGATGACGATAAAATTGCAATCAAGGTTGAAAAAAGGACAGGTCCTTCAACCTATAACACCCTCAAAACGACTGGGATACTATGGATGAACTCCATTGGATTTACAAAGGTGGACCTCAAAGGGATAGACAAACTAACTCGGTTGACTCGGATCCACCTTGATGGTAACAATCTCAAGGAGATTGACCTGAGCCCGTTGGAGAAGGTTTCAGGTCTCTCTTGGCTCATGCTTTCATACAACAACCTAACAGAGGTGGATCTCAAGCCACTATCATCATGCACCAACCTTGGAGTCCTAGAGCTTGCCAACAACCATTTGGAATCCATTGACCTCTCACCCTTGTCCTCATGCAGTAGTCTCAGCACTCTGACGTTGTCATCAAACAAGATCAGCTCAATCGATCTGGAACCACTCAAGGGCTGTCGTATTAACAACCTCTATCTATCTGGGAATGTGATAGAAGAGATCGATCTTAGGCCACTAGCTGGGAAAAGAATGAATGGAGTGTTCCTGGATAGGAATCTAGTCAGTCGCATCGACCTAACAGGTCTCGAATCTATAAACAATCTAAATCTGTCAGGGAATAGACTTGAGGAGGTCGACTTCTCGGGTTTTGCATCAGTACAATATCTGAGGACATTAGACCTATCGAATAATCAGCTGAAGCAATTCGACCTTGCCCCACTATCAAATGCTCAATCCCTCTGGAAACTTTTGCTGAAACGAAATCCAATCGAGAGCATCGATCTCACGCCAATGGCTGAGTCCTGGGGAGCTGACTCATATTCACGGACCAAGGTGGTGATGCAACAGGGGAGGAGGCCCATATACGAAAGTGAAGATGAGAGAGGGAACATCCTGTTTGAAGTAGAGGACGGTGTCACACTGCTAATGGACCCTATCTACAAGGACCAGATTGAGTCCTCAGAGTATGGTTTTGCAGATCTTAAGGACCGTCTTATCTGGACGCTTGGACCCGAACTAGCAAAGGGGATCTTTGCGAAAGAACAATGGCCCGGTCTCAAGAAGAGACTACTGATGCTCCCAAGAACGAGTAGGCTAAGTGCGCTATCAATGGTCGAGCTGACAGGACTTCAGAGTCCGATTGAGGATGTGATCAACAACATTCCTGATGATGCATCTTTCGAGGAAGGAGTGGCACAAGTGTACACGAGTGCAGTGGAACTCCTTAGACAGCAACTAGAAACAGGGGGACCCACCAAGGACCTAGACATCGAGGAGATACAGAAGACAGAGGCTGCTCTCCTGATACCAAGAATATTGGAGCTAAGGAAACAAGAAGTCGAATCTGTAGTGTTGAAGTTTGACGAAAACAGACAGGTTCACCTTGGAGAACTAACAAGGACCTACTACGGAGGTATGCTTGTGAATGAACTAGGCATCGGTTGGAGGACTGATGAGGAAGGAATACGGAAATTGATTCAAGCCCTCGATAGCCTAGACCTAAAGATTACAGTAGAAAACATGTAGGAGGATGAACAATGAAACTGCGAACAGACTTTGTGACGAACAGCAGCTCTGCTGGGTTTGTCGTGAGAAACAATACCAATCAGACAAAGACAATGTGGGACCTCTTGGAAGAGTGTGCTGCTGGTCCATGGGAACTGGTCGATTGGCCTCATTATGACCCTGGTGAATGGGACGGGATGAATCCGCGAGGTCCGCCCAAGGATCCCAAACTGTTTCAGGAATTCAAGGAGGCAGTGGCCAGACTTGAGACATTCCCACCACACTCGGAAGTGACAGTGACTCTGGCATGGGGTGACGGGGGCCCAATCTTCTGCCCACAGGGTTTAACTTGGGGAGGACGGAGTTTCAGTATCCTTGACTCATGGTCCTGCTAGAATCAGGTGATGGCACTGAAGATAATGAAAGGAGAAGAGGTATGCGGAGTCAGAGCTCCAGGCTACAACTACATCTTTCGAAAGAGTGATGGTTTTGCAATGAGGTGGGGGAAGACCAAGGATGATGACCCATTCTGGGGACCAGCTCCAGAGCTCGCAGACATCTCTATCTCCAACCGATGTTCCAATGGGTGTTCTTTCTGCTATCGTGACTCGGTTCCAGACGGTCCTCTGATGGCTGTCGAAGACTTCAGACTTGTAATGGAGCATCTACCTGCAACGTTCCAGCTTGCTCTGGGAGGTGGCGAACCGACCGAACATCCAGACCTCATTGAGTTCCTCAAGATTTCCCGAGAGTACGGGAAAGTTCCAAACTACACCACAAATGGTACAAGACTCACTCGAGAGATTATTGAAGCAACCAAGAAGTACTGCGGAGCAGTTGCGGTCAGTTGGTCAGATATAGCATTAGAGGCTGTGGACCAGTTCGTCAAGGGTGGAGTGAAGACGAACATTCATTTCATACTCTCGCCAAACACCATTCAGCAGGGTATTGAGCTGATGAAGAAACCCGAGTTGTTTGGAGAGGAGGGAATCAATGCAGTGGTGTTTCTTCTTCACAAGGCAATTGGAAGAGGAATATCAGAGGACACTCCAACAGTTGAACAGACAAGACCACTTGTGATAGAAGCATTCTCTACTGATGTGACTGTGGCCTTCGATGTCTGCGCTATACCCCACATAGCTGCAGCCGAGAAGGTGGGAGATATCAAAGTCAACTGGGAACTGCTTGACTTCTGTGACGGAGCACGATTCACCGTCTATGTCGATGAGGACCTAAATGCTTCCCCGTGCTCATTCATCAAAGGGAATCACTTCACAGAGAGTCTCAGGGAGAAGAGTATGAACGAGATCTGGAATGGAGAGAAGTTTTCGAAGTTTCGCAGTATTCTGAAAGAGAATCCAGAGTCGTGCCTTGCTTTATTCCCCAATTCAAAGTAATGGTGTGATACTAGGTGAATTCATGTTACAGGATCTATAGAAAATATTAGGATTGAAGAAACGGAATCCAAGGATGAAAGACAGCTCGTGACCGTTAGAGAGGGAGATCTCGAATTCTGAAACTCTTAGTTTCAAACACAGATCCTCCATCTTTAGACACAAATCCTGCAAATCCTCCATCTGGTATATATACAGAACCGTAGGAAGAGTCGAATCCCCAGCTTACATCAACATAGACATCTGTATGAGGAGGAAACAAACGCAATTTTTCCACCTTTTCGAGGTATTGTTGACATTCATTTGGCGGAATCACCTTTCCATCCTTAGTACGTCCTTCCGAGTACTCATCGCCAGATTTGAGAGTACGTGACTCCTCGTCATCTGCATTGTACCAAGGTCTATCAGCCGCCTCTTTTACAAGATCCAACATGGTCTTCACTGAATCAGTGATATTGCGGACAATATAGTGGCTAGAGCTGCTGTTTGTGATGTAATCAGTCCGGATCTTCATTCATTCTTCAACCCCTTAGGTATCTTCATTTTGATTCCCATCTGGTTAAACTCATCTCTTATTTGAGTGAGTGAACTCTTTGTAAGTGTGTAACCTGGTTCGATTTTTAGGTTCTCTAAAATCCTCTTTCCATAGTATGTTCTATACAACGGATAAGTTTCAGCTCTACCATATTGTGCATGAACTTTCAATGTGAGCTCTTCTATCTCCCTTTTCCTACTCTCAAGTATTAAAGGGACAATCTTTGCGGCTCTTGTCCTACCCAGTGCCTCAATATCAAAACCATCAGTCTTTCTACCGCTTTCTATCTCTAATGCGAGAAATTCAATTGCCCTTGAATAGAGGTCCCTAAATCCATCCAGAGCATCTGAATCAGGGTCTACTTGTTTTACCAAGTCAACGATGTTCGCTCCCAGTGGTGCTATCTCTAGAATACCCATGATACTATAAACAACATCTAGTGGCATGAATCTCAATTTCTTCAGAAGATCAGAAAATGTTTGAATTCTTTCCTCTTCTATGAACGAGTCCAAAGGTTTTCTTGCAGGAATCCAGTTGATTCTATCAAATGTAGTTTTAGAAATCGAGTTCCATTGTCCAATTGATCTTTCATCTGGTTTGAAGATCGCGTCCATCTCAACTGGAACATATTGGTCTACTAAAATGACTCGTTCAACATCATCTGCAAACATCATATCTTTGATTTCACCCTCGAGTGTCCAACCATTCCCACCTCCGCTCCAGCCCCTACCTCTATCCGGACCAATTTTGGAAACCATGTCTCTACTTAGTATAAATACATCTCTCATGTAACTATGCTCCAGCAAATAGATCAATGGAGAGATATCGAGGCGACTTAAAGGAACTCCCAATAGTGAGATGACACTAAGATTTCTGCTGGCTGACAGAGGACTCAAATCGATTGTGGAGAATGGATTATGAGCCATGTCCAAAACCCTGAGCTCCCCAAGTCTGTTTACACCTTCAAGATTGATAAATGTGAGATTGTTCGATGCTACTCTTAGTGTTTGTAGCAGCAAATCGGGTTCTAAGTGATTGAAATCTATTACTGAGAGATTGTTACAACTTATGTCGAGGTGTGTCAATTTTTTATTATTCTTGAAGATTGACAGGTCGAAAGATCCCCCCAGACTTCCACAGTTCGAAGCGAAAACTTGGGTGAGATTTAGACAACTACTCAATGGAGTAAGACCTGTATCCTTTCTCAAAGTGTTTCCAGAGATGTTCAATATTTCAAGGGATTCGCACCCTGAAATAGGATCCAGATTTAAATCCTCAACTTTGTTGTTTGAGAGATCTAACAAGCTTAGTCTTTTACACTTGGCTAATGGTGCCAAGTCGAGAGTTTCTATATTATTATCATTGATACGTATCCATTCAATATCTGGAATTTTCTCCATTATTGACAGATCGAGCTCTGTGAAACTGTTGCGCTGGAGTGAGATTCGTTTTACCCCCTTGAATCGTGTCAACTGTTTCATATCAAACTTGGTCATTCCCAAATGGTCAAGCCAGAGAGATTTGGCTATGCGAGGGATCTTAACGACTGTTTTTCTGGGACAATAATATTCTAGTTCTACGAAGCTTGTACCGACGACATTCCCTTCAAAAAAGATCTTCAATTCTCTGTTGTAAAGAATGTCCTCTAGAGGGTTTGTATCAATCTCTGGTATAGGATTGTCAAGAAGATAGATTGTAGCAAGGTTTTGATGGTTCCTCAGTGGTTCGAGGTCTATTTCTGTGAGTTCATTCTCAGCTAGTCCAATATATGTAAGAGTAGAATCTTTTCCTAGTGGTCCCAAATCAATTGTCCGAAGCTTATTGCTGTTCAATGAGAGTGCTCTGAAATTCGGAAGGCTGGACAATAAGATTTCTGAAATTTGATTACGGGAGAAATCAATGTGTTGAATATTGTGACCTGCTAGTGGTGTGAGGTCAACCTCTGTCAGGACATTCTGGCTGAGATTCAAGGATTCAATATTGATGCAATTAATTAGTGGTGCGAAATCGATTGATTGAATTTGATTGAAACTCAATTGGAGTGTTTTTAATTTGGAGATACCTACTAAGGGTTCAAGATCAATGTTCTCGATGTTGTTATTTGATAATTCCAGAATCTGGAGGTTTGAACAGGAACTCAATACGGAAAAATCTGGATCTTGAATCGAATTATAATTCAACCTGAGTTCTTCAAGACTTGTTGAAGATAATGAAGGTATTTCTTCAAGCTCATTCCTACTCAGGTCGACCTTTTTGAGATTGGGACAGTTCTCTAGTGGGCTCAAATCGATTCTAGAGAAACCTAAAGAGTTACTAGAGAGATCAACAGTTTCTAGTTTGACACAGTGACTAAGTGGTGAGAGATCAATATTTGTTAACGCGTTGCCACTGAGATTTAGACGTGTGAGCTTGGGTCTTTTCCACGAACTGACAGGGGACAGGTCAATAAATTTGATTCCTTCGTACGTAGCTTTTATCTTCTCAGATCTCGCACCAAACTCAACAAAGGAATCTCCCTTCTTTATTTTAAGTTTGGACACATCACCACCCCTTACTAATTTTGATTTTAGCGGTATTTCAATGACACGGTCTTTTCAAGGTTTTACGAGGATGAGATCCTTGACCAGTAGTAGTTTGAGATAGAGGAAGCGATGAGGGGATGAGTAGTCCCTTCGATCTTGTTCTTACATTATTGCAGCCATTAGAAACTTCTGTTGAGTTCTCTCAGGGAAGATGATGAACACAACTGCTCGATTGATTCTGATTCAGGTATAGTCTCTTCAGAACCGTCCAATGGCGAAAGTTTTGCAATCCATGTCAAACCCATCACCTAGTTGTATGAAGATATCACCATAAAAAGCATCAAACCCCCAACTAACCTCTATTTGGACATCTACATGAGGAGGGAAGATTGCCAGCCGTTCTACTTTCTCAAGATATATTTGACGATCCTTGGAAGGAATTGGATTACCCTCATGAGTAGTACCCTCTAGATATTCATTGCCTTGAATACGACCCTTTTCATTGTTAGGCCAATGTGTGAGATACCATTCTGTCTTCGTTGCTGCTTCCTTCATCAAATCCAGCATAGTCTTCAATGTGTCAGTATTGTTTCTGATGATATAATGACTCGTGCTACTGTTTGTGATGAAGTCAGGTCTAATCTTCATTTCTTGTCAATCCTTTGGGTTCTTTTATTTTGATTCCCAATTCTTGAAACATATCCTGCAGCCTGAAGAAATCATATTTTGAAATAGGTTTCCTGGCATTAATATCCAATTCCGCAATTAGCATCTTGCCATAGAATGTTTTCGATAACTTGAATATTGGAATATCTCTAGTTTCGTTCAGTTCAAAATCAAGACTCTCAACTTCTTCTCTTCTTAGTTGCAAGATAAGTGGAATCAATTTTGCTGCCTGAGTTGTTTGCATTTTTTCTACATCAAGATCATCGGTCGAGCGACCTTTTCTGAGTTTGTCTTCCATAATCCTAAAATATGCAGAATGAACTTTGTCAAGCCCAATTTCAGGAGACACATCTTTATTCATGTTAATTATGATTGTGCGCAATTCATGGTCCAGAGTCCTGAATCCAAGCTCATTGAAACCAAAGTAGTAAGCAACTACATCGAATGGTGTGTATCTAAGTTTCTCCACCAATTCAGTGAAAGTCTGAATACCTTGCTCCTGAATATATGATTTGACATCTCTAACTGAAACCCAACTAATCCCTCTTGAAGAATATTCAGAGATTCTAATTCCAGGTTTGAAAGTTTCAACCATTTCTATTTCGGTTTCACTATCTACAAGGAGGGTAAATTCAGAACCATTAGGACTACATGGGCGAGCATCAAGCTCATCAAAGCAATTGAAGTAGTTATATTCTGCTCCTTCGTAGTCGTGTCCGATATAACGGGATGTCGAGGGATTATCACTAATTCTTAGTTTGCGCTTCAAGAGTATGTAATATATAGATGAGATATCTAGAAGTGTTAGTGGAACCTCAAGTAGTGATAAAACGCAAAGACTCCCCATACTCGATAACGGACTTAGGTCAATTTCAGTTATTGGATTGTCTGAAATATCCAGTGAAACCAATTTACATTTGCGTAATGGAGTAAGATCGATAGAGGTAATTCTATTCGAAGAGATTCGCAACGATTCCAGTTTTGAAGATATTCCGAAAGTGTCAGCATCAAAATTGACGAGTTGATTCTTACTCAAGTCCAATGAGACAAGATCTTCAAGCTTCTTGAAAATCTGTGGATACTCAAAACTATCGTGAGATCCAACTCCAGAAGCAAAAAGATGCTTCAAATGTATGCATTCTGCAATTGGAGATAGACCAACTGATTCATCCAATTGATTCCCGGAAATGATCAATGATTTGAGAGAATCACATTCCTTGAGAGGAGTGAGATTGAGATTTTCTAAGTCATTATACGCCAGGTCTAAGACTTCTAATTTCTTACAATTTGATAATGGATCGAGGTCTAATGATAGTATATCATTTCCACCAAGCCGCAACCACTCAATTTCCGACAATTCTTCGAAGATAGAGAGATCTAGCTTAGTAAGGTGGTCGTATTGAAGATTGAGATGTCGTAAGTTGGGAAATTGATTCAGTTGGTGTAAATCAATCTTTGTTATTCTTAAGTGATCCAACCAGATGGTACTGCTAAACTTGGGTTGAGTAATACTACCACTTCGTCCGTGGCATTCATATCTAATTCTAACAGGTTTTGAATCCACTTGAGAATCATGATTAATTTCTGGGCCTTTCCTCATAACATAGCTCCAGCATGTATACTAGAAAGGACTATTGACATCTTCTAATAAAAAGATAGGAGAAGATGAGATGAGGGGATGACTCCCCTACATCGTTCTTCTACATTATAGCAGCCATTAGTGCTTTCTGTGCGTGCATTCTGTTGCCTGCTTCATCCACCTGATAGAGGATATTCCATTTGTCGGTTTAAGACTGAGAGTGGTTGAAGAGAAGAAAGATGTGAGGAGGGAGTAACTGAAAAGATTCCCTCCATGTGGTTCCTACAGCCACGGACCTAGTAATGCAGCTCCGGCTTAAAAATCCAAAATCCAACAATGAAGCCTGGGTCATGAATCGATCAGGGTCCAATGTATCTAAAGAGGAAGATGTCGAACGATGAAACTCTTCGTGTTAGATGCGAATACTCCGTTTACAATATAGATATCCCCATATGTAGGATCGAATCCCCAACTGACATCGACATAGATGTCTGTATGAGGAGGGAACAGCTCCAATCTCTCTACGAGTTCAAGATATTTCTGGCACTCTTTTGGAGGTATAGATTTCCCCTCAAATGTTTGTCCAGCCAAGTATTCGTTGCCAGATATTTCTACATCTTGATCTTCATGCCACCAGTTCGCATTGAACCAGCGTTCATTTGATGCAGCTTCTTTCACTAGATCTAACATTGTTTTCAGTGAATTAGTGACATTTCGAACTATGTGATGACTAGTACTGCTGTTCGTTACAAAGTCAGGTCGAATCTTCATTCTTCACTCAACCCCTCTGGTATCTTTAATTCGATATTCATTGACTTGAACTGTGCTTTGATTTCTTGCAGTATTGGTTCAGTCAATGTATAACCTGATTTTAGCTCTAAATCGTTTAGAATCTTCTTTCCGTAGTATGTTCCATACAAAGGATAGGTTGCAGCTTTCCCCTCTTTGACTTCGAACTCAATTCCTTCTATCTCCTCTTTACGCTTTCTCAGAATGAGAGGAACAAGCTTCGCAGCTCTTGTTACGCTAAGCTTGTCAATACTCAAATTGTCAGTTTCAAATCCTTTCTCAAGTTCGTCCTCTAACAAATCAATACACTCCAAGTATAGTTGAGCTACTCCATCAATCGCATTTACTTGTGAGTTTATTTTTCTGGATGCATCAATAATCTTCTCTTGGAGTGGTTTAATCTCAGGGATTCCAAAAATGTTGTAAACCAAATCAATGGGGTGATATCTGAGTCTAGTCCATAATTGGTCAAAAGTCTCAATTCCCTCTTCCTTCACGAAAGTCTCAAGATCAGGACGTTTGAATCCATCAATCTTATTCTTCTCAATAAGAATTGTGAAATCATTATCATCAGGCTGCATCAAGTCATCCAGCATACCCTCGGCAAACCAGAGTTTGCCCATTCCCCCCCAACTCATTTGTCTACCAATTTTTATTGGTGTTTTGTCATCATCAGAGATAATTGGTCTCTCTCTCCCATAGCCATCATAAAACAGGTATTCTAATGGAGAAATATCAACAGTTTCATCTTCAATTCCCAATAATGAAAGAACAGTGAGATTTACACTTGCTGATAATGGACTGAGATCCAACTTCCTTATCGGATTATTGGACAAATCTAATACCCTGAGGCTCAAGAACTTTCTCAGCGGTGAAAGGTCAAATGATTGTAGGCCATTGTAGGAGAGATTGAGAAATTCGATCTTGGTCAATTTTTCGATTTCAACACTCTCGAGATTGTTGTGGGATAGATCCAATTGCACAAACTTCTCATGGTCCTTGAAGAAATTCAAATCAATTGAACCATGAACCTCACAATTTGATGCAAACAACTGACTTAGTTCTTGACACTCCTCTAGAGGGGAGAGTCCAACATCTTGGTCCAATTGGCAACTTGAAATGATAAGCGTTGATAGAGATTTGCACTCCCTAAGGGGAGATAGGTCCAAGTCTTTTATTCTGTTATTCGATAGATCAAGTATACTCAGTTTATCACAGTGGGAAAGAGGTTCCAAATCGAGCGAGCGCAAATTGTTGTTTGCTAGCCGAAGCCATTCGATCTCTGACAGTTCCTCGAATATCGAAAGGTCAACCTCTCTTAGGAAGTTGTCTTCTAGATTGATGTAAGTTGGATTTTTCAAAGCCTTCAATTGATTCAATTCTATTTTAGTCATCTCTTTGTTATCAAGCCAAATGGAACTACTGAAGAGAGGTAGTTGCAGAGTCCTTTTTTCCCTATAGCTTCTATAGTTCAAATTGATTAGATTCGAACCGACATCTTCACCGTCAAAGTAGAGCCTGAGGTATCTGGAAGACTGAATGTCCTCCAAGGGACTAGTATCTACTCGAGGAAGCGGATTCTCTCGTAGGTCGATTTGATAGAGTTTCGGGAGATTCCTCAAGGGTGACAGGTCAATAGACTGAACCTGATTGTGGCGTAGAGATAGTTTTTCGATCTCTGGACATCCAGCTAGTGGGTTCAGGTCTATTGCTTGCAGCATGTTGTATCCTAGATCAATAGACTTGACCTGAGGCATTCTGCATAACACTAATTCTGCAATTTGATTTTCATTGAGATTGATACGTTCCACTTTAGGGTGACCATCTATAGATCCCAAGTCAAGTTTCCTGAGCGAGTTATATGCGAGACTGATGTACTCTAGATTCTCACATTGGATCAAAGGTGCAAGGTCGATTTCCTTGAGCTTGTTGTCGTACAGTGATAATGATTGCAGAAAATCACATCCACCCAAAGCATCAAGATTGATACAAGCAAGCTGGTTTCTATTGAGAGTAAGTTTCTTGAGGTTCCGACAAGATGTCAAGGGACCAAGATCGAGAGATTGAAGAGCACTTCTATATATGTTGAGTTCCATTAGAGAAGATGATGAACACAACTGCACTTCAGTAAGTGTTTCAGAACCAAGTTTGATGATTCTGAGATTTGGACAAGCGCTCAATGGTCCTAAGTCCAATATAGGGAATTCGTTGCCATCGAGTTCGAGGACTTCAAGATTCTTACACTTGGATAATGGAGTCAGATCAATTTCCTTGATTCGATTGCCACTGAGATCTAAATGTTTGAGTTTTTTCCATCGTTTGAGTGGCTTTAGGTCAATAGTTGTGATTCCTTTGTAGGAGAGCTTGATAGTTTCTGTCTCAGGTATAGACGCTTCAGTTCCATCCCGATTGGTATACCTGAGATTTCCCATAACGCCGCCCGGTCTGTACTGGGAGATTCATTCGTATATCTTTTCCTGCGGATGAAAGACGAAAGACGAGGGGTTTCAGTTAACCCCTCAATTATCCTACATAATAGCTGCCATCAGGGCTTTCTGCGCGTGCATCCTATTGCCCGCTTCATCAAAGACAATGCTCTGAGGTCCATCTATTACCTCATCAGAGACCTCCATACCCCGATCTGCAGGAAGGCAGTGCATATAGATTGCTTTTGATGTCAGGTCCATCTTGGCCTGATCACAGATCCACGACTTGTTCTTGTCTGCGTATTCTAAAGCCAGTTTCTTGTCTGGTTCGGAAGGACCACCCCACGGACCTGGCAATGCAGCTCTGGCTGTCCAACTCTTAGGATAGACCACATGGGCCCCCTCGAATGCCTCTTCCATATTGTCAGTCTCCTCGAAACTTCCACCATATCGGTCAGCATTCTCCTTGCAATATTCGATTATCTTGTCATCGAGCTCAAATCCCTTTGGTCGTGCAAAGACAACATCCATTCCCATCTTGGTAGCACTCAGAACACAGCTCTGCGGCACAGCAAGTGGTTTTAGACCTGCACTATAAGCCCAAGACATGACGTACTTCTTGCCCTGGAATTTGCCTACATGCTCATCCACAGCTTGAATGTCTGCCAATGCTTGACATGGGTGATATACATCGTCCTCCATGTTTATCACAGGGATCTTTGCCCATTTGGCAAACTCCTGAAGTGTGCGATGGCCTCGTCCGTAATCCCACTTGGCAGCATCTCCATAGAGCCTGATAGCAATCGCATCGCCCATTTCGTCGAGGACTCGTGCAACATCCGCAATTCTCTCTGTCTTGTATGCCTCTTCATCCTCTGGGAGCGCGGGAACATAGATGTCCTGTGGAGATAGAAAGTGTGCATGACCTCCTAGCTGAGTCATGCCTCCTTCGAAGCTATTCCTTGTCCGTAGAGACCTATTGAAGAAGATCATGAAAAGCGTTCTGTCCCGGAGAATGTCCGAAG
>Ga0209536_100009802_pt1 | contig 14204 bp, 10 predicted proteins | sample DeeMarSeWOR28_12_FD_187461 | JGI IMG/M metagenome (GOLD analysis project Ga0209536, IMG submission 187461) | Marine sediment microbial communities from White Oak River estuary, North Carolina - WOR-2-8_12 (SPAdes) (version 2) | ecosystem: Environmental > Aquatic > Marine > Intertidal zone >...
GTGCTCGAGCCGGTGGCTGCCGTGGACGATGTCGAGAGCGACGTCGGACTTCTCGCCGAACGCGTCCTGCAGCAGGCGCTGGACGAGGTCCACCGCGCTGTTGGCATCCGCCACGCCCTTCACCCAGGGATTGGTCGAGTCGCTCGCGTCCTCGCAGGTGAACCCGGCTTCGTCGAGGATCCGGCGCACCGCGGGCGTCAGTGCGGGAACGAACCCGGGTCGGCCGGGCACGCGGACCTCGAGGCCCCGGTCCTCGAGGCGAGTCACCTCGATCACGTGCAGCGGCTGACCCGAGGGGCGCGCCAGCACGAAGTCGAACGGCTCCATCGCCTCGACCTCGGCCTCGAGGAACGAACGTGCGGTCTTCGGATCGGTCACGGCTTCTCGCCTCGTGCGGAAGGTTTGCAGGCCAGGATAGACCAGATGGCGCAGGAGCCGGGAGGTCGGTTCCCATCGGGCCGTAGGGAAGGGGTATGGAGCCCGACGGGACCGTGCCTCCCTTCGCGCGGCGCACCGCGCTGCTCCCAGGCCGGAAGCGCGGCTATTGAATCGAGATCACCTGGGGTCTGGCCTTTTCGGCCTTTGGTATCTCGATCGTCAGCACGCCCTCGCGGAACTCGGCCTTGATGCGTTTGCCGTCCGCGTTGGCGGGCAAGGTGAACGATCGACTGAACGAGCCGTAGCTGCGCTCGATCCAGCGGCTGTGCTCCTTGCGGCCCTCCCGCTCGTTGCGCTTCTCGCCGCGGACGGTCAGCACGCTGTCCTTCATCTCGACGGTGATGTCCTCCTTCTTCGAGCCCGGCAGCTCGACGGTCACCACGTAGCGGTCGTCGTCCTCGACGATGTCCACGGCCGGCGCGAGGCGCCCGCGCCGCTCCGCCTCGCCCGCGGACTCCCCCAGCAGCCGGCCCAGACGCAGCGGAGACATCCCCCACTCGCGAAAGGGACTCCATCCCGAGAAGAGATCGAGCTCCGCGAAGGGATCGAAGCGCGACGGACTGCGCGGCCCCTTCTTCCCTGCCATCTCTCGCTCCTTCTCGATCGCGCGGGGTCGCAACCGCACTGATAATTCTCGTGCAACCCACGTGCCAGGGCCAGGCCATCGCGGTGCCTGCCCAGCGCGGCTGGGGCTCGCCACCGTGCCCGGATCGCACGCGACGATCCTGTGGCGTGTGTCCGTCGGGTGCAGGCAAGTGGCTGGACGCCCCAGCCGGGGGCTCGACAGCGCTGGCCCTCCGCGCGACGCTGGGCTCCGGAGTGGATCCATGGCCGATTGGCTGCGCCGCGCCCTCGTGTTGCTCTGGCTCGTTTCGCTCGCGGGTGCCGCACTCGCCCAGCAGTCTCCTCCGGCGGCGCATCGGAAGTCACCCGAGGTGCTGGGCGACGCCACCGCCGGCTTTCCGGTTCGCCTGGCCGGCGAGGAGGTATTCCGGCTCTACGATCCGTACGGCGCCCAGGAGGCCGTCCGCATCGCCGAGGAGCGCCTGCTGCGCATCGCGCGGGATCCCTTCTACTCCTCGGGCCTGCTCACCGCCCAGCCCGGAGAGGAGGGGATCTGGGTCCTCTACCGCGACGCGCGCGTCGGCTTCGTCTCGGAGGAGGCCGCCGCGCGAGCGGGCGTCAGCGCCGAGCGGCGGGCCGACGAGATCATCGACGCGGTCGAGCAGGCGGTCGCGCGCTACCACGCGCGGCAGAGCCCGGAAGAGTGGACGCGTGCGTTGCTGCTGCTCGCGCTGGCGACCGGGCTGCTCGCGGGTGCGATCTATCTGGTGGTGCTGCTGCACCGCCGGGTCGGCGCCTGGGTCGAGCGGCGCTCGCGGTCGGGCCTGACCGTCGCCGGACAGAGACTCGGCTTCCGCAGCGCGGCCCGCCTCGCGGCCTTCCAGCGGCGCACGTTCCGATTCGCGCGCGGCGTGCTGATCGCCCTGCTGGTGCTCGTCTACCTCCAGACCGCGTTCACGATCGTGCCGCTGACCCGGGGCTACGCGTTCGGCGTGATCGGCTACCTGCTCGACCCGCTGCGCTTCGTCTGGCAGGGCCTGCTCGCGAGCATCGGTGATCTCTTCTTCATCGTCGTGATCGTCTCGCTCTCGCGCCTGCTGCTGCGCGGCATCGGCCTGCTGCTGATCGAGGCCGCGATGGGCTCGGTCACGCTGCCCGGCATTCCGCGCGATCGCGCCGTCCCTCTCTACAAGATCGTGCGCCTGGTCGTCGTCGCGATCACGATCGTGATGATCTACCCCTACATCCCCGGGTCGGGCAGCGCGGCCTTCCAGGGAGTCAGTCTGTTCGCCGGAGCGCTGTTCACGCTGGGCGCGTCCAGCACCGCGAGCAATTTCATGGGGGGGCTCGTGCTGGTCTTCTCGGGCGCCTTTCAGGTGGGCGACCGGGTGAAGATCGGCGACGTCGTGGGAGACGTGGTGGAGTCGACGCTGGCGCTGACGCGGCTGCGCACGGCCAAGAACGAGCTGGTGACGTTCGCGAACGGAAACGTGCTGAGCGTGGGCTTCGTGAACTACAGCGTCGCGGCCCGGCAGGAGGGCGTCATCCTCCACACGAGCATCACGATCGGCTACGACGCGCCCTGGCGGACGGTCCACGAGCTGCTGATCCGTGCCGCATCGCGCACGGAGCACGTGCTCGAGGAGCCGGCACCGTTCGTGCTCCAGACCGCGCTGAACGACTACCACGTGGGCTACCAGATCAACGCCTACACGCGCGAGGCGAATCAGATGGCGAGGATCCTCGGCGAGCTGCACCAGAACATCCAGGACGCGTTCGCCGAGGCGGGAGTGGAGATCCTGTCGCCGTCCTACTCGGCGCTGCGCGATGGTGGCGCCAGCACGGTGCCCGCCCACGAGGTACCGGCGGGCGGGTAGCGGCGGGAGGGGGAGCCCCCGACCCCGGCGCCCGCCCGTCGGGGTGGGGCGAATCCTCCGGGCGCGGGACGCCCGGGCCGGGTCGACGGCGCACCCGCCGGGGGAGTCGTCGACCCGCCAGACCCGCGACGGGGGGGGCCTCGCGCGGCGTTGGCGCTCGTGTAGATTCCGGCCGCCGAACTTCCGTCGGTACCGGAGACCACCCTTGGCGCAGCTCGATCTCGACGAGTTCTCCTGGAACGTTCTGGTCCGGCAGCTCACGCTGGACGACTACGCCGATCTGGTCGCGATGCAGGAGCGCTGCTTCCCCGGAATGCAGCCTTGGGGACGCGACCAGATCGAGAGCGAGCTCGCGATCTTTCCCGAAGGCCAGCTCTGCGTGGAGTGCGATGGACGCCTGGCCGCCTCCTCGAGCAGCCTGATGCTGGAATACGACCCGACGCTCGAGTGGCACAACTGGCAGGCCGTCTCCGACGGCGGCTACATCCGAAACCACGACCCTCACGGCGACACCCTCTACGGAATCGAGATCATGGTTCATCCGGAGTTCCGCGGGCTGAAGCTGGCGCGTCGCCTGTACGATGCGCGCAAGGAGCTCTGTCGGGAGCGGAACCTGGCGCGGATGATCATCGGAGGCCGCATTCCCGGCTACGGCAGGGAGGCCGAGCGGTACTCGGCGCGCGAGTACGTCGAGCGGGTGATGGCCAAGGAGATCTACGACCCGGTGCTGACCGTGCAGCTCTCCAACGGGTTTGCGCTACAGGGCCTGATCCCCGACTACTTCCCCTCCGATCTGGAATCCTGCGGCTACGCGACCCATCTCGAGTGGCGCAACCTCGACTACAAGCCCGGTGGCAAGCGCCGCTTCCACAACGCGATCGAGCCCATCCGCCTCTGCGTCGTGCAGTACCAGATGCGCGCGATCGGGAGCTTCGAAGAGTTCGCCAGGCAGTGCGAGTACTTCATCGATGTCGCGTCCGACTACAAGTGCGACTTCGTGCTGTTCCCGGAGCTGTTCACGACCCAGCTGCTCTCGTGTGTCGAGCCGACGCGACCCGGGCTGGCCGCTCGCCGGCTCGCCGAGTTCACGCCACAGTATCTCGAGCTGTTCACCGAGATGGCGGTCAAATACAACGTCAACGTGATCGGGGGATCCCACTTCGTCGTCGAGCATGAGACGCTCTACAACATCTCCTACCTGTTCAGGCGCGATGGCTCCATCGGCAAGCAGTACAAGCTGCACATCACGCCCAGCGAGCGGAAGTGGTGGGGGGTGAGCCCGGGCGACAAGGTCGAGGTCTTCGACACGGACTGTGGGCCGATCGCGATCCAGATCTGCTACGACATCGAGTTTCCGGAGGCCACGCGCATCGCAGCGAACAAGGGCGCGAAGATCATCTTCGTTCCGTTCAACACGGATACCCGCCACGGCTATCTGCGCGTCAAGCACTGTGCGCTGGCACGTTGCGTCGAGAATCACCTCTATGTCGCGATCTCTGGCTGTACGGGAAACCTGCCCTTCGTCGAGAACGCGGACATCCACTATGCCCAGTCGGGCATCTTCACTCCGGCCGACGTGGAGTTCGCGCGCGATGCCGTCGCCGCCGAGTGCAACCCGAACGTCGAGACCGTGATCGTCCACGACCTGGACCTCGAGCTGCTGCGTCACCATCGGGAGACCGGCTCCGTCCAGAACTGGAAGGATCGGCGCCGCGACCTCTACCGGCTCAGCTACCAGGAAGACGGCAACGAGAAGGAAGTCTAGGTCGGAGCGACGAATGGCCGACCACCGATCGCCAGCTCGCTTCGGAACGGTCCTGGGAATGGCTCCCGGCGACGTCCCGGTCTACTCGAGCGACTACTCGACCGCGGACGACTCGGCGCTGCCCGACCGGCACTCCTACCGGAGCTACCTGGACGGCATCTACATGGGCCAGAAGTGGCAGTGCGTCGAGTTCGCCCGGCGTTGGTTGTACGTCAACCAGGGGCTGCTGTTCGACGACGTCGGGATGGCGTACGAGATCTTCGATCTCACTTCGATTCGAGACGTCCGCAACAACGCGCGACTTCCGCTGCGCTCCTTCAGGAATGGTTCTCGTAGACCGCCCGAGCCCGGATGCCTGCTCGTTTGGGACGAGGGCGGGGAGTTCGAGCGGACTGGCCACGTCGCGATCGTCGTCGAGGTCCTGCCGAACCGCGTGCGGTTCGCCGAGCAGAATCTCGGCCACCGGGTGTGGCCGCAAGGCCAGCGGTATTCGCGCGAGATCAACGCGAAGCGCAGCTCGACCGGTGAGTTCTGGCTGGAGAGCTCGTTCGCGGATGCGACGATCCTGGGCTGGGTCATCCAGACCGACGACGAGAGCGATGCGGAGCCGATGAAGGCGCCAGACCCGGAGCTGTTCGAGCTGGTCCGTCGAGAGGTGGAGCCGCATCGCCGCGTGGAGCGCGCCTGGCTGAACCTCGCCAATCCGGACGAAGCCGTCTTCGTCGAGTACATGGAGGGCCACTGTCTCTCCGACAAGCCGGAGAGCCAATACGTCTACTTCATCGTGTCGGAGACTGCGGAGCAGGAGCTCGAGCGTGCGACGAGCCAGCTCCACTCGCTCTTCATGCACGCAACGGACTACGTGCTGCGCGACGATCAGCTGCTCGCCCGTTTCCGCATCCCGAAGGCGCTCTGGCCGAAGATCCACCAGTCCTGGGACAACCGCCGCAACGAGATGATCACGGGGCGTTTCGATTTCGCGATGACGTCAGCGGGGCTCAAGGTCTACGAGTACAACTGTGATTCGGCCGCTTGCTACATGGAGTGTGGCAAGATCCAGGGAAAGTGGTCGCGCCACTACGATTGTGACATCGGTCGCGATGGCGGCGAGGTGTTGCACGATCGCCTGCGCGACGCCTGGCGCAAGAGCAGCGTCGATGGTCTGGTGCACATCCTGCAGGACGACGATCCCGAGGAGACCTATCACGCGCTCTTCATGCAGGAGGCAATGGAGCGCGCCGGCATCACCAGCCGCGTGATCCGAGGGACCTCGCGCCTCGCCTGGGCGGCGGACGGAGGGATCGTCGATGGCGAAGGCGATCGGATCCGCTGGGTCTGGAAGAGCTGGGCGTGGGAGACGGCTCTCGACCAGATCCGACGGGAGTGCGGCGACGACGAGCGGAGGCTGGAGCGCTACCGCCCTGGTGAGGTGCACGAGGGCGCAGTCCGGCTCGTCGACGTTCTCCTGCGCAGCGAGGTCATGGTCTTCGAGCCGTTGTGGACGCTGATCCCGAGCAACAAGGCGATCCTTCCGGTGCTCTGGTCACTCTTCCCGAACCACCCCTATCTGCTCGAAACAGCCAGCGAGCCGACGGAGTCGCTGCGATCGAAGGGATACGTGGCGAAGCCGATCGTCGGCCGCTGTGGCGGAAACATCAGCATCTACGATGAGTCACAGGCGTTGATCCAGGAGACCGTCGGACAGTTTGGAGATCGCGATCAGATCTATCAGGAGCTCTTCCCGCTCGCTCGCGTGGGCGGTCTCTACGTCCAGCCGAGCACGTTCTCGGTCTCCGGGACCTACGCGGCCAGCGCCGTCCGGGTGAGCCCGTCGCTGGTGATCACGGCCGACAGCGACAACGTCGCCTTGCGGATCGTGGACGACGACTGGTTCCATGAGATCGCGAAGTCGCGCCGACGCGACTAGGATGCGCCCGGGGGCGGGTAGGCGCTGATCGACACGCGTACCTCGCGGCGTCCGCGCCCGACGGGGCCCAGCGACAATCGGTCGGCCGGGAGCTCGGCGTGGCCGTCCAGCAGCTTGCGCACGGCGACGGCGCGCTCGTGCGCGAGCGCTGCGAGCCGTTCGGGCGGCAGCTCGATCAGCCCGAGCCAGCGCTCGAGCGCGTGGCGTTCGTCGCGCTCGAGCTCGTCCGGCTCGCCGGCGAGCTGGCGCGCAAGCGCCTGGCGCAGCCGGCGGCGCTGCAGGAAGCCCGAATCCGGCAGCTTCGGCGCGTCGCCGGCCTCGATGCGATCGAGCAGCAGGCGTCGCGTCAGCATGGCCAGGTCGTCTTCGTCGGTCGAGCCTTGCAGGGTGAGCCCCAGCGCCGGCCGTTCGGCCAGCAGCTTCGTCAGCCCCTCGGCGACGGAGGCGGCATCTGCGTCCGGCTGGCTGCTGCCCGGCGCGAACGTGAAGCCTCGGGTCGGACCGTCCCTGCTTCCGAGGCCGGGTACTTGAATCGGCAGCGGCAGTGCGCCCGCGAGCTGGAGAGGAGCGGAGAGCGCTCCGATGATCGCCTGCTGGAGCGCGCTGCGGATCGCCGTGGTCGTGCCCGAGCGCGTGCTGCCTTCCGACACGGTGACCGGTACGTCGAGGTGGATCTCGTCGCGCGCGTTGCGCAGCAGTGCGAGCGCCACGTCGATCGGCACGCCGAGCGGGTCGGGGATCACGCCTTCGCCCTCTGCCGACATGCGCAGCTCGTGCAACATCAGCTGGTTCGTGCTCGAGAGCGCGCCCTTGCTCAGCACCAGGTCGCTCTCGAGGGTCGCGCTGCCCGCGTCGATGCCGTAGCCCACGTAGTGCGCTGCGTAAGGCGTGAACGGGGTGAGACCGAGGTCGTCGAGTACCGCGCGCAGCTCTCCCGAGCCGCCGGCGAGCGATCCGGTGAGCTCGAACGCACCCTGCGTGCTGCTGGCGGCACGGACGCGCACCCTCTTCGCATCGCCCTCGGGCCAGCGCACGCCGTCGGCCGAGACCTCGAGTCCCCGGAGCTCGGTTCGCACCGGCGGGCTCAGGCTGCGGTCCTCGAGCTCGACGCGCCCCTGGGACACGCGCAGGCTGTTGAGTGCGACGTGCGGCGCCGGGCTCTCCGCCTCGGTCGCCTCGGTCGCCTCGCTGGGAGGCTGCGCCTCCGCTGGAGAGAGCGTGTAGCGGACGTGGGGCGCGAGCAGCTCGACGCTCGCGAGGGCGATCTCTGGAGCCTCGCGCTCGAGGTCCGACGGCAGCGCGAGCTGCTCGAGGTCCAGCGCGAGCCGCGCGAACGCGAGCGCGAACGTCTCGTCGGTGTCGCGCAGCTCGAAGTCTCGCAGCTCCAGCTGGCCCGAGATGCGCGCGAGCTCGGCCGCACCGGGTTCGAGGGACAGCGCGAGCGCGAGGTCTCCCGACGTCTGCCCCGCGCGGATCCAGTCGAGCGGTCCCGGGTCGGGGACCAGCGCCAGCCCCGCTAGATTGGGCAGGGACAGGTTCTGCCACTGCAGGCGTCCCTTCCAGTGCACGGGATGCAGTCCGAGCTCGCCTTCCAGTGCGAGCCGTCCGCCCGCGTCGCTGGTGAGCTCGAACGTCGACGGGAAGCGCTCCCCCTCGGCCGTGCTGATGTTGTGGGCGTCCACGCGCAGCGCGATGGTGATCTCGCGAGCGGGAGTGAGCACCGTGAACGACGCTCCATCGATCGAGAGCTGCGCGAGGCGCAACGGGAAGACGTCGTCGTCCGCCTCGCTCGCCTCCGGCTCGGACGTCGACTGCGCCGCCTCGTCTTCCGGAGCGTCGCGCATGAGCTCCGGATGCACGCGCAGACGCGGCTCGGCCAGGCCGAACTGCCCGAGCGTGAGCTGGCCGTCGCGGAAGCCCACGTCGCCGAGCCGCAGCTCTCCGATCTGGAGATCCACCAGCGGAGGCCTTCCCTCGGCGTCGCTCGCGGACCAGACCAGGCCGGTCCGGCTCAGCGTGACCCGGTCGATCGCCAGCGGCCACGCTGCTCCGGGCTCGGCATCGGGCTCCGGCGACTCTTCTGCCCCGCTCGCGACCAGACCCGGCGGCAGCACGGGAGCACCCTCCGCGTTGCGCTCGGCCTCCAGGCGCAGGCCGTCGCTCGCGATCTCGCGCAGACGGATCTCACCGGACAGCGGTGAGAGCCAGGCGAAACGCGCGTAGAGGCGGTCGGCCGCCAGCAGCGGCGGCGCTTCGCCGCCGTGGGCGGAGTCGACCCGCACGCCCTCGAGCGCGATGCCGCCCGAAACGAGCCAGAGGTCCACGTCGTCGATCGCGACCGGAACGCCGAGCGCCGCCGTCGCCTGCTCGCACGCGACGTACCCGATCAGGGCGGGTAGCGCGGCGCGCCCACCCGCCAGCAGCACGGCGAGAGCGGCCACGATCCAGAGCGTGCGCGTCCGGCGCGCGTCGGGGGGCGAGGGCATCGTGAGGGCGCAGATCGTCGGTCGCTGGGCGGGCTGCTGTCAAGTCGAGCTCGGTACGATGGTCCGACGGGCTCGGGACTATGCGAGCCGCTCGATGTGTCCCTGGCGTCGTTCCAGGCGCAGACCCAGAGCGTGCATCACGTGGAAGGCGGCGTTGAAGGCCAGCAGCCCGGCCAGCGAGAGCGCCAGTCCAGCGCCGCCCAGGCTCGCGCGCTCGCTCCAGGCCATCCAGCCGAACTGCACTAGGCACAGCACGGAGACGAACAGCAGCGTGGGCTTGCGGCCGATCAGGTTCACCACGAACGCGCCAAACGGGGCGCCCAGGGCCACGACGGGCGCGGCGGCGAGCCAGCTGCCGGAGAGCTCCGGGTCCGGTGTCCAGCCGGCGGGTGCGAGCCGCGAGAGGGCGAAGAGGGTGGAGATTCCCAGCAGGGATGTCCACGCCATGATCACGACCGAAGTGGGGATGGCGATCTTCAGGTCGGCGCGGGCCAGCAGCACGAGCACGACGTAGAGCAGCATGTCGATGCCGACGCCCGTCAGCGATGCGATCAGCCCGCCACCGACGATGCCGATCAGCAACCCCGCCGTCCGGTCGAATGCCGCGGACGTTCGTGTCATGCCGCTCGCGGCGCAGATCTCGTTCAGCTTGACGAGGTGCATGATGCCGAACGAGCCCCAGACCACCGCGAACAGCATCTTCATCACCCGCTCGTCGACGTGCGGTGCGAGCCACACCACGGCCGGAGGAGTGGCCAGCAGCGATCCGAGCATCGCCCAACAGAGCAGGCGCCGTTCGAGTGGGCGTCCGGTGCAGAGGATGAAGATCGATGCGCTCGTCATCCCGATCGACTGGATCGCGAAGCCGAAATCGCGACCCAGCGACGCCGACTGGTCGAACACGAGTACCAGGATCGGGAAGCCCACGGTGCCGCCGCCCATGGGCGTGGACCCCGCCACGTAGGATCCGGCCAGCATGGCGGCTGCGATGCCCCAGTGCTCGGCCACGCGGGGCCAGGCGCCGCTCGCGACCACGAAGGTCGCCCAGCTCGCGTAGAAGCCGATCAGCCAGAGCAGGAACCAGCGCAGCGATCGCGGCGTTCGAGGGCGATCGTGCGGCCTGGCGGCGTGCGCGGACTCCCGGCGTGAGGCGGGCCGGAGCGAGCGTGATGCTCTGGAGGCGGCTAGCGGTGTCATCGGGGCTCGAGCGCGCGCGGGCGCGCGCGCATGATTCCGCGGGTTCGGGTTCGGGGCAATGACCCTCGCGGGCAACGGGATCCTGCGAGGCGGATGCTTCGTCGCGAAGCTGAACGAAGTCGAAGTTCCGATGGCGAGAGCGGCTCCGGGTACGAGTCGCGCCGGAGCGCCAGGGCAGCGGGCACTTCGCTTGAAGTGCCGGACCCTTCGGCTACGGTTCGCGCCAGTCGAACCCGGTCGGGTGGCCATGTTCTCGGGCCTCGGAATCCAGCTCGCCCTCGCAGCCGTGCTCCTGCTCGCGCAGCTCGGGCTGCCGATGGCCCACGGTCTCGCGTCGTTCGGCGCCGATCACGACGCCAGGGCCACGTCGCTGGTAGCGCCGGATCCGGACGTCCACTCGCAGCCGGATGCCGCCCGACATGGCGCGCCGACTCACGATCCGAACCTGTGTCCGATCTGTCTCGCGCTGAGCCAGGTGCGAAACGGTGTCGGCCGCGTTCCCGCGCTCGCTCCGCTCCAGATCGATGCGCTGCCGACCGGGCTGCTCCGGTCGCCGTCCATCGCGCTGGCGAGCAGAACGGCGCTCGACTCGGCGCCGCCGCGCGCCCCGCCGCTCCGCCCGCTGTCGCTCGTCTAGCCAGCAGCGAACCGAGACGCTCCGCGCAGGAGTCCGGCTCAGTCCGTGTCGGACGTTCGCATCGGATGCGGGGTGCATGCCCCGGGTGGCGAGTCGCCCGGGAGGGGAATTCCATGAATCGTCTTCCGTTGCGCGGTCTTCCGCGCGCGGCCCTGTGCATCGGGGTCGGACTCGTTCTCGCCGGCCCGGCCGTGCGCGCCGTCGACGACACGGAGAATCTGCAGCAGGAGCTGAGACGCACCCGCGAAGAGCTGTCCGCTACGCGGGACGCCCTCGAGCGGCTCAGCGAGCGGGTGGAGGCGATGGAGGCGGCCTCGGTAGAGGCCCCACCCGAGCCGACCCCGGTGGCGACTGCCACCGCCCGCATCGCTCCGGTCAACGCCGACAACCCCGCCGTGAGCGTCGTGGTGGACACGGCCTTCGCCCAGGACGCGAGGCACTCCTACGAGTCGATCGGCTATCCGAACGGCGCCGACTTCAGCCTGAAGGGCGCCGAGCTGTTCATCTCGGCGCCGATCGATCCGTTCCTGCGCGGCTACGCCTCGCTCAGCGGCTCGAGCGACGAGGGCTTCGACATCGAGGAAGCGGCGCTGATCACCACGGCGCTTCCCTGGAACCTGACCGTCAAAGCAGGACGCTTCTTCGCGGACGTCGGGCGACTTTCCCACTGGCACGACGAGGCGCTGCCGTTCGTCGACCGCCCCCCCTCGATCGACCGCCTGATCGGCGGAGAGTCGGGCTCCGAGGGCGTGGAGGTGTCGTGGCTCGCGCCGATCGATCCGTACCTGGAGCTGACCGCCGGCGTCTACGACACGGTCGGTGCGGAGTATCTCGAGGACCTGAATGACAACGGCTTCTTCGGCAGGCGGGACTTCGACGAGCTCACGGTCCTCGCGCGCCCGCACACCTATCTCGATCTGACCGACACGCTGAACGCCGAGCTCGGGGGGACATGGTTCGGCCAACCGCGCGATCACGCGCGCAACCTGTGGGCCGTCGATCTGACCGTGCGACACCAGCCGGGGACGAGCGGAGTCTATCAGGGGCTCGTGATCGGGAGCGAGTGGCTCTGGAACCAACAGCTCTTCGTCCAGCGCGACCCCATGGGCGTCGTCGTGGGTCGCATCCGCCACGACCGCACGGGCGGATACGCCTATGCCGAGGCCTTCTTCTCCCGGCGCTACTCGCTCGGTACCCGCTTCGATTATTCGGAGTCCCCGGATCTCGTGAACGACCTCGCACGCACCGCATCCGCCTTCGTCACCTGGATGCCCTCGGAGTTCCAACGCCTGCGCTTCCAGCTCGACACCAGCTGGGGCGACCAGAGGAGCAACCAGCGATACACGCTTCAGTGGACCGCCTTCATCGGGAGTCACAGCCATGGCTTTGCCCAGCGCTAGCCCGCATCGGATCCTGTCCTGCATCGCCTGTGCGCTGTGGCTCGCCCTCGCGGCCACTCCCGCCGCTGCCGTGCTGCGCGTGGTCGCCTCGACGCCCGATGTGGCAGACATCACCAGCCAGATCGGCGGCGAACGCGTCTCGGTGATGACCATCGCCGAGGGCAGCCAGGACCCGCACAAGGTGCCGGTGAAGCCGAGCTTCGTCACCAAGCTCAATCGCGCGGATGCGCTGGTCGTGCAGGGCCTGAACCTCGAGCACGCCTTCGTTCCGGCGCTGCTCGAGGCCGCGCGCAACGCGCGGATCCTGCCGGGCGCAGTGGGCTACATCGACGCCTCGCTCTACGTGAAGCCGCTCGAGGTGCCCAGCAGCCAGAGCCGCGTACAGGGCGAGCTGCATCCGCTCGGCAATCCCCACTACAACCTCGACCCCGAGCAGGGCCTGCCGATGGCGCGCGCGATTGCCGAGGGCCTGGAACGGGTCGATCCGGCGGGTGCCGACGCCTATCGCGCCGGTCTGGCGCGCTTCTCGCAGCTGCTCGAGCGCAAGATCTCGGAGTGGAAGACGTTGGCCGCGCCGCTCCGGGGCTTGAAGGTCGTGTCGTACCACCGGGATCTGCCGTACCTTGCCAGCCGCTACGGCCTCGAGATCGTCGGCACGATCGAGGTCAAGCCGGGCATTCCCGCGACACCAGGCCATCTGCAAGAGCTCCTCGCGACGATGGAGCGCGAGAAGGTGAAGGTGATCATCCGGGAGATCTCCTACGACCCCGGGCTGGCGCGGAGCCTCGCCGAGCGCACCGGAGCGCAGGTGGCGGAGATCTCCGCGCTGGCGGGAGGGCTGGGAGCGCCCGGCTACATCGGCTCGCTCGAGGCCAACCTCCGGGCGCTGCTGGCGGCGGCCCAGGCGGGATCGTCCGGGTGAGGTCGCAAGAGACGCTACTGCGGCTGGTCGGCGCCGAATTCGGCTACGACGGGATCGCGATCGTGCGCGGGATCTCGCTCGAGATCCGCCCGGGCGAGTTCGTCGCGCTGCAGGGCTCGAACGGCAGCGGCAAGACCACGCTCGTGCGCGGGATCCTGGGTCTGCTGGACCCGCTCGCCGGCCGCGTCGAGCAGTCGCCGCGGCTTCGGCTGGGCTACGTGCCGCAGCGCGAGACGCTCGACCCGCTCTACCCGTTGTCGGGCTTCGACGTGACGTTGCTGGGCGCGTGTCGCGATCTGCGCTTCTACCGGCCGACGGGTGCGGCGGAGCGCGCGCGGGCCCATGCTGCGATCGCTGCGACGCGCGCCGAGGGGTTCGCGGAACGGCGCTATGGGTCGCTCTCGGGCGGCCAACGCCAGCGCATCCTGATCGCGCGAGCGTTGGCGACGCAGCCGACGGTGCTGCTGCTGGACGAGCCGACCGCGGGTGTCGATCCCGAGACGGAGCTGGCGATCGTCGAGGTCCTGCACGAGCTGCGGACCCGGGAGCGGATCGCGGTCTGGATGGTGACGCACCAGCTCCACGCGGTGGTCGGGCGCGTCGATCGGATGCTCACGTTGCAGGAGGGTCGCCTGCAGCCGGAAGGTGCGGCGTGATGGAGCTGCTGTTCGGGCCGGGTCTGCTGTTCCGGAATGCGGTGCTGGGAGGTCTCTGCGTCGCCCTCGCCTGCAGTCTGCTCGGCATCTACCTCGTGCTGCGCCGGCTGGTGCTGCTGGGCGTCGCGCTGCCACAGGCGGGTGCGGCCGGCATCGCGGCGGCGTTCTGGATCACCGCCCACGCGCACGAGCCCGGCGGCGTCCATACCGGAGCGCTGCTCGGCTCGTTCATCGCGACCTTCGGTGCGCTCGGCCTGCTGCTCGTCGGCCAGCGTGGTGGTCGATCGCCGGTGGAGTGGAGCGTCGGCGCGCTCTTCGCGGTGGCCTCGGCTGCG
>Ga0209536_100009803_pt1 | contig 14204 bp, 9 predicted proteins | sample DeeMarSeWOR28_12_FD_187461 | JGI IMG/M metagenome (GOLD analysis project Ga0209536, IMG submission 187461) | Marine sediment microbial communities from White Oak River estuary, North Carolina - WOR-2-8_12 (SPAdes) (version 2) | ecosystem: Environmental > Aquatic > Marine > Intertidal zone >...
GCGATGGGATTTACTGATGGTGATTTTTTTGTCCAAAGATTGCTAGTTAGATTGTAAATCCAAGTATCATCAAGATTTTTACTACTGTCATTACCACCAAAAAGGACCATTTTTTTGGTTCCATAAACATTAGCCATCTCTGAACCCTTTCTAGGACTTGGTGCTCCAGATGTTGATTTATTGACCCACGTGTTCAAGTTTAGGTCGTATACCCAAGTATCATTATAATATTTGTCCGTGGTTCTATTATATCCTCCATGTAGTACTACTTTATCATCATTATCAACTGAGGCCATCACATGATAGGCTCTTGCACCTGGCTTACTGCCAAAAGGATTTTTATTTATCCAATTATTTTCGCTTAAATCAAATACCCAGGTTTCTTTATTTGTGCCACCAGAGTTATATCCTCCAAATAGCACAACCTTATCATCTCCATAAATATTTGCCATTGCATGTGAGTGTCTCCCAGCTGGTTTATTCGAAGGGTTTACAGTTTTCCAGGAATCATCACCTAGATCATATATCCAGGTATCATTCAAATAACTCCCATCCCAACCACCAAATAATAGTATTTTATCAGTATTATGAATCGTGGCCATTCCATGTCCGCGCCTAGGTGTTGGTGAATTACCCGTGGGATTTAGATTGGTCCATGTATCTTTACTGGGTTTATACATCCATGTATCACCTGCCATATAGCTTCCGGAGACATTCCCTCCGAACAGAACAATACTTTCAGAATCAAAGACCGTTACCATCTCTGCATCTTTTCGTGGTGCTGGGGTGGTATTAGGTGATTTTTTAATCCATTTATATATAAATAGTATATATAAGCAACGACAAAAAACGAAATAGTTGGTTGAACAAACCTTATATACAAATTTGGTGTGTGCATACCCGTGATAAACAATGCATCGCACAAAGATGACTAACACGAAACGTGAGAAGTTGAACAACGAGTTTGCGAAGGTTTACACAACTACAGCTCTCGTGTACGCGTTCGCGCACTACAGGAGGTAAATAATCATGGCACTAGAAAAGACAACTAAGAGGTACAGGCCGAAGTCGAAGCTCTCTACAGACGCTCTTACACATGCCTACACTTATCGCAGGTAGATCACGATGTCACGAGATAACGAAACCATTGGCTCTGACACGAGGAAGACGAGTCGTCCAGTGAGCGCTTCCAAGCAACGTGGTATCACAGTTGAAGATGTGCTCATGTGGGAAGCCACTTGAGCGCTCTCATTTTTTTCTTAAACAATTCGAGTTTCATTTTATACGCATCCATTCTCTCCTAACAGAATCGATTTAAGCTTGTTTTCCACGCAAGGAGCAACAGATCAGAACCAGATTGATTACTTATCTAGGAGATCCGATTCGATTGGCTTTGTTGTATTCAAATACTACCGATAATGGCTATGGTCGAACTAGATATCTATCCTTCATCACATTTCTTCTCTGCAGCATGATGGTTTCAAGTATACTAATCTACACTGATTCAAGTTCTATCTATGTTTGGAACAAAGAAACTGAAACAGGTCCTGCCTCATTTGTTATATCCGGTGAGTCAGTGCATGAGTATATTGATGACATACGCAATGTTCCTGGAATTGTTGCTGCTGAAACAATCGAGCTTTGTTGGTGTGAACTCCTTGCGTATATCATCCCTCCTGTTAATTATACTGAGTCAGCATTTGCTCTTTCGAATAATCAGGAGCAACCAACCTTTGGGGCGCTTCTACCGTATGTGCCACCTCCAATTGCCACACCTGCAACAGCTGCCTGTCTTGGTCCGAGCTTTGCAACAGCATTCCCTGAACTCTACGCACCCTTCAATGGTCGTCTACCAGAAAATGATTCAGAGATTGTTTTGGTATATTGGTTAGCAGCTCGTTTCCAAGTAGTTCCAGGAAGTCGAGTCAATTACACGAGCGGATACTCACAGATCAGCTCCAATGTTACGGTTGTAGGAGTCTTCCGACAACCTGTTACAAACAACTCACTTGAGCTCCACTATATCAGAGCTGATGTCATTGTGACCTCTGGCCTGTTTGGTGATAGGGATTACGAATCTCATGTATATGCTGATATTGATCGTTCACTCATCTCTCCTCAAGACCCAAGAGGTGCACTAAATTACTTGGCTGATTTAGATGAGAACCTGCGTAGGGTAGATCCAGAATTTCGAGTTACCAAACAATGGACCATGTTCTATGTTGATGATTTGCTTGCCAATGGAATCCGAACCTACATGGTTTGGTTGTATAACACGAGAATATCGCAAATGCTACGTTCTTGTGGATTCATCTTTCTAGGTTTTCTTGTGTCTGGAGTGGGAGCAAACTTCCATACAAGAACAAAGAGGACCCAAGCTGAGGTCCTACGAGCACGTGGAGCATCATCAATTCGAATTATCCTGCTCCAATATCGTGATATCCTTCTGATGATAGCCTGCTCTATTCCCTTGGGCATTTTTGGCGGATTTGTGATAAGCCGGTTGGGATTGGTATGTATCAGTTTCTTCTCATTTGATTTTTCGAAAATATCTGAATTGCCTTTTCTGTTATCTATAGAAACGATAACCACCACGACTTTGTTTACAGCTATGGTTCCAGTCTTGATGATCATCAATCAGAGGACCACAGAACGAATCAAGTCATCATCATTCGTTACCAGCAGTCGCCTCGCAAAATACACTGGTAAGATACACAACACACGATGGGAACTCGTAACAATTCTTGCATCAGTCTTGTTATTGGTCTCTATCATCCAACAAGGTGGTCTTGTAACACAGACTCCTGACTTCAAAATCGCTTTGATAGTCATCCCAATAGTCCTTACGCTCAGCATAACAAGCTTATTGATAAAAGGCATCAAAGTACTATCTTCTCTAATCTCAAGAATATTATTTCGTATCATAGGTGAAACTCCCTCTTTTATTGGAGCCAGAAGAATCGGAAGACACTCCAAGTTTTTGGGTCCTGCAATAATGATATTTGTATTGACAATAAGTCTGAGTTGGAGTGCAATTGTAACCAACTATACAATTCCTTCAACGACTCAGGGTCACACCCGTTTTGCAATTGGAGGGGATTTAGCCTTCAAGTTAGATTCCACTGACACATCAAATTGGGAAGCGTTTGCGCAAAATGTGACAAATCACGAGCTCGTTCAATCAGCTACTCAAGTCGTTGTTAGAACACTCTACATGACTTCATCTGAGTCAAGCGCAACAGAATTTGTGTCAATTAGGCCATCTGAATTTTCAGAGGTTGGTTTTGACTCTAGTGGAATACCCCTGGAGCGGTCGTCGACTAAATCGCTCCTTCAATTGTTAGATGCCAATCCATCAGGAGTTGTGGTCACAAACGATCTATCTTGTCTTTATGACCTACAAGTAGGTGATTCACTTCGTGCTTGCACAACAAACGGAACAGAATTCATTCCGCACCCCTTTACCATAGTTGGGATTATTGATTGTCTTCCAGATAATCTGGTGACTGAAAGTGGCTACAACTTTCTATCCAGTGAAAGTATTGGAATCGGAAGAGTCTGGGCTAATAGTGAGTATATTGAACCACTTCTGTCGGAAGCGCCTATTGCCAGTAGTCTTCTTTGTGTCCGAATGACAGATACTAGCAGGACCGATGAACTAGTGGAATCTATAATCGAGTCTGGTGGACTCAGTGCGATTGACGGGTTTGGTATCGCTTCTGTTAATTCCGAGCTAGATGCAACAGTCAATGATGCGATGTACATTATTGAACGGTCTATCGACACTATGCTTGTTATCATATCAATTCTTTCAGTCTTCGTCATATTCGGTATCTACACAATTCAAAGTAAGAATGAATGTCTGAAAGAAAATGCCATTCTCAAAACACTAGGAACAGAGCGCGCAATCCTGAAGAATATTAATGCCACAGAGATGCTAGGAGTTTCACTCCTCAGTTTGATTGTGCTATCTCTCGTGTCCCCATTTTTCGTCATCTCGTCTATAATGATCTATCTAGTTGATTTTGGAGCAAGATTGTTTCAATTTCCTTCACCAATTCTCATAACGACCCCATGGTTGACACTCATCACGATTTTAGTAACATTAGTCATTACTATAGTTCTCTATCCATTTTTCACTGAAACCTCTGAATCCCGAGTTGATTTGCTGGTAGGTTCTTTTCGTAATACTCCATTTGAATCGTCTGAGAGGAGGGATGGATGAATGTTTCTTCGAGGACGAATATCATCCGGTGCTCCACAAGTTTTCACCATGCTCCTGATCTTCTCACTCTCTGCTGGTGTGCTGGGTGGAATATTGATCTATTTCGACAGTGCAGGTCCACTAATTCTCAATGAAATGAGTGAAGAATTCTATTTTGACATGAAAGTTGAATTGACCAATACCTTCCATTCACAAGATGAATTGACTACCGAAGATGTCATTCAAGTAATTAGTGAACAAACTGGGATGACCTCAGTAGAGCCCGTGGTAATGATTGAGAGCAGTACCCGTTTTGAATCCCAGAAACTGCTTAGGACATACGCATATCTTGGAATTGGCGAGAACTTCTTGAATGCACTCCCAAATATAATCCAATTGTCAGAAAACTGCCTCCCTTTGGGCGAAGATGGATGCTATGTTGAAGAAAGTGAGTTTCAACGACTTGAGCTCGAAATCAATGGTACATATCCTGTACCTGTTAGAACAGGTGAATACTTCTATCAAACAACAACCAAGAATTTCACAGTTCAAGGCACATTCACATCATCAGGACTATGGGGCATGATAGAGATTGATGACCATGTATACTCAGTTTTGAAAATGGTCACAACAATTGAGGCGATAGAGAATCAATTTGACTACCTAGGGTATGGACAGGACAACGCTCTACATGAAGAAGTATGGGCGAAGTACGACCAGAACTACATTAATGGACTAGGTTCTCTCCAACTCCAAAGTGATTTGGAGCTCGACAGGCAACGTATTAACCAACGAATAGTACCATATGCAACTGTAACTGAGTTTAATCTCTTGAATGCAGTCTATGGGTATTCCTCATGGCAAACTAGCATGAGATCGGTTTCTATCGCATTCTCAATTCCTACACTTATCATGGCAACAATGCTGATACAATATAGCTCCAACTTGGTTCGAGATAGACAAAGACGAGAAGCCGGGTCATTAAGAATACGTGGTGCGTCTGGTTGGCAAGTGTTCAGGTGGATAATGAGCATGGCATTATTTACCGGCGTAGTTGGAAGTCTTGGAGCAATTTTAGCTGGTTACCTTGCAGCATTGCTTTCAGGAAGTACTTCAAGTCTCATGACTTTTGATTTTTCTATATTACAGCATCTTGACATCATTCTGAATCCTGCGACAATTCTTGCTGTGTTTTTGTTTGCATTCATTGCGGGGACAATCATTACCTTGCCCTCAGCAATTCAGATGATTCTCATGGAAATCAATGACGCTCACATAATGCTTGAACAAGAAACTACCCACCATGAAAAGATGATTAATCCGACCATCGAATTGGCAGCTGTCGTCCTGTCTGGACTGTCATTCTATGTCCTGCTAGATGCTACAAATTCACTAATGTCCAGTAACCTCCTTCTTTCCATATTGTTCCTTGCAACTTTCGGAGTTTTTGTCACATCACTAGCACATCTGTTATCGAGACCTGCATCCTATTTCAAATCTGGAATCTTGCATCGATTGAAAAGCCCTGTACTTGCAAGTATAGCACGTCCTGTTGGACGTACTGCAATCATGAAAAGAAGAAGTGAAACTATCGGGATTATGTTCATCTCAATGGTCTTTGTAGCCGGAATATTCTCCTCTCTCTCAGCACACACTGGCTCTATGCATTCAAGGGATTTGATAATGTTCAGTACGGGTGCGGATATCTTGCTAGAAACACACCCCGATTTTCACAATATTACTCTCGATATCATCCCAGAAATCAAAGCAATTGATGGTGTCGTCGAAGCAAGTGGTGTATTCTTGAAGTATGAGCATGTTCTCTATCAGGCAATTGGTCCTTACTCCACTCTAGAAATAAACCGTACAATGCTCATTCTTGGTGTTCAACCAAATACCTGGATAAACACTGCTTTCTGGCTACCTTACTTTACATCCGAAATGACTCCTGATTCGGCTCTTAATATTCTCTGTGAGAATGAACAGACTGCATTATCCTCCTTTAAACCGATAAATGGATTCGAACTGGTTGATGATAGTTATGAGCCACTCTATGGAGATTTTCTGACACTTCAGCTTGGTTCGGCTAATAACTCAAGACTTGTAGATCTAACCATAATCGATGTGCTAGCGAAAGACGCGAGTGATGAAGTTCTAACATATCTCCCTGGGCTGCCAAGTGAAGAGGAATTCCTCGTTGTGAATATCGATGTTCTGCATGAATTCTACAATACCACCGAAGTAGACTTACTATATCTTGACCTTGAAGATGGAGTGAACTGTACCTGGATTAAGAATGAAATCAATTCAATCTCGCAACATGGGTTCAGTTCCATTCTGTGTGCTCAGGAACAGATTGATGCACTTGAGGAGTCTAGCATGAGTCGCTCAATCATAGGTGTTTACACTCTCAACATTCTGTTCTCTCTTCTTTACTTGACTTTAGGAATGACAATAGTTGCCGTTGAGAAGAATCGAATCATGCGCTCCGATCTCTCCTTATTGCGAGCTTTTGGACTTGGACCATCAAGAATAATCCTAGTACTCCTACTGGACACAGCATTAAGCATCAGTTATGCAGCTCTCATTGGTGGCTCGATAGGGTTTGTCCTGTCTCTCCTGATACTCAACTCGCCCCTCGTATACATAGGGGTTTCAGACGTTTCTTCATGGGGACGGCTGCCGGTAGTCTTGACAGCTCCTGGGAATCTAATTGCCTCTCTGATAATCGTAAGCTTCATTCTTCCCCTTATTGCAGTGCTTGTGGTTAACAAACGCTCACTCAAGACTCAAGTTGCAATAGACCTACGATATGAAGAAGGCTAAACCAAATATGCATGAAGTTCGCATCAGACCTTTGGTATATGGTTTGACTCTATTTCCTAAATGCAATTTGATAGAATGTGTTGTTCATAACATAGGTGACTTCAACATCTTTTGCATTGTCAGGGATGTGTTCCAAAGGGGGTTTAGCTGCAAAGAGTGTGTTCGCTTTCATAATGGCATTGCCCTCTTCGGTTTCCCGCTTCTGAGGAGATAGTCCTTCGTCAATCACAAGAATGAGTCCGTTTGTTTTGGCTATCCTGAGCATCTCATTCAGTGCCCCTGGGATGTCTGAGAATGTGTTGATCCCCCCAGAGTGGATGACTAGATCAAAGAGGTTCTTCTGATACGGTATATTGAACACATTCCCATGAGTCAGACTGACCGACATGTTGTTCTTGGTGAATTTGGAGATTGCAATATTCAACATCCCTGTGGAGAGATCCATCCCATGAAGGTTGAAGCGGCCCATTTGGTCTTGGAACTGGTTATACAGCGCCATGAAGTTGGCACCTGTGCCTATACTGACATCGATTATTCTCACTGGGCCCTCAATAGGAATGAATTGATGGAGGTTCTCACGTTCCTTCATCATATCAATGCCTAGCCATTCGTCATATTGCTTGACTAGTTCATCATAGTTCTCAGCCATCTCATCATATTCTTTAATCCACTTGGCATCCTCCTCAGCTATTGGGGGGTAAACAAGAGATGGGATGCCATCAGATATTGTCCAGACATGTCCTTTCTGGCACACTATCTCTCCATCTTTTACGTCTGAAACTGGTTCAAAACTTCCATTGAAAATGAGTTTCTTTCCGCACCTTGGGCATTTCAGAGCTGCAAGATGAGGTTCGTTCACTATCTTTCTACTCCGATGACACTACTCCTACATTGACTAAAATATGAATCGAAGCAGATTTTCAGAAGTCGTAGGATATGTTGACCTAGAACATCTTACCTTGGATTATTGCCTCCACACCTGACAGGACTGTCTTGACAACCTGCCATTGAATCATCACCACAAGACGACTTCGAATGTGCAGTGCCCAGGGTTGCGAGGTGTCACCCCCGGGAAGGAACACCCCAATACTCTCTCGACCATCAACATTCACAATCAGCATACGAGTTGGTTCCCACTCATCTGGAGAAAGTGAAGGTGATTGCAAGACCTCTTTGAAACTCTCCATCAGACGGTCGGGACTAGGCATTGCGATGGATACTTTCAGGTAATGCTCAAGACCTGGGACTTCCTGTGAACCCGGCGTTGTTGTAAACAGTTCAATCTCAACCCCCCGACTTTTCGCTGCACTGAAGGCCCCTCGCAGATGTCCTAAAAGACTGGGGGATGCCGATGCGATGTAGATGTATTCCTGTGCGTTCTCAACGGAGGTCCGCAGACCCATGATGACCTGTTCCATTCCCTGTACAGCCCAGGCGAACTCCTTTGCTGCAGTCCCCCTCAAGGACTGAAGTCCTTTCAATTTCTTCCTTGCACTTGTCGCAGAACTTTTGACCTTTTCCTCTAGATGGTCCAGGGCGGCATCTACAGGTGCTGGATCAAAGAGAGCTGGATCACTCCCTGCGACTTTCTTGATGATGCCTCTCTTCTCCAAGAGGTCTAGGGTTTCATACACTTTGCTCCTAGGAATACCGGAGTCCTCAGCGATGACCCTTGCTGTGGACTTGCCAAGTCTGACAAGAGAGTGGTATGCCTTAGCCTCGTTCTTTGTGAGCCCTAGACTTGTGAGGTCTCCGACTATTGTATCCTGAGCCATACTTATCACCAGTTACAGGTATGCGTTACAGAATTTTAAACCTCTTGTCACTTTAGGAGTGACAGATTCAGTCTAATCCTCGTCGAGTCCCTCGCCTTCAAGAATTCGCTCGATCTCGTAGAGTCTGTTGATGATAGCCACACCTTTGTCAGTCAATGAAAGGTACGGTACATCGTTCTCTCCACGAAATCTATAGACAATCTCATCTTCAAGGAGCCTGTCCCTTATTTCTGTAAACACTACATCTGATGATGTCTTGTTCTTCAGGTCCTTCTCAAATCTATCTCCCCACATCAGTTCGAAAAGGATCTCACGGACATCCAAGCGAGTCAGGAACTCCAATGACATGATTACTAAACTGACTCACACAGTCATAAAGAAGTATGCCATGTTACTCCTCTCGTGACACCAGCATAATATGTTTTGGAGCTCTAGTGATATTTAGGTGATTCAACTGACCTCAATGGTTGAAGTTACTAATCTCACGTATATTTACAAGGGTGGTCATAAGGCTCTGGATGGGCTCTCCTTCACAGTCGAGAAGGGAGAGATCATTGGGCTCCTTGGACCTAACGGAGCTGGAAAGTCTACCACTGTCAAACTGATCACTGGGATACTGAAACCGACTTCTGGCAGTGTGAAGGTTTCAGGCCATGAGGTGTCAGATAGTCTTGATGAAATACGCAAGCTCATCGGTTTCATGCCACAGGAAACCGCACTTTACCAAGACCTGACTGCGTACGAAGCTCTGGAATATCATGCTGAGCTGTATGGTGTGCCTAAGGATGATGTGAAAGACAAGATTTCGAAGATGCTTGAACTCGCTGGACTCACACATCGCAAAGATGATCTTGTGAGGACATATTCGGGAGGAATGAAACGTCGACTAGCACTTGTCCGCTCGATACTCCATGACTCGGAACTCCTAATTTTGGATGAGATGTCATTAGGTGTGGATGTTCAGAGTAGAAATCTGATTTGGAATCAAGTACGTAAGATGAAGGATGAGGGACGTACTGTTATCTTCTGCACGAACTATATGGATGAGGCCGAGGCATTGGCAGACAGAGTGATTGTAGTTGATAATGGTGTTCTTGTTGCCTCTGGAACTCCTGGTGAGTTGAAGCGTGAACACGTGGGAGAGTATCTGATCGAGGTCTTGATTGAAGGAATGGAGTCAACTCATGGGGCTAATTGGTTGACCGAGAAAGTCAAACTTGATGTTGAGAAGGTTTCAGACCCACTTGATGGAGGTCCACGCACAGCATGGATTCGAAGTCAAGCAGGACACTCAGATTTACCTCTTGTTATTGGTCGTCTTTCTGACAGTGGTCTTGCTGTCAAACAGGCATCCATGAGAGAACCCTCTCTCGGTGATGTGTTTCTCGCAATCACAGGATCAACACTGAGGGATTAACATGCTACGAGCAATGGCAGCAATCGTGAAGAAGGACCTGAAACAGGCGAAGCGAGACCCTAAGTTTCTTGGTCCGAGTTTGATAATTCCCCTTGTTTTCCTCCTCGTCTATACAATCATGTGGACCTCCGTAGGTGGAGGCGAGTCCTTTGCTTGTGGTCTCGTTGTGGAGGACATCTCACCTGAAGCCAACAACATGGCGGACATCCTCGAGAACATGGTTTCCACAACGAATCACACCTGGTTTAGTATCGAACGCTATGATCTTGAAACAGCTGATGAGCTGTACAGGAACGGTGACCTAATCGCATACATCCTGATTCCTGATGGTTTTGGTGAGAACATATCCTCGGGTCAGAATGCAACAGCTGTGATGTTCATCAACAATGTGAATGACGATGTTGTCAAGAATTATGTTCATAGATTCGAAGCTGCCGTACTTCTATTCAATCAAGGCGCGGTATATCCAGACTTTGATCAATCAAGTGCTCCTATAGCAATGGAAGAGTCCCTCCGCCTCACAGCAACTCCATCCAATCTCAAGTATATGGCTGCAGTTGCAATTATCCTCTCACTCATAGCGTGTTCACTCGCAAGTCAGGCGATGCTTACCGCCACCGAGTTTGAAACTGGTGCGTTACAAGACACGTTGAATTCTCCAACACCAAGACTTGCATTGGTACTTGGTAGAACAATTGCAGCAATTCCAAGGTCTCTCTCATCCCTCCTAATAGTAGCTCCTGTGATATGTATCAGCATGAATGTTTTCCCAGTTGGAAATCTACTCATTCTATTTGGTATTCTCTTGCTAACAATTCTTGCATTAGTCCCTATCGGCGAGCTGATAGGAATGAAGATCCGCAATCGCGAACAGGCTTTACTAGCTGCAGTTCTACTCACTGTGGTGGGTTTCATTCTAGGAGGAGGAATGGCTCCTATTGGTCTATCTCCTTTCTCAATACGAATAATCATGCTAATTCTCCCCACAACCCACTCGCTTGCTCTTTGGCCACGTGTCTTCTTCCTTGACACGATGCTAGGCCTTACAAACAGTGCTCTATATCTTCTTGGAACTTGGATTGTGATGTCTATCTTGGTCATGCGTTTGATGAAGAAGGAGGTAGAGCTGTCATGAAATTTTCACTCAGGGTGATGAAGGCCAGCTTCACCAAGGAACTCCGTGTCTGGAGGAGGAATCCACAGAAACTAGTGCTGGTGATTCTACTACCGCTCATGTTTTTCGTTGGCTTTAGTATGCTCATGGGTGGTGTCTATTTTGGATCTGGAGTTGAAACTGCTGTTGTACTCAACGAGCAGAATCCAGGAGTCTATACTGATGGACTTCTCGAAATCTTGGGAGAGAACGATCCAATACCACCAAAGCTAGACCCGCTCATGATGGATGCAGAAACGGCTGATAGACTATTTCATAATGGAGAAATCCTACTCGTGATCACAATTCCTGATGGTTTCGAGGATGCGATAGCCAACAACGAATCAGTTTCTATTCAGGTCCAAGTTGCAAACATACACGAGGACCTCACTAAGAACCTCAGAATGCCTGTCATTCGGAAGCTGGATATCTTCTATCAGACCTACTTTCTGAACGACTCACTTGTGGATTTCGAAATGGTGGGCCTCAGACCATTCACTCCACCAAGACTAGCCTATATGGCATGGACTATCTCAGTCTACTCGGTGATGTTTGGAGCTATCTTTGCAGCAGGGTCTGCGATGACACAAGAGTTCGAGCAAGAAACGATGGATGAAATTATTCTATCTAATCAACCACCTCACGCCATATACATTGGAAAGATGTTCAGTGGAGTTGTAATCAGCTTTACCGCTGTTCCGTTCCTGTTCCTACTCAGCTATGTCCTGTTCGGTGTCTGGCCAAATGGAGATATTCTGACCTTCCTGTCACTGACTTTTCTGTTGGCATTATTCAGCTCAGGTATTGGTCTCATCGCAGGGGCTGTGTTTAGAAACTCGGTCTTTGTTGTCCCTATAGCTGCTCTTGGAGCAATATTCTATTGGATAGTTGCGGGCGGAATTGCCCCTTTGGGTCTTCTAGGAGCAACGTTTGACGTGGTCAACGAGTATCTACCAGTTTCCAATGTTTACAGGACACTGATCAGAATGTTTGTTGAAGGGACCTACACTTCTCTTACACTTGACCTCACTGTGATTGGTCTGTTTGCTGTATTCATTATGATCATCTCGCCAATGATCGCTAATAGAATCTCCCAACTAAACTTGGGACAGATATTGGAAGATGCTAAGAATCGCCGTTGAATAACCTAACCTCGTGCAGGAGAGCATATGGCATAGAGATGATTTGATGTAGTCCAGTCACCATCCACTCCTCTTATCATTCTCCACGAATGACTGGTCTTAATGAAATCATGCTTCTCAAACAATTGAACAGCTCTGTCATTGCTCTCAAGAACTCCAATCTTCAGAACCTGATCGTTGGCTTCTGTGGCAAAAGACCCTATCAGATTTTCAGCCCTATCGAAATGATGGACCATGACCCAAGGCCCAATCCGAATAGAATCTCTCCTCTTACTTCCCATGATATATCCCTGAATTTCTCCGTCAAACTCTAGGACTCTACATAGTCTTGGGAAGTGTTTCAATAGTGACTGAAGGAAAGTCCTGCGACAAGCTCCAAAAAGTCTAGTGTCAAACTGGTCTATAACTACAAGATCTCTATCCGTCATAAACCTGACAAATTCTGATTCTTTTGGCTTCACCTTTCCTTCAAGCCGCAGCGACCTACATACCTTTCTAAAACCCAATCGTTCATACAATGATACTGCATCAGGCACACTATCAAGTAGTTGTGTCATGACTCCTCTTTCTTCAAGGTAGTTGAGAGCAAACTCCATCAGTTTTGTACCTAGCTTTTTTCCACGATGTCTTTCGAGTACAATGAGATTCCCCACATAACCAAATTCATTGTATGGTACAGTACCGACCATACCAATAGACTCATTGTTTATCTCTGCGATGAAGTGTGCTTCAGAATCAAACTCCAGTAAATTCTCAAAGTCTAGTCTAGTACTAAGCCAACCCTCTGCAGAAGTCAGACTGAGGGCAAAATCAATGTCATTCTTAGACATCTTTCTTATTTGCATGTACCTAACACCTTTCACAATCGAACAAGCCTACAGAGTATATGGGCAAACCCAACTACGCAACTAGTCTTAAACTAGTACATATTTTGAATCCTCTTCAAGAATCTCAGATTTGTTATTGCGATTGTTCAACCACGACAAGCCAAAGGCTATGATTGACATTACTGCTGCGAAAATCATTATGGGGGCATATCCTGGCCAAATCGTGTAGATTACAGCTGCAATGATAGGTCCTACAACACCAGAGAGTGAAAGCATCGATGTAAGAAGCCCTGATGCTGTAGATCGCTCCTTATTGTTTTCAGTCACATATTTCAAAGCACCCACATAGAGCGTTGCCCAAGCAAATCCTAGTAACACCTGTGTGGGTAGTATCTCTATGATGTTTCTCGCAAGTGGAAACCAGATGAAGGTGATTGCTGACGTTATTAATCCAAGTGAGACTAAGAGTTTGCTATCAAACCTATCGGTAATAGTCACCATGAACAGGACCTGAGCGACAGCATTAGTGGCTTGGACCACCGCAATAGAGAATGGATCGCCACCAAGATCATAGAGGAACAATGGCCACAGTGTCCAGATTGCAAAGGCACTACTATGGCGAAGCAAGACCGCCAGGTAGATAGAGGCATTTCTTTTGAAGGTGTCAATCGGGAACCACGGGACCTGCACAACCTCTCTTGGGATATCAGGTAGAGTGAGGGCTGAACTGAAGGCAATAGCCAAAAAAAGCGTAGACATAAGAAATGCGAAATAAATATTGAAACCAGCTGCATAACCTGCAAAGAGTGTTCCAACACCCCACCCTGCAGCACCCCAAGTAGCAAAGCGCCCCATCTTCA